>ENA-UEYL01003064-UEYL01003064.1-human-gut-metagenome-genome-assembly--contig:-NODE-3064-length-11424-cov-4.744602_pt1 | contig 11424 bp, 8 predicted proteins | sample MGYA00242941_ERZ507946 | MGnify/ENA primary metagenome ERZ507946 (study PRJEB26167, sample SAMN06115482) | human gut metagenome | host: Homo sapiens | place: China:Guizhou | collected 2015-03-11...
TCAAGCAGAAGCTGGCGAGCAAGAGAACGAGTTTTTTCATCGGATTTAACTCCATTAAAAATAAAATAATTTTTAAGTAGACCGTCAAGAAAACTTGACGAACGTATTTATTCTATGGAAAAAGAAAGGCACTAAACGAAAAACAACGCTCATTTTGACTTTAACTTGCATTATTAGTGTTACTACGTATTAATTGAAATTCGGCCCTGTTACGTTTGATAACAGGGCCTAAAAAGCTGCCTTTTTACCAAGCCCCCATCCACGTAACTAACAGCGCATTGATCAGGTCGATGAGGAATGCGCCCACCAAACTAATGATGAGCCACGCCCTCGGGCTCGAACCGTATTTCTCGGCAATAGCCTGCATATTGGCTAAGCCGTTTGCCGTCGAACCCATGGAGAAACCGATGCCGCCGGCGCAAAGCATCACAGCGTCGTAGGTTTTTCCGAAGATAAAGAACATCGCCCAGGCAAACACCACCATGAGGATGGTTTGGCCGGCAAGAATGATCATGAGCGGAAGCGCAAGATTAAGAAGTTCATGCAGCTTTAATCCATTAATGGCCATCGTCACGAACAGCACCAAGCTGATTTCGGCGATAGCGTTCATTCCCTTGCCTTCGACCGTGTATTTGCCGGAGAAATCTCCGACGTTTCTGACGATTGCTGCCACGATCATGGATCCAATATATGCCGGAAGCGTGATGTACTGCCCCATGTACTGAGATAAAACGGCACCGAGACCCATACAGATGGCAACGATCGTTCCAGCCTTCAGCAGCTGCGGCGTATAAGTCGGATCTTTCTCTCCTTCAACAACTGTCGTTTCCAGATCTTCCGGAATATGCAGTTCCGGCTCCGGCGTATCAACTTCTTTCGGAGTAATGACTTTGTACTTACGAATGAGCCACTCGGCAAACGGTGCACCGATGAGCAAAGCCACTACCATGCCGAAAGTGGCTGCCGTAATGGCCACTGCCGTTCCGCCCTGTACGCCGTAAGTCTGTTCAAAATACGGACCGAAAGCCGCAGACGTTCCTAGACCGCCCATCATTGGAAATCCAATCCCATCATTTCTGCCAGGCCCATACCCAAGAAGTTCTGCAGAACGCAAAGAATGGTAATGACAAATAAGAACGAGACTAAAAGCTTTCCGCCTTCCGTAACGATTTTCAGACTGGCCGACAGGCCGATTGTCGTAAAGAAAGCCAGCATTAAAAGCGTCTGCAATGAGGTGTCAAAGTTGACTTTCATGAAATGGAAATATTCCAGGCAGGAAAGTACCAGTGCAACCAACATACCCCCCCACGACCGGACTCGGCACGGAGTACTTTTCTAAAAACGGAACTTTTTTGCGCAGCCAAGCTCCGAAATAATAGGTCACCGCTGCAATCGCTACTGCCTGGATTGCCGACACGTTGACAATCAGCATCCCGTCTGAAGAGTTCATTGTTCATGTTTCCTTATTTTCAACTAGAAACAATTATCTTCATTCATGGCCCGTGTTTTGCTTGTCTTTGGATAAGGTTTCCCGTCTTGAGAACCTAAGAGGAGAAATTTTCCGGATATAGCCTCTTTTCTCTCTTATCAGACGGCAAAAAGAGGCGATTTCCGAGCTTCCCTTCCTCTGAAATGTCCATAAGAAATGAGCCTTGTCTCATCTACGGATGAATCCAAGACTCTGATTCTGTCCAATTACGGATATTGATCGATTAAGCGGAAATTTTTTCTTTAGAACTCTCGACCGTTTTCCTTTTAGGCTGCGGTGCAACCTGCTCGATGATGTACTTCCAGGTCGCTTCTTTCGTCTCTTTATCTAAGGAGTCAAATCCCATCTTGTGCGTAAAGAAGAACCCTTCAAAGGCCATGATGGCAGTGAGCAGCTGAGGCGTCTTAATCGGAGAATCCTGAACCATCTTAAAAACCTTGGCGTACCAGTCATGGAAAGGTTTCAGCGCGTCGGGCTCGTGCAGAAGAAGCGCCAACAGCGCAACGCCCAGAACCGCAAAACCTCCATCATCTTTATCGAAGTCTTCATACCAAGAAGCATATCCGAGGATCAAAGGTTCCTCGGCATCTTGGTATTTGCTCATGTGAAAATTCATGCGCTCGTTTAAATGGTCGACGTACTCTTCTACCAATGCACAAAACAACGCCTTACGGTTCTTAAAGTGATAAAGAAAGGCACCTTTGCTCGTGCCGGATTCTTTAACGATCTTATCGATTGAGAGACGTCCTACCCCTTCCCGCACAATAAACGCACGAGTCGCATCCATAATTTTTGCGCGTGTCTTTAACGCGCGCTCGCTCATTACTCTGGGTCTGTAGGTTGTCTCCGTCATTTTTTCTTGAGAATAAATCTCACCTTCTTTTATTCGACCTAATTTTAGCTTCCGCGAATAGGAAATAGCCTCCCGTATCATCGGCCAATCAGTGTAAAACCTGAGTCCGCAGGCTCTCTTACGCAGCTTTCTCTTTTGTATTCCGAAGCATTCAGCCAATCAAAAAAAACGACCGGATATTCTGCCGCTTTGGCGAATGATCCGGTCGTTCAAATTAACTCAGCTCAATTGTCTTCTAATGATTAGGGCTGATAGTTCTTCAGGAGTTCGTCTCCGTTCTGGAGGTCGATCGTGTAGATACGGTCCTGATCAACGAACGGGCTGTTGACTCGATAAGCCTTGTAAAGTTTTTCTGTCGCAGGACTCATCTTGAAGTTCTTGTTCTGCATCTTTCTCAAGTCAGCTGCCTGAGTGTTGTGAAGCAGTTCCATGGAAAGAACCAGGAACGTGTTGTCTGTAGCGCGTTTCAGTCTCTGAGCGGCCCGCGGCAGATTCGAAGCAGAGTCTTCGATGTTGCCTTCAACCGGGAAGCTGTCCAGAGATACCGGGTTGGCTAAGTCGATGTTTTCAGCGTAGATAGAAACCAAAGTGTCTTCTGTTGCACCGAAGGCATGACCTAAATTGTCTTTAGCAGCCAGATAACGAGACAAGTCGGTAAAGGCCGGTTCATCCAAACGCATCGTTCTCTGAACGGCATTGTGTCCGACATGACCTAAAGCAACGGTTGCGCGCTGGACGGCGAGTGCGACAGGCAGAACTTCAAAGTTAGCCGTCGGGATAATGGCGCCTTCGGCTTTCGGTGTCTTAATGAAATACTGAGCGACCTGGTCGTACTGAGTATCAGCCTTGTCGGCATTAACCATCACGCCGGGGTTATCATCAGAAGAGTTGATCTGAACATCAATCACTTTGTTCAGGTCATTAAGTGCATTCTGTGCTTCAGACAATGTGTAAACCGTTGTGCGGAAGCTCAGAGGATCCTGCAGTCTTCTGCTCGGATCTTTCTTCCAGAGATAAGAACCGGCGAGCACTTCACGCAGTTCTTTAGCCTTTTCCTGCAGTCCGGGGAACGGATGGAAAGCTGTTGTCTGAGAAAGGAACGGGGCAACGTTGCCGTTCAAACCTTCCAGGCTGATGCCGTAGACAATCGGAGAAACTTTCAGAATCTGACCCATGGCCTTAGCTGCATCCATCGTAAGCGCCATAGCTACGGAGCTGTTGGACAAAATGCCTAAAGCATCTTTGCCTTCCGGAATCAGAGGTTTGATGTTTTTAGCTTTCAAAGCTTCAGCAGCGGGAACTTCTTTTCCGTCCACTAAAACTTTCCATTCGCCGATCATGGCGGAACCGACGTGTGAAGCTAAAGTAATGTCAGCATCCCCTAAGCTGCCCTTTGTCGGGATAACCGGTGTGACACCTTTATTCAAGAATTCAGCATAAAGTTCTGCAACTCTCGGCTGGACGCCGGAACCGCCGTTCAGCAGTGTGTTCAAACGAATGGCCATGGCCAAACGAACCAGTTTCGGATCAAGAATCGGACCGGCCGCAACGCTGTGACTTCTCAAGGTGCTGTAGTTGAAACGGCGGCTGGCTGCTTTAACTTCGTCACTTAATTCACCGTTGGCAGAAAGGACTTTATGGTCTTTGTTGAGACCGACACCGACGGTGAGACCGTAAATTTCTCGACCGTTTTTAGCGGCATCCAAAACCAGGTCGTAAGACTTCTGCACGCGGTTCATTGCTTCAGGGGCAATACTGACAGGAGCGCCCTCGGCGATGGCCCAAGCATCTTGCTGAGTCAGATTTTTTCCGTTGAGTTCGACGGCATTTGCGTTCCTAGCTGCAAAGATAGCAATTACACACGCACTTAACTTTAATGTTTTCATTTTGAATTTCCAAGGGTAGAAAATTGGGGGCGCAAAGCCCCCGGTCCTCCCGTGCTTGGCGGGAGGATCAAAATATGAGATTTTTAATAGAGCTGAGAATTAGCGGGCTTTTGCTTCAGCAGCGGCACCGTCGCCAGCGATACGGCCGAAGACCATGATGTCTGTATAAGCATTGCCGCCGAGACGGTTGGTACCGTGGGTCGTACCTGTGACTTCACCGGCTGCAAAGAGGCCCGGAATCGGCTTGCCGTTTTTATCCAAAACTTCAGCCTTGGTATTGATCTTCAAACCGCCCATCGTGTGGTGTGTAGAAGGAACGGCTTTGATGATGTAATACTTGCCGGTAGACAGATCTTTCAGACCGCCGCGGTTATGGAAGTCTAAGTCTTTGCCGCCGTCTTTAGCCATCTGGCTGACGCGGTCAACCGTGGCCTTGAGGTTGGCGTAAGGAATGTGGAAGTAGTCTGCTGCACCCTTCAGTGTGTCGGACGTGTGCATAATGCCCTGCTTCGTGAAGGTCTTATATTCCGTGTCGTGAATCTTCACGGTGTTCGAAATCTTACCGATGTTGTCATTCCACAGAACATAGCAGTAAGCACCGGGCTGCTTCAGGATAGCGTTGGAGATGACGTCGCGGCGTTCGAGTTCTTCAACGAAACGCTTGCCTTCCTGGTTAACCAAAATGGCGCCGTCAAAACGTGCGTCTGCAATCAGTTCGATCACGCCGGAGATCGGGTCGCAGATCGGATAGGTCTGGATGTAGCCCATGTTGACGAGCTGACCGCCGGCCTTCTCTGCCATGTACAGAGCTTCACCGGTGGTTCCGGGGGCGTCGGTTGTCTTAAAGCGTTCGTCAATAGCAGGGTTGTACTTCTTAACCATCTGAGCATTGGCGCCGAAACCGCCGGTAGCTAAAACAACACCGCCTTTAGCGTTGAAGGTGTACTCCTTACCGCCGGAAATAGCTTTCACGGCAACGACGCGGCCGTCTTTGTCTTTGACCAATTCTTCGGCCTTCATGTTAGTAATAACCGGAATGCCCATCTTGTCGGCAAGAGCGGAGAACTTGGTAATGACTTCTGTACCGGTATGGCCTTCCGGAATCAGGGCTCTTTTTCTGGAGTGACCGCCGAATTGGAAGACGTTGTCTTTTTCAAAATTGACACCGACCGTGTCTCTCAGCCACTCAGCTGTCGGAAGAGCGTTCGTTGTCATAACGCCGACGATTTCAGGGTCGCCCTGGAAGTCGCCGCCCTTAAGCGTATCGGCAGCCATTCTGGCAGGAGTGTCGTCCTTAATATTGAGTTTGTTCTGAACCCAAGAATTCGGAACGTTCATTTCAGCGCCGGAAATCAGAGAGTTTCCGCCGACGGTCGGCATTTTTTCAATAAGAACAACGTTAGCGCCTTTGCTCTTAGCTTCAACTGCGGCAGCAAAACCCGCACCGCCTGCACCGATAACCACTACGTCGTAATTCTGAACGGCAGGCATGGCTGCGTCAGCTTTTTTATCTTTCTTGACCTTGTCGGAGAGTTTGACACCGGCTTTCTTTGCTGCATCACTGACGGCGTTTAAGAAACCTTTAGAGGAGAAAGTCGCGCCGGCAATACCGTCGACCTTAACGGAGTTGTTGGCGATAACGGCATCTTTGAGATCTGTGAAGACCTTGGCGGCCAAGACCTTGTTTTCGTGGTCTTCCAGAACTTTGATGTCCTGGATTTTGCCGTTGTCAAAAGTCACGGCAAGTTTAATATCGCCGTGTTTACCGATGCCGGTACCCTCTGTCTGAACAGGAGCGGCAGAAACAGAAGTAAGAGCAGCCGCAGAAAGTAATGCAGTAAAAAGAATCGATGTTTTGAACATAGTGTTTACCGAAGAGAAATGTTCGTTAACCAAAACAGTCTAACTAGACTGTTGAGGGAATTATAGGATCAAACAGTCTGTTTAGACTGTTTTATTAATACAACAATCCTAAGTATTTTCCCTTATATTTTTAGAACGAACCGATTAATGATGGGACGGTTCCGGGGCAAAAAGCCATGAAATAACGAAACCGAACATGGATATAGCCGCACCGATCAAGAGTACACTGCTGACGCCCAAACCCTCAAAAGCCATTGGGAAACCGAGGGTTACGACAAAAACACCGACCCTGGAGACACTTCCGAGAATGCCGAGTGCTGTGGACCGAATGGATGTAGGAAACAATTCAGCCGGATAAACATAATCCAATACGCTCTGGACGCCATAGCTCAATGCGTAGATCGAGAGCAACAGACAAACAACGAAATTTGTTAGGACTTGGCCCGGAGACAAGAGAGCCAAGGACACAGCCATAATTCCGAAAGTCCACAGGATGACGGGCCGGCGTGCAAAATGCGGAACAATTTTTATGGCGGCAAGGCTGCCGATAAGGAAGAATGAGTCAGTCAGGACCAGTTGTCCGACGTCAGTGTCAAAGTTCGAAGTTCCTAATGCTCCGATAAGAACCGGGCCGAACATCAAAAGAACCGTTACCGGAATCGCTTGGCAAATCCAAAAAACAGAAAGGTATGCAAGATTTTTTAGGTTTATTGGCTTAAACAAGGCTGCTTGATGAGCCGCCTTTACTTCATGTTTTGCTTCTTCAGCTTCAATACCTAAACGAAGACGGCTCTCTTCCGCTTGCTCGATTCGGCCCTTGCTTTTTAACCACTGAACGGACTCCGGAGCATTAAAACGAGCGACTCCTAAGATCAGTCCGATAACGCAGGGAATCGCAGCAAAAAACTCCCAGGGCAGACCGGCTTTAACCGTCATATAGGCACAAACAGCCGCGGCTATCGCACCGATAAACCAAGCTGTCATTAAGAGAACCAACCGTTTCGCACGAAGAGATTTGGGAGAGTTCTCAGACAGCATGGCTTGAGCGATCGGAGAATCCCCTCCAATCGCTAAACCAAACAAAAATCTTGAAATAAACCAGCTTAAGGGACTGAAATTAACGAATTGGGCAATCGATAAAGCTGCAACGAACCAGGGAACAGTTCGGAAAAGAACCGCCCTTCCGTAAACGTCGGCGATTTTGCCAAATCCCATGGAGCCGATAAAGCTTCCCAATACATAGGCTGTTGCTACAAGTCCGAGTTCAAGTGCAGAAAACTGAAAGACGCTTTGGGCAAGAAGAAAAATGAAGCCTTGAGACGTCAGGACAAAACCGTCCATGAAGGCGGATCCTGTCGCAGAAACGCAAAGACGACTTCCGCTGAAATTCTCTTTATTCTCAATAACCTGCATTTTTTCTTAACGATGGAAATTTATCAGGAAGGGTTGAGCCGCAACGAGATTGCGCCCTGCTTTACTGGTCATTCAACTATATTTCTCCACTTTAACCCACCATCAATAGTTCATCACTAGTGGTTGCTCCGTAAACGCGACGCGGCAGCGTGAAGTATTTTTACCTATTGCCTAATACTTGGAATTTAGGAAGCAATAAAAAATTTGTAGACCAGCGAAACCATCAAAATAATTAGAACGATGTAGAGAATGTTTCGGACGAATTTACCGCCGATCTTAATCGCGTAATAAGCCCCTACTCGATTTCCCAGCATGCTGGCAATGGCGCACGGGATGGCGATTTCATAACAAACGGCAGCACCGGAAGCAAAAGTCATAAACGCAGCAAAGTTGGCTGCGATATTAAAAGCCTTGGCAGTGCCGGACGACTGGACCATTCCGATCTTTAAAAACACATGCAGCGCAATCAAAAAGAACGTTCCGGCGCCCGGACCAAAAAATCCTTCATAAAAACCGATTAATACACCGATGAGAACAACACGAAGCCAGAAGTGATCTTTGGGCAGTTCGCCTTCGGTGAGTTTGAATCCTCCGGTAAGAACCGTAAACAAAATCCCCAGCGGCAACATGACAACAATGACCTTGCCCATGGTTGCGCCGTCAATCTGAAGCGCACAAAACGCGCCGAAAGAAGCACCCGCCATGGCGGAGAGCACGCCGACAGGAACGATCTTCTTCAGAATTAGGTTGCTTCTCCAGAAAGTCCACAGCGCAACAACGGAGCCAATACTTGTTGCAAGCTTGCCGGTACCGAGCGCCATGTGAGGAGGCATTCCGATCAGCAGCAGTGAGGGGGCTGTAACAAACCCGGCGCCGCCGGCTATCGAATCAATAAATCCTGCAACAAAGAACGCGACGATACAAAAGATCAACACGCCGAAAGTTATTTCCATGGGTCCTGCTGTCTTGGTATTGTTATTAATAAAGTCTTAAGTTTACCCAAGTTCGAACGGATTAATCCGTTTTGCGGCTTGTCTTTCTTAGCTGAAAATACGGGTGATTCAAATTAACGGAATACGCTTCAGTTTTCCTCAGTTTGAGTGATTTGTCCGTTTTGAACTTCCTTTTTAGTTTAATTTGCTCGAATAAACGAAGAGATTTTGATTGCAAATGACAAATGAGCTTGATCCGAAAACCCCTGTTTTAACGGGCGTTGTAACGGAAGTATTGGATAACGGAAACGCAGGGAAAATCAACTGCGGACACGGCAACATCTACACCTTTGTATCCGACCAGCTGGAAACGGGCTACTTACCCGTATTAAAAGACGTTGTTGAATTTAATTTGATTGAGGATCAGCCGTTTGCTATTCGACTATTTCATCGCTCCCAAGCCCTCCACGATTCCGGCAGCAGTGCCAGCGTTGATCTTCGCATGAAATGTCCGCACTGCGGAAAACCAATCCTGCCTAAAGCTGAATTCAAAGAAGGCCGCCTCATCGCTACGCACTGTCCCGAATGCAATGCCGAACTGGACAAGATTGAACGTCCGCCAAAGACGACGTTCTTCACATGGCTCATTGCCATTTTGGCCGCGCTGATTGTCGGCATTGTGGTTTACGGAATTTTTGAGCCTAACTTCTAAACCAAAGCGGCTGAACCTTTCGACTCAACCGCTTTCAACTAAAACTAATCGGGATCCTCCTTGGTGATCGGCAGTTTGGTCACCAATATCTGGTCGATTCGATTCATTTCCATGTCGATCACTTCGAAGCGATAGCCTGAGTATTCCACCTTATCCGTTAACTTCGGAATCTTGCGAAGCATATACATCATGAAGCCGGCAATGGTTTCATAGGTCTCTTCTTCTGGCATCTTCTCTATTTCAAAGGTCCGCTCCACATCTTCAATCGGAGTTGAACCGTCCAACAGCCACGTACCGTCATCACGCTGAACAATGTATGAGTTCTCCTCTGTTTGAACGAGGCTACCCATCACTGTACTCATGACGTCGCCTAACGTAATGATGCCGACCGTTAAAGCATATTCATTGACAACCGCGGCAAAGTCCCTGCCCTGCTTCTTAAACGTATCGAGTGCTTCAGATAAAGAAAGAGAATCCGGAATCATCGGAATGGTTTTAACCAGACCCTTTTCCTTCAAAGAGAATTTGTCATTTTCCAGGGCTTTGCAAAGCAAGTTCTTGGAGTCAACGTAACCTAACACTCGGTCAATTGTCGAATCGCAAACCAGATATTTACTATGCGGATTGCTTTCGATTAATGGGCGAATCTTCTCAAAGGTATCGCTGATTTTGAAATAAGTAACCGAATCTCGAGGAGTCATGGCGCTCGTAACTAAACGATCTTCGAGAGACATCACGTTTTCGATCGCTTCCTGCTCACTGCTGTCCAAAAGGCCGGCTTCTGTTCCGGCACCGACAGTAGCAAGAATATCCTCGCTGGTAATCGTGGTTTCATTCTTTGTCGGCAATCCCATGAGTTTAAGGATGCCGTTGCTCATCTCTGTTAACAGCCAAACGAACGGTTTGAAGAGCCAAATTAAAAACATCATCGAACCGATGAGCATCAAGGCCAAGGGAACAGGCTTATTTAAACCGATACGTTTGGGAATCAAGTCTGCAAACAGCACGAAAACCATCGTAATTGTAAAGAAAGAGCAGAAGAACCCTAAGGAAGAAGCCAGTTCAGGGGAGCAGAAATAAAGGAACAGCTTCTCAAAGAACGGAGAAAAAAGCGTCTCACCGATAATACCACCCAAGATGGCAATGGCATTTAGGCCAATTTGAATCACTGAGAAGAACGGACCTGGTTTAACTTGAAGATCCAGCACTTTTTGTGCTCGTTTATCCCCCGCATCTAATGCTTGATGCAATTTAACTTTAGGAGATGCGGCTAGCGAAATCTCTGCCATAGAGAAATAGCCGCTGAAAAGAATGAGAACAACAATGGCGATAATTCTAGTTGTTAGGTCCATTTCCATGGCTCGAACCCTCGAGGAAACAATACAATCTTTCCAATATATACAAAGGACGCTGTCAAGGGGTTGAATTTGATTTATTTTGAGATTTTACAACGAAGCGGTCCAACCAAAACCAAAGTAGAATTACTTGGCTTGCTAATTGAATGTACACAAGGAAACCTTACCTTTTGAAAAGTTCAATTGAATCGCTTCAAATTAAAAAGGAAAAAATCTAAGACCTTACCCTCTCTTCAGAACAGGAAAAGCTAGGTAATTTCTAAGCTTCTGACAATCATTTTCCTCGAGCGGAGAACTCTCCAGCATTACCTTCATGCAGGGTAAGTCCGAACCATCCCCGCTTGCGCGGGGAACTCCTGAATAAACAGTTGAACGTATATACATTACGCGGTTCATCCCCGCTTACGCGGGGAACTCAGAAGGTCAGTCAATCCGAGCTGGCTCGGAGACGGTTCATCCCCGCTTACGCGGGGAACTCCTACCGCGTACATCACGCACAAAAAATGCGTTCGGTTCATCCCCGCTTACGCGGGGAACTCATGCACAGGATTTAACGGCTTGTTTTAACCAGCGGTTCATCCCCGCTTACGCGGGGAACTCGGGTGAATCCAAGATGGGTTGGTGGGCGGATTCGGTTCATCCCCGCTTACGCGGGGAACTCACCGATGAGCTTTACTCGGCAGTGCGCCGTACCGGTTCATCCCCGCTTACGCGGGGAACTCGCTACTGATACTGTTTCTGTTACTGTTACTGGCGGTTCATCCCCGCTTACGCGGGGAACTCAGCAGGAAACATTCGGCGCCCGCCAAAGGCCTCGGTTCATCCCCGCTTACGCGGGGAACTCACTTAAACAAGGCATAGAGCACCTTACTAACTCTAGCAAAGATTTCCTATCGGGAAAATATGCAAAGAACCCTGAGA
>ENA-UEYL01003069-UEYL01003069.1-human-gut-metagenome-genome-assembly--contig:-NODE-3069-length-11414-cov-14.781424_pt1 | contig 11414 bp, 7 predicted proteins | sample MGYA00242941_ERZ507946 | MGnify/ENA primary metagenome ERZ507946 (study PRJEB26167, sample SAMN06115482) | human gut metagenome | host: Homo sapiens | place: China:Guizhou | collected 2015-03-11...
CGCTGCTGGCACGGCTGCTGGAAAACCTGCTGAACAACAGCGTCCGGCATAACCCAAAGCCGGTGAACATTACCGTGCACACCCGGCAGGTAGGGGAGCGCTTCTGCCTGACCGTAGCGGATGACGGCATCGGCTATCCGGCTGCCGTTCTGATGGCACTGAACGCTGCAGAGCCTGCCGAAAATGCGCCCCATATCCTTGGCCTGTATGTAGTGCAGCAGATCGCCGCCGCCCATGGCGGCAGGGCAGTGTTCGGGCAGAACACCCCCTGCGGGGCAAAAACAACGGTCTGGCTGCCCGGCCGGGCGTGAGCGGGGCAAAAAAAGAAAATAGCGCAAAAAACAGGCCGCTGCTTGCAGTTGTTGCAAACAGCGGTCTTATTGTTATGCTTCTTTGTTTTTGTCCAGTGCATCAAACTGCTGTAAGATCTGGGGGTCTTTCAGTTTGATGACCTTGCCGGAGAGGTAGTGCAGGGTGTTTTCCTCCGGCACATCCAGAAAGCTGATGCGCACAGCGCACAGCGCCTGCGTTTTGGTGCCGGTGCGCTCGTTCATCTTGCGGTTGCCGTATTTGATATCGCCCAGCACCGGCTTGCCCAGATAGGCCAGATGGGCGCGGATCTGGTGGGTGCGTCCGGTGACAAGGCCGATCTTGCACAGGGCAAAGGGGCCTGCGGTGCGCAGCACGTCCACATCCGTAATGATCTGCTTGCGGCGCTCGTCCTGCGACTGATGGGCGTGGATGCTGACCTTGTTGTTCTTTTCGTCATGCTCCCACCATGCGGTGAACCGCCCGGACTGGGGGATGCCCACCGTGATGGTGTAGTATTCCTTCTTCAGCAGGTCGGTGCGGATGATCTCGTTCATATCCCGCAGGGCGGCGTAGTTCTTGGCAGCGATCACCAGCCCCTCGGTGCCGCGGTCCAGCCGGTTGCAGATGCCGGGCTTAAAGCGGTTTTCACCGTGGGGGTCGTATTCGCCCTTCTGGGTCAGGTACTGGGTAAAGGCGTCCACCAGATTGGCATCGCCGGTGCGGTCGCTGTGGCACAGCAGGTGGGTGGGCTTGTACAGCACCGCAAGGTTCTCGTCCTCGTAGATGACGGTCACCTTGGGCTGATTGGGTTGCTTTTTAGGGGCAGTCTTCTGTACCGGCTTTGCGCCCTCCGGCGGGAAAAACTCGTCGTTGATGTACAGCTCGATCAGATCCCCCGCCTGCAAACGGTACTCCGGCGCGGCCTTTTTGCCGTTTACCTTCACCCGCTTGTTGCGGAAACTCTTGTACAGCAGGCTGGTGGGAAGATCGCGGGTCACGCTCTGCACAAAGCGCGAAAGACGCACGCCGTCGTCGTTGGCGGTGGCAGTAAATTGTTTCATAAAGCTATCCTCATCGTTTTTGTCAGAATCATGCTTTTATAGTAATACAGGCGGGGCGGGAAGTCAACGCGCATTCCGGCGCAAAATCCGGGTTATTTTTGCAGAACGCTTGTGTTTGCGCCGCAAAATGGGTACTATAAGGAGAGAACATAGAAAAAGGAGTACCGCCATGGCAGAGAATAAACGGCACAAGGGACATCGCCAGCGGATGCGGGAGCGGGTGCAGAGCTACGGGCTGGACAGTCTGGCCGAGCACGAGGCACTGGAATATGTGCTTTACCTGACCAACGCCCAAAAGGACACCAACGGCATCGCCCATGACCTGATCGACCGGTTCGGGGATTTTGCGGCGGTGCTGGAGGCCAGCGAGGAAGAGCTGTGCACGGTAGAGGGGGTAGGCCCCTCTACCGCCCGGATGCTGCATCTGCTGCCGCAAATCAGCCGGTACTACGGCCGCAGCCGCACCAGCACCACCCGCTGCATCAAGACCACCGAGCAGATGGGCAGCTACCTGATGGCAAAGTTTGCGTGGTCAGACTACGAGCGCGCCATGCTGGTCAGTCTGGACAGCCGCAAGCGGGTGCGCGCCGCCGTCTGGCTGCGGGAGGGCACCTCCGACCGGGTCAGTCTGGATATCAAGAACGTGGTGGCTGCCGCCATCAAGGGCGGCACGGATGCCGTGGTGCTCTGCCACAACCACCCCAACGGGGTGGCGCTGCCCTCGTTGGAGGACATGGACGCTACCGGCAGCATTGCCCGGGCGCTGGGGCTGGTAAATGTGCACCTGCTGGATCACTTCATCCTGACCGACACCGAGTATTTTTCCATGCGGGACGCCAACCGTCTGCCCATCTACGATTTCAAGACCGGGACGCTGTTCTGGCCATAAAACAAAAAACTGTTTACATCATAAAATGTACGTGCTATAATACAACTTGAAACAACAACGGATTGTGGTTATACATGCGGAAGGGAGAAAACGATGGCAGAGGAAAAATTTGAGCTGGTGTCGAACTATGCCCCCACCGGCGACCAGCCTCAGGCGATCGCGCAGCTGGTGGAGGGGGTGCAGCGGGGCGACCGCTGCCAGACTCTGCTGGGCGTGACCGGCAGCGGCAAGACCTTTACCATGGCCAACGTCATTGCCCAGTGCAACCGCCCCACGCTGGTGCTGGCGCACAATAAAACGCTGGCGGCGCAGTTGTGTACGGAGTTCCGCTCGTTTTTCCCCAACAACGCGGTGGAGTACTTCGTCAGCTACTACGACTACTACCAGCCGGAGGCCTACATCCCTAGCACCGATACCTATATTGAAAAGGACAGCGCCATCAACGATGAGATCGATCGTCTGCGCCACTCGGCTACGGCGGCGCTTTCCGAGCGGCGGGACGTCATTATTGTGGCATCGGTGTCCTGCATCTACTCGCTGGGCGACCCTATCGACTACCGCAGCATGGTCATCAGTCTGCGCCCCGGGATGCAGATGGAGCGGGACGAGCTGTGCAAAAAGCTGGTCACCCTGCAATACGAGCGCAACGACGTGAATTTTGTACGCAATAAGTTCCGGGTGCACGGCGACACGGTGGATATCTATCTGGCCTATATGAGCGAGCTTGCCATCCGGGTGGAGTTTTTCGGGGATGAGATCGACCGCATTACCGAGTTCAACCCCCTGACCGGCTCCAAGCAGAACGTGGTCAAGCACGTTGCTATCTTCCCGGCCAGCCACTATATCGTCAGCGCCGAAAAAAAGGCCGCTGCGCTGGAAAAGATCCGCGCCGAGTGCGACGCACAAGTCAAGCAGTTTACCGCCGAGGGCAAGCTGATCGAAGCACAGCGCATTGCCCAGCGCACCAACTACGATATCGAAATGCTGAACGAGGTGGGCATTTGCAAGGGCATCGAGAACTATTCGGCGGTGCTGTCCGGCCGCGCGCCGGGCAGTATGCCCACCACTCTGCTGGATTATTTCCCGGAGGATTTTCTGCTCTTCGTGGACGAAAGCCACGTCACCCTGCCGCAGGTACGCGCCATGTACGGCGGCGACTACGCCCGCAAAAAAACGCTGGTGGAATACGGCTTCCGTCTGCCGTCTGCCTTCGACAACCGCCCCCTGAAATTTGAGGAGGTGGAGTCCAAGCTCAACCAGATGATCTTTGTCTCCGCCACTCCCGGCGAGTACGAGCGCCGGAACAGCTCACAGGTGGCGCAGCAGGTCATCCGCCCCACGGGTCTTTTGGACCCGGTCATCTCGGTGCGTCCGGTGGAAGGGCAGGTGGTGGACCTGCTGGGCGAGATCAACGCCCGCATCCAGCGGCAGGAGCGGGTGCTTGTGACCACTCTGACCAAAAAGATGGCCGAGGACCTGACCGATTACCTCACCGAGCAGGGGATCAAGGTCAAGTATATGCACCACGAGGTGGATACCTTCGAGCGCATGGAGATCATCAAGGATCTGCGTCTGGGCAGCATCGACGTGGTAGTGGGCATCAACCTGCTGCGCGAGGGTCTGGACCTGCCGGAGGTCAGCCTTGTGGCGATTCTGGATGCCGACAAGGAGGGCTTTCTGCGCAGCGAGACCAGCCTGATCCAGACCATCGGCCGCGCCGCCCGCAACGCGGAGGGAATGGTCATCATGTACGCCGATGTGGTGACCGACAGCATGGAGCGCGCCATCACCGAGACCGAGCGCCGCCGCGCCATCCAGATGGCCTATAATGAGGAGCACGGCATCGTGCCCAAGACCATCGTCAAGGCCATTGCGGACAGCATTGAAATCAGCGATAAGGCCGAAAACGCCAAGCGCAACACCCGCCGCATGGGCAAGATGGAGCGGGAAGCTGCCATCGAGCGCCTGACCCGGGAGATGAAGGAAGCCGCGAAGCTGCTGGAATTTGAGCACGCAGCCTTCCTGCGGGATCAGATCGACCGCCTGCGCCGGGGCGAGAACCCCACCGTGGACTCCGCCGCCGAGACCGAGCGCAAACAGAACCATGCACAGACACAACGAAAAGGGAGAAAATACCTTGGCAAACGATAAAATCATCATCAAAGGTGCCCGCGAGCACAACCTGAAAAATATCAACCTGACCCTCCCGCGGGAAAAGCTGATCGTCATGACCGGCCTTTCCGGCTCGGGCAAGTCCAGTCTGGCCTTCGACACCATCTACGCGGACGGCCAGCGCCGCTATGTGGAAAGCCTTTCCAGCTATGCCCGGATGTTTCTGGGACGGATGGATAAGCCGGATGTGGACGAGATCACCGGTCTTTCACCGGCCATCTCCATCGACCAAAAGACCACCAGCCATAACCCCCGCTCCACCGTGGGCACGGTGACCGAGATCTACGATTATCTGCGTCTGCTGTACGCCCGCATCGGCGTGCCGCACTGCCCGGTTTGCGGGCGGGTCATCAGCCAGCAGACCGTGGACGAGATGGTGGACGCCGTTCTCAAGCTGGAAGAGGGCACAAAGTTCCAGATCTTAGCCCCGGTGGTGCGTCAGCGCAAGGGTACCCAGCAGAAGGAACTGGACGCCGCCCGCCGCGCCGGTTATGCCCGCGTGAAAATTGACGGCAACCTGTATGATCTGGACGAGGAGATCAGTCTGGAAAAGAACATCAAGCACACGGTGGAGATCGTGGTAGACCGCCTTGCCCTGCGCAAGGGCATCCGCAGCCGTCTGGCAGACTCGCTGGAAACTGCGCTGGCGCTCACCGGGGGCGTGGCCGAGGTGGACGTCATCGGCGGCGAGTGCATGACCTTCAGCCAGAATTTTGCCTGCCCGGAGCACGGCATTTCCATCAGTGACCTGTCGCCCCGGCTCTTCTCCTTCAATAACCCGTTGGGCGCCTGCGAAAAATGCACCGGCCTTGGCACCTTTATGCGGGTGGACGAGGACCGCATCCTGCCCAACCGCAGCCTTTCCATCCGGGAAGGTGCCATCAAAGCCAGCGGCTGGTACTATGCCGAAGGCTCGGTGAGCGAGATGTACTACCTTGGCCTTGGCAAAAAATACGGCTTTACGCTGGATACTCCCATCAAGGAGATGAGCACCGAGGCGGTGAACGCCCTGCTCTACGGCACCAACGGCGAAAAGATCGAGATGCACCGCACCAATGAGTTTGGCAGCGGGGTGTACTACAACACCTTTGAGGGCATCGTGGAAAATCTGGAGCGCCGCTTTCGGGAGACGAACAGCGAGTGGATGAAGGAAGAGATCGGCAGCTTTATGTCCGGCGTGGAGTGCCCGGACTGCCACGGCCAGCGCCTGAAGCCGGTGGTGCTCGCCGTGACCATCGGGGATAAGAACATCAGCCAGTTCTGCGAGATGTCCATCCGGGACGAGCTGGAATTTATCAAACAAAACGAGCCAAACCTCACCGAAAAGCAGCAGCAGATCGGCGGTCAGATCATGAAGGAAATCAAGAACCGCCTGCAATTTTTGCAGAGCGTGGGTCTGGATTACCTCACGCTTGCCCGGGCGGCAGGCACACTGTCCGGCGGCGAGAGCCAGCGCATCCGCCTGACCACCCAGATCGGCAGCGCTCTGTCCGGCGTGCTCTATGTGCTGGACGAGCCTTCCATCGGCCTGCATCAGCGGGATAACGATAAGCTCATCGCCACCCTGAAAAACCTGCGGGATCTGGGCAACACGGTCATCGTGGTCGAGCACGACGAGGACACCATGCGCAGTGCGGATTATATCGTGGACGTAGGCCCCGGTGCCGGTGTGCACGGCGGCGAGATCGTAGCCGCAGGCAGCGTAAAGGATATCTGCAAGGCCAAGCGCAGCATTACCGGCGACTACCTCTCCGGCCGCAAGCGCATTGCGGTGCCCCAGACCCGCCGCACCGGCAACGGCCACTGCCTGACCGTAAAGGGCGCGCGGGAAAATAACCTGCGCAACATCGACGTCAGCTTCCCGCTGGGGGAATTCATCTGCGTCACCGGCATTTCCGGCTCTGGCAAGTCCAGCCTCATCAACGAGATCCTGTACAAAACGCTGGCCAGCGAGCTGAACGGTGCCCGCTCCCGCGCTGGCAAGTGCGATGGGGTAGAGGGGCTGGAATTTGTGGATAAGGTCATTGGCATCGACCAGCAGCCCATCGGCCGTACCCCGCGCTCCAACCCCGCCACCTACACCGGCGTGTTCAACGATATCCGCACCGTGTTCTCCCAGACGCAGGACGCCAAGATGCGCGGCTACGGCCCGGGGCGGTTCAGCTTCAACGTTAAGGGCGGCCGCTGCGAAGCCTGCGAGGGCAACGGCATTTTGCAGATCGAAATGCACTTTTTGCCGGACGTATATGTGCCCTGCGAGGTGTGCAAGGGCGCGCGCTACAATCGCGAAACACTGGAAGTAAAGTATAAGGAAAAGACCATTGCGGATGTGCTGAACATGACTGTGGAGGAAGCGGTCGTGTTCTTTGCCAACCAGCCCAAGATCGCCCGCAAGCTGCAGACCCTGCTGGACGTGGGTCTTGGCTATGTCACCCTAGGGCAGAGCGCCACTACCCTGTCCGGCGGCGAGGCGCAGCGCGTAAAGCTGGCCAACGAGCTTGCCCGCCGCGGCACCGGCAAAACGGTGTATATTCTGGACGAGCCCACCACCGGTCTGCACATTGCAGACGTGCACCGCCTGATCGAGGTGCTGCAAAAGCTGGTGGACGTGGGCAACACGGTCATCGTCATCGAGCACAATCTGGATCTGATTAAGTGCGCTGACCATATCATCGACCTTGGCCCGGAGGGCGGCAGCGCCGGCGGTTTGATCGTGGCCGAGGGCACCCCGGAGCAGGTGGCTGACGTGCCCGGCAGCTTTACCGGCCAGTACCTGCGCCCGCTGCTGGAACGCGACCGCGCACAACGCGCCGCAGAAGCGGAAAAACACTGAAAAAAACCAGCAAAAACAAAAAAGCGCGTATCCGTGTAAAAATCAGACTTTTCTCGGAAAAAACCAAAAATAATTAAAAAATCTGTTGACAAAACAGCCTTGCCTGAGTATAATATCTCTTGTCGCCACGCTTCGGTAGGGAAGCGGCGGTCGATATCCGGGTGTAGCGCAGTTTTGGTAGCGCGCTTGAATGGGGTTCAAGAGGCCGTGAGTTCGATTCTCGCCACTCGGACCAAACAAAAATAATCCGAACTTGTTTCCGATGGGAGATGGGTTCGGATTATTTGTTTTCTGCGGGAAATTAGCGTTTGCGAAGCAATGAAAGCCCCAGTGGGGCTTTTAAGCGACGGAACGGTCTGCGATAGCAGATGGAGGGGCCTCGCCCCGACAAGTTCTACAAATGTTTCCGAATTGTTAAGACGCAAAAAATAAGTAGCGGGGCTCTGCTCATGTAAGGGGGGCACCGTTTGCTCCGAACGCAGTTCCTGCCCCTGTTTGCGCAGCGGCGTTGTCCGGCTTGCCCACAGAAAGTGTGAGGTCGTGGCACAGTATCACGTTCAGACGGCTTATGAAGGGTTCAAGGTACAGTATGAAGAAAGCCGGGCGCAGTGCGGACACTACGTCCTGCTTCTTTCAAGCACAAGAATAACACTTTGAAGCTGTGCAAGAAACAACTATAAATAAAATTCTGAGATTTGTACAACCACATAAGGTTCTATTTGTAAAAAATACCGCCCACGCAGCGCAGCGATGATTTTGTCGGGTGAAGTAAGCGGCAAAATGAATCGGGTGTGTTGCGGGGCGGTAAGCTTTTCGTGGGCTTCTCCTCGCTGAAGTGGTGGGTCTCACGGTGATAACCAACCACTTTCTGTGGCTGTGTTCAAAATGAACACGACCACATCTTGTGGATGGCTTCAAGCCGATCCACAAAAGCAGCGGGATTTGTGACAGAGAATATCGCGCATTGAACGGTGCATCAAGATAATTTGAAAAAAATTATTGCGGCAAAGCGGTGATAGTAGGACTTATAGGAGGCTGCTTGAGCTGTTTTTTCTATTTACAGCTGCAATGATGGCCATTGGGGGATTGTGATTGGTCAGGGCTGAAAAGAGCTTTCATAATTTGCTGCAGCGCATCATGTCCTCGACGCTCCCAGCGTCCTCAAAGGACGATTTGATGGGTGTGTAGGGATAAGCTGTAAAAAGAAGCATGGACGCCCCCGAGAAGGAGAGCGTCCATGCTTCTTGCTGTATCCGAATGGAGGAGATTGCGAAATCAGTGATTGTCCGGGCAGACGATTTCCAGCATCTGATCGAAAACCTCTTCCATCTGCCGCACCAGTGTGAACTGGGTGCGGGCGCGGTCGAGGTTGTGATCCGGGCGAGCAATATGGAAATAATGGTCGCCCTCCAGATAGTCAGTCAGAAAACGGATGCCGCATTCCAGCGTCATGAGCCTTGCACCCCATGCAAGGCTCTTTTTTTCTGACATGCTCATGGATGCCCCGGCAGTGGAGAGATACCCTTTGGCGAACACTTCGTACAGATGCAGGTCAAAATGGACTTTGCTCTGGTCAGGTTCGTCCTCAGCGCAGTCGTTGGCACCGGTGCGGATGGAATCGCCGAAGTCGTAGGCCGAAAGTCCAGGCATCACGGTGTCGAGGTCAATGACACAGATGCCTTTTCCGGTAGCGGCATCGATGAGGACATTGTTGATTTTGGTGTCATTGTGGGTGACGCGCAGAGGAATTTCGCCAGCTGCCAGCTGATCCAGCAGGACATGGCAGTCCTGCTCCCTCGCATGGATAAATTCGATTTCCGACGTGATATTTTTTGCCCGACCCAGTGCATCGGCGGCGAGGGCTTTTTCAAAATTGGCATAGCGGTTGGGCGTGTCGTGGAAGCGGGCGATGGTTTCGTGGAGGGTGGAGGCCGGGTAATCCTCCAGCTGGTTCTGGAATTTGCCCAGTGTCTCGGCCACGGTGCGGAAGTCGGCTTCGCTGCCGACCTGCTGCAAACAGATGGTATCTTCTACAAAATCGTAGGCACGCCATGCGCCGCCGTCTGCATCCAGATAGCAAGTCGACCCCGACAAAGTTGGGATGACATTCAGCGTTTCCCGTGCTGGGTCGCCGCCCTCGGCAAGAATTTTCGCCCGCAGATGCCGGGTCACGCTGCAGACATTCTCCATCAGGCCCACCGGGTCAGTAAAGGTATCTGTGTTGATGCGCTGCAAAATAAAGCGTTTGGAATGATCTTCCCGCCAGACCACAAAGGTGTTGTTGATATGCCCCTCACCATAGTGGTGAGCATCGCAGAGCACAGGCCCGCCAAAATCAAAGGCATTTGCAGCAGACTGGAGCAAAGAAAGGGTAACGGATTTCATCATAAATTCCTCGTTTTCGTTATACTTCATGCCGTTTTGTCGGGGCGGGGCGTTTTCCCTGCCGCGTCTGACGGCGGTATTCGTTGGGGGTCATGCCCTCCGCCTTGCGGAAGCACTGGGAGAAATAGCTGGGGGAGGAAAAGCCCATCAGCTCGCTGATCTGCGCCAGACTGTAGCTGGTGTTGCCCAGCATATGCTTGCTCTCCTCAATGCGGCGGCGGTTCAGGTAAGTAATGGGGGAAATGCCGTACTCCCGCTGGAAGGTGTGGGCCAGGTAGTATTTGTTCAGGTGGGCAAGCTCTGCCAGCAGGTCCAGCGAGATATCCTCGCGGTAGTTGGTGTCCAGATACCGCTTGATCTCGGCGCACTCCCGGTTCTCGGTCGGGGCAGCCTCCTCCAGCTGCAGCGAAATGGTGGTGCAGCGCACCAGCCAGATCAGCAGTACCTCCAGCAGGTCCTGACAAACGGTCTCGCAGCCGTCTAAGCTGCGGTCGGCCTCGGCCAGCAGCATGTGCAGCAACGTGACCATCCGCTCCCGGTTCTCCCGGCAATTGAAGATGGCGTAGTTCGTATCCGCCTTGCTGAACAAAAACTCCATGCTGGCAATGCCCAGCACGATATACTCCAAGGGCGAGGCGTTCAGGCTAAGCTCGGTATGCTCCACCTGCGGGTTCACAATGACCATATCGTCCGGCTTTACCGGGAACAGCTGCCCGGCAAGGTAGAACTGTCCCTCGCCGCTGAGGCAGTAGAACAGCTCCGTGCAGGAGTGGGTGTGGGTGGTACTGTTCCAATCGCCGCCAAATTTGCTTTTGCTGATGTACAGCAGCCGGAAGGATTCCCGCGGAGCGGGCGCGTGGCGGATATCAAAGCGCTGGGTACTCATAGATGATCGGCTCCTTCGGGAAACGCAAATTTTCTAAAAATAAACGCAACATTCTAAAAACATTATCAAAAAATGGTGCGTTGTTTCGTGCACTTTACCCTCATTATAGAGGGAACATACAAAAAAAGCAAGCCCTGATTTTAGGCTAATTTTTATATTTTTGTTTCTCAAGTCCCTTCGAAATATGTCAAAATAGTTACAGGCTGGGGATTATGCTGAAACTTTTAAAAGATTTTTAGCACTTTTGCTGGAAGAATTTTTTAGAAAGCAACATCTATAAAAAATGAAACAACAAACCTCTTGAGCAAGGAAGCGAAAGAATTTATATTGGAGGCAGAAAAACACACAGTCCTTCGGGCAAAGCCTGTTTGCCCGGCTGTGTTTGAACGGAACAAAATGATGGAGGCAACACAGTATGAATCGTATTTCTCGTCGTAATTTCCTGAAGGCGGCCGGCGTTGGCGCCGCTGCACTGGGCCTGGCTGCCTGCGGCGGCTCTTCCAGCTCCACCGCATCCAGCGTGGCATCTTCTGCCGCCGCTTCTTCCGCAACGGCGGCTGCAGACGTTACCATCAAGGTAGCCGCCATCGAGACCGGCTACGGCGCTGATATGTGGAAGAAGGTCGCCGAGGCCTTTACCGCACAGACCGGCATCAAGGTGGACCTGACCACCGACAAAAAGCTGGAGGACGTCATCGGCCCCTCCATGCAGGGCGGCGACTACCCCGACGTGGTCCATCTGGCCACCGGCCGTGAAGCTGCCCTGACCGAGCAGTTCATCAAGGGCAACCTGATCGCCGACATCACCGATGTGCTGAGCATGACCGTGCCCGGCGAGAGCAAGAAGGTGAGCGAGAAGATCGCCGGCGGCTTTAC
>ENA-UEYL01003074-UEYL01003074.1-human-gut-metagenome-genome-assembly--contig:-NODE-3074-length-11402-cov-3.944547_pt1 | contig 11402 bp, 10 predicted proteins | sample MGYA00242941_ERZ507946 | MGnify/ENA primary metagenome ERZ507946 (study PRJEB26167, sample SAMN06115482) | human gut metagenome | host: Homo sapiens | place: China:Guizhou | collected 2015-03-11...
GCTGGCCTGGCCGTGGATATGTTCAACTACGGCGTCAAGAAGCTCATCGGCGCTTATGCCGCTGCCATGGGCGGCGTGGATGCCATCATCTTCACCGCCGGCGTGGGCGAGAACTCCGCTTCTCAGCGTCTGGCCATTGCCTCCGGTCTGGAGTTCATGGGCGTGAAGATGGACGCCGAGGCCAACAACACCCGCGGCAAGGAGACCGTGATCTCCGCTGCCGACTCCAAGGTGAAGGTCCTGCTGATCCCCACCAACGAGGAGCTCATGATCGCCATGGACACCGCTGCCATCGTCAAGGGCTGATTCGGTTTCTTGCATACGTAAAAGACCGCCGGTACGATTGTACCGGCGGTCTTTTTATGTACCATCCACAGCCCGGATCAGAGCCGCTGCAGCAGGGCCGGGAGCTCCGCCAGGTGGGCAATCTCCTCGTCCGGCTCCCATCCAGGCGGTGCGGTGCGACGGTCGGGATTGTACCAGCAGGTGCGGATGCCCGCGTTGCGTCCGCCCCGGATATCCGAGGTGAGGCTGTCTCCCACCATGAGGGCCGTCTGCCGGGAAAAATCCGGAATGGCAGCAAAACACATCTGGAAAAACTCCCGTTTGGGCTTGTCAATGCCCATTTCTTCCGATATAAAAATCCCGCGAAAATACTGCGTCAGATCCGCGTTCCGCAGCCGGATCCGCTGCACTGCCGAGGCGCCGTTGGAGGCCAGATACACTCCAAACCGGGGTGCCAGATCCTCCAGCAGCTCCCGGGCACCGGGAAGAAGGCGGGGCGGCTCCTGAGCCAGCAAATGCTCATAGCAGTCGCAAATCTCCTGCGGAGATGCGGAAATTCCCAGCTCTGCAAACAACGCCGCAAACCGCCCGGTCAAGACCTGATCCCGGGTCAGGACACCGTCCTCCAGCATCTTCCAGTGCTGTGCGTTGAGTTCGTGGTATCGCTCCAACACGTCAGCAGTGGGCGTAATGCCCGCCCGCTCCAAAGCCTTGCTCAGGGCCGCTGCCTCCGCCCGGTCAAAATCCAGGAGCGTATTGTCCAGATCCAGAAAAATCGTCTTTACCACATCGCCATCCTCCCCGCAAGCCATTTAAATTCCTCTTCATTGTACCGGATCGCGCGGGGGTTTTCAAATCCTTCTTTTTTTGCTATACTGTTTGTACTTTCTGGAAAGGCGGAATGGCCATGAATCTTTGTGATTACGATACCATCCGGGCGCTGCTGGGGCGCCACGGATTTCATTTTTCCAAATCCATGGGGCAGAACTTTCTCATTGATCCCGAGGTCCCTGCCCGGATCGCGGAGGCCTCCCAGGCGGACCGCAGCTGCGGTGTGCTGGAGATCGGTCCCGGCATCGGCCCCCTGACGGCGGAACTGGCCCAGCGGGCAGGCAAGGTGGTCTCCGTGGAACTGGACAAGACCCTGCTTCCCGTGCTGGCGGAGACCATGGCCCCGTATCCCAACGTGGAGATCGTCCCCGGCGATGTGATGAAGCTGGATCTTGACGCTCTGATTGCGGAGAAGTTCCAGGGCCTGACGCCCATCGTGTGCGCCAATCTCCCCTACAATATCACGACCCCGGTTCTCACCCGGCTCATCGAGACACCCTGTCTGAAAACCGTCACCGTGCTGATCCAAAAGGAAGTGGCCCAACGCCTGGCCGCACCCCAGGGCTCCGCAGACGGTGGTTCTTTTTCTCTCTTTCTGCAATACTATATGGAATCAGAGCTGCTGTTCGATGTTCCCCGGGAAAAGTTCCACCCCGCTCCCAAGGTAACCTCCGCCGTTTTGCGCTGTGTGCGGCGGGATCACCCAGCGGTGGAGGTCGCCGACGAGGCGTTTTTCTTCCGCGTCATGCGGGGCGCCTTTTTGCTCCGGCGCAAGACCCTGGCCAACAGCCTGTGCGCCGCTCTGCCCGCCTTTTCCAAGGAGCAGATCTTGGGCGCCATGTCCCGCTGCGGCCTGCCCGCCGACATCCGGGGCGAACGGCTGACCCTTCAGGATTTTTCCGATTTGGCCGCAATTTTGAATTCTGCCGAAAAGTAATCGTTTTTCGCTTGCTTTTTTGTAGATTTTGCGGTATCATGCAGTTAAATCAACTGCTGTTTTTTGACAAGTTTCGAAAACTTTGACAGGAGGATGCATGCGGTATGTCTACGAAAGCCTATTACCCCAGAACGGAAATCGGCCTGGGAAAAGTCGGGTTCTCCAAGACCCGTTCCATTATTGAGGCCCCCTTCTACGGCAACAATGTGATCAAAGTCAACACCCTGCGGGAGGCCTATGAGCTGGCCAAGAATTCTCCCGGCACGGTTGTGACGGATATGCCCGTCTACCGGGGCGAGGAGTTCGGCCTGGAGCCCGATGCCAAGGTGCTGCTGTTCAACGACGGCTCCATCACCGGCCGTTATGCCCCCGCCCGCCGGATCACCGGCAAGGAAGGTGTCAACACCACCGCGCTGGATAAGATCCTGATGGACGCGGTTTACGATACCCGCTGGAAGACCATGTACCACGCCGAGGTCTACATCGGCCTGGATCCTGAATTCATGGTCAAGGCTCACCTGCTGATCCCCGAGGGAGAGGAAAACCTCCTGTACAACTGGATGCTCAACTTCCAGTATCTGTCCGATCAGTACGTCAAGATGTATAAAAACTCCAAGCCCATCGGCAACGGAAACGAGCCCGATGTTTACATCTTCTCCGATCCGCAGTGGACCGGCGCGCCGGGCCCGGAGGATGTGTGTGATCCCAAGTGCCTGTGCTACTTCAACACCGACGCCAACTGCGCCGCCATTCTGGGCATGCGCTATTTCGGCGAGCACAAGAAAGGCACTCTGACTCTGGCTTGGGCCATCGCCAACCGCAACGGCTATGCCTCCTGCCACGGCGGCCAGAAGGAGTATACTCTGGACGACGGCAGCAAGGTTGTGGCGGCAGTGTTCGACCAGTCCAGCTCCGGAAAATCCACCCTAACTCACGCCAAGCACGGCGGCAAATATCCCGCCATCAAGGTGCTCCATGATGACGCGTTCATCATCAACACCGATACCTGCGCCTCCATCGCTCTGGAGCCCACCTACTTTGACAAGACCTCCGACTATCCCGTGGACGCACCGGACAACAAGTATCTGCTGACTGTGCAGAACTGCTCCGCCACCATGGATGAGGACGGCAAGATCGTCTGCGTCACCGAGGATATCCGCAACGGCAACGGCCGGGCCATCAAATCCAAGCTCTGGTCTCCCAACCGGGTGGATAAGATCGACGCCCCCGTCAACGCCATTTTCTGGATCATGAAGGATCCCACCATTCCGCCCATCGTCCGGCTTAAGGGTGCCTCCCTGGCCTCCGTCATGGGTGCGACTCTGGCCACCAAGCGTTCCTCCGCTGAACGGCTCAAGGCCGGTGTGGATCCCAATGCTCTGGTGGTGGAGCCCTACGCCAACCCCTTCCGCACCTACCCGCTGGTCAATGACTACGAGAAGTTCAAGAAGCTGGTGGCCGAGAAGAACGTGGCCTGCTATATCATCAACACCGGCGACTTCATGGGCAAGAAGGTCCAGAAGGAAGATACCCTGGGTATCCTGGAAGCCGTGGTGGAGGGCAAGGCCGACTTCAAGCCCTGGGGTCCCTTCTCCGACATTGAGATTCTGGAGTGGGAGGGCTTTGTCCCCGACCTGAAGGACGCGGACTATGTGGCCCAGCTCAAGGCCCGGATGCAGGACCGGCTGGACTATGTCACCAAGCTGGATACCGCCGAGGGCGGCTTCAACCGTCTGCCCGCTGACGCTGCCGAGGCTATCCGGCAGGTAGTGGAGCAGGCCAACACCCTCTGATCCGAAAACGACACAAGCGCCCCGGCTCCGGAAAGGAGCCGGGGCAGCCGTTTTTTCTCCGGCATGTATAAATTGGATCCAACTGGAAAATATAAGTGGTACGTACGCTCACACCAACGCAGAGACAGGGGGATTTTGGATATGACAACACTACCGCACGATTCCATGCTGTGTGCCGGATGCAGTGCTCTGAGCTGGCACACCGAAGACGGCAAACACCTTTGGGGCCGCAATCTGGATTTCAACCGCCTGGCAGAAGGCACCATGGTCACGTTTTTCCCCGCCGGAACCGTCTATCGGATTTTCGGAGCGGAAGACGTCTCCGGCACGCAGGAAATCCGCCGTACCGCACGTTATGCCGCAGCGGGAATGGGGCTGTCCCCCGCCTCCGGCATCGCCATTTTATATGAGGGACTCAATTCTCAGGGTCTCATGGGCGGGCAGCTCTACTACCGCACCCTGGCGCATTATTCCGCCCACTGCCGCCCCGGCACCACTCCCATTCAGCCGCCCTTCCTGGTCTACCATCTGCTGGCCCAATGTGCCACTGTGGAAGAGGTGGTGCAGGTCCTGCGCAAGGAACTCACCCTTGTGGACCGTCCTTTCTGGGGGACCGTGCCGCCCCTTCACTGGACCTTCTCCGACCGAACCGGCGAGAGCATTGTGGTGGAGCCGGACGAGGATGGCCTGCACATCCACCGCAGCACCATCGGCGTCATGACCAACAGCCCGGATTATCGCTGGCACCGGCTCAACCTGCTCAATTATGCCGGAATCCGGGATCTGGACCACGATGGACTGTGCATATGCGGCGATAACCTGACCCAATGCTTCTCCGGCAGCGGCGCTCAGGGGCTGCCCGGAGACTGGAGTTCTCCGGCCCGGTTTGTCCGGCTGGCTCTGCTCAAGGAGCACTGCCTGCCAGGGAAGGACGAGGCAACCGGCGTCGCCGCCATGCTCCACCTGTTCCAGAGTGCCGCCTTCCCCTTGGGCATGGTCCGGGTCAGCCAGCCCGGACACGTAACGGAGATGGATTCCGGTGTGGTGCCCTTTGACTACACGGTATACACGTCCATCATGTGTGCCGAATCCCTGCGCTTTTATTGGACCACCTACGAAAACCAGCGTGTACAGTGCATCGATCTCCATCATCTGTCCAACGCGGATCAGCCGGTGCAATTCCCGCTGGGACGGGAACCGGATTTCCTTTATCTGACCGGAAACTAACCGATAACGGATCCACAACGCGCCGCGGGGCGAACCGGGAATATCCCGATTCGCCCCGCGGTGTTATTTCTCTTTACGCTTCCAGGAAGTGCCGCAGATCCTCCTCCACGGTGGTAATTCCGCTCAGGCCGAACTGCTCCACCAGGACCTTGGCCACATTGGGGCTGAGGAAGGCGGGCAGCGTGGGGCCCAGATGAATGTTCTTCACACCCAGATACAGCAACGCCAGCAGCACAATCACCGCTTTTTGCTCATACCAGGCGATGTTGTAGACAATGGGCAGCTCGTTGACATCGGACAATCCGAAGGCCTCCCGGAGCTTCAGGGCAATCAGGGCCAGGGAGTAGGAGTCGTTGCACTGGCCTGCATCCAGCACCCGGGGAATCCCGCCGATGTCGCCCAGATCCAGCTTGTTGTAGCGGTACTTGGCGCAGCCCGCCGTGAGGATCACCGTATCCTTGGGCAGTGCCTTGGCAAACTCCGTATAGTAGGACCGGCTCTTGGCGCGGCCGTCACAGCCCGCCATGACCACAAACTTCCGGATGGCGCCGGACTTCACCGCCGCCACCACCTGGTCCGCCAGGGCCAGAACCTGGGCGTGGGCAAATCCGCCTACAATCTCGCCCTGCTCCAGCTCCTGGGGCGGCGGGCAGCGGCGGGCATGCTCAATGAGGGCCGAGAAGTCCTTCTCCTCTCCCGCGCCGCCGGGAATATGGCGGCAGCCGGGATATCCCGCCGCGCCGGTGGTATACAGCCGGTCCTGATAGCTGGGAGCAGGCGGCACAATGCAGTTGGTGGTCATGAGAATGGGACCGCCGAATGCCGCAAACTCCTCCTTTTGCTTCCACCAGGCGTTGCCGTAGTTGCCCACAAAGTTGGGGTACTTCTTGAAGAAGGGATAGTAGTGGGCGGGCAGCATCTCCGAGTGGGTGTAGACGTCCACCCCGGTGCCCTGGGTCTGCTCCAGAAGCATCTCCAGATCCCGCAGATCATGCCCGGATACCAGGATGCCCGGATTCTTCCCCACACCGATCTTTACCCGGGTGATCTCCGGGTTGCCGTAGCGGCCGGTATTGGCCTGATCCAGCAGGGCCATGCCCTGCACGCCGTACTTGCCCGTCTCCAGCACCAGAGCCGTCAGTTCCTCCAGAGTCAAACTGTCATCCAGCGTGGCAGCCAGAGCACGCTCCAGGAACGCATCCACCTCCTCATCGGAGCGCAGCAGAGCGTTGGCATGCTTGGTGTAGGCAGCCAGCCCCTTCAATCCATAGGTAATCAGCTCCCGCAAAGAGCGCACATCCTCATCCTGGGTGGAGAGCACACCCACCGTCCGGGCCTTGGCCTTCCAATCACCGGAACCATCCCACCGGGCCGCCTCGGGGAGCGCCGCAGGGTCCTCCACCTGGGACAGCAGGCTGTCCCGGACCTTCAGGGTCTCCGCCACCCGCTGGGTGATGGCCGCCTCATCAAAGTTGGCATTGGTAATGGTGGTAAAGAGATTCCAGGTCACCAGATGGCTGACCTCCGGGGACACGCGCTTACCCTGGGCGCGCAGGGCGGTGGTCACCGCCGCCAGTCCCCGGGTTACGTACACCAGCAGATCCTGCATAGCCGCCACATCCGGCGTTTTTCCGCACACACCGGAGCGGGTGCAGCCGGTGCAGCCGGCAGTCTCCTGGCACTGATAGCAAAACATGTTCTGATCCATTTTCATTTCTCCTGTTTGGTTTTTTCTCAATCAATTGGTTTGGGTGGGAAACACGACGGTCAGCAGCATTTTGAACGCCTCCGGTGCGAAGACCGCGTGGGGAATCCCCGCCGGCATCACCAGCGCCTCACCGGCGTGAACCAGGTGTTCCTCTCCTCCTACGGTGAAGCGGCCGGTTCCCTCCAGAACCTGCACCATGGCATCACCGGCGGAGTCGTGGGTGCTGATCTCCTCTCCTTCGGCAAAGGCAAAGAGCGTGATGCTTACATATGGATTCTGCGCCAGCGTCCGGCTGACAATCTGCCCGGGCTGTGCGGCCACCTCCTGAGCGAGGGGCCGCACCTGGGCGTGCGGGAAATTTTTGATATAGGGCATGGCTGACTCCTTACTCCTGCGCCTCGATGGCCTGCACCGGGCAATTCTGCATCGCATCCAGTGCTGTTGCCAGATCCCGGTCCACCTCTTCGTCGATGGCCTTGGCCACGCCTTCTTCCGTCATGGTAAAGACCTCCGGGCAAATTCCCGTGCAGAGACCGCAGCCTACACAACTTTCATTTACAATATAGCGCATCGTTTGATCCTCCTGTTCATTATCCTGATGGCTTTTCGTTTACAACCTCAGTATAGTCAGCTTTCCCCCATCCGTATGTTGTTATGACAACATACCGCCTTTCTTTTGAAGAACAGGCCATGAAAAAGCGGCACAGCCATGACTGGCTGCGCCGCTTCCGCCTTGCCGGGGGCCATATGAAAACCGCGTCTGGAAATCCAGACGCGGTTTGATTCTGCACAAACTGTTACCGGCCGCTGCGAGACGCCTTTCCCATTGCGGGGTTTCTCAGGCCAGTACCGTTCCCACCGGGAACAGCCTCCGAAACACCCTGCGCACCAGAGGACCGGCAATTAAAAACTGAAACGGCAACGCCATGATAAAATTCCGTGGAATGTTGCGCAGCCAGATCCAGGGAATCTCCCCCCAGGCTCCCGTGTGGAACGCCGCCTCACAGGCCCCGTAAAAGGACATCAGGATCACCATGCACACCACCATGCCCCCGGAAATGCAGAGAATTTTCTTCAGGGGAGGATCCTGCGGCTTGAGCAGATACCCAAACGCCACGCCCTTGGCAATTTTGGATGCCACAAACCAGTCACAGCACATGCCGAACACATAGGCAAAGGGGAAGCCGATCCACCCTTTTTCCAAAACTTCCAAGTCCAGTGTGCCATACTGCAGTGCCACATTATAGATACTCATCCAAAGCACCATCACAAAACACATCATCACTGTATAAAGCAAACTCTCCCGCTGATTCTGCGGCATACTCTTCCATCCTTTCCTGCCCCGCTTTCAAAAGGGGCTTTCTCATCATATCACACCATTTTCCTCCTTCGTAATTGTGCGTTTTTCCAAACATTTCAATTTCATCCCAACAGTTTTATGGACTTTGGCAAGGGACCGCTCCCTCCGCGGTGCAAACCGCCGCAGTTTTTATTCTCAAAAAAAGCCGGAGCAAGCATTTCTGCTTGCTCCGATACTTCCCTTATTTTCCGGACATATGCAGCCGAACACCCGCCGGGCGGACTGCATCAATAGTCTTCGCAGTGGATCTCAAAAAAGCTTTTGCCGTACTGACAAGTCGGGCAGACCTCCGGCGCGGCAGTCCCTACCACAATGTGGCCGCAGTTGCGGCACTCCCACACCTTAACTTGGCTCTTTTCAAAAACCTGCGCGGTCTCCACATTGCGCAGAAGGGCCCGATAACGCTCCTCATGGCGCTTCTCAATGGCCGCTACCAGACGGAACTTGGCGGCCAGCTCCGGGAATCCTTCCTCCTCGGCAGTCTTGGCAAAACCGTCATACATGTCGGTCCATTCGTAGTTTTCTCCTTCGGCAGCATGCAGAAGATTCTCTGCCGTATCCCCCAGGCCGTGGAGCTCTTCAAACCACATCTTGGCATGTGCCTTTTCATTCTCCGCAGTTTTCAGGAACAGCGCCGCAATCTGTTCATAGCCCTCCTTCTGCGCCACGGACGAATAATAGGTGTACTTATTGCGGGCCTGGGACTCTCCGGCAAAGGCCGCCTCCAGGTTCTTTTTCGTTTGGGTGCCGGCATACTTCCCCGCGCCGCTCTTGGCCGGAGCCTCCTCCACTTTCTCGAAAGCAGAAGCGGGCTGCTTGCAGAGGGGGCAGGTGAAATCCGCAGGAAGCGTCTCTCCCTCATAAATATAACCGCAAACTTTGCATTTCCATTTGGTCATGGTCTTGTTTTCTCCTTTTTCCTTTTCCGCGTTTACCGCAGCCGATTCCGTCTGTGCTTTCTGGATACGCTGGCTTTGATCCTGATAAGAAGTGTGGAGCATCTTTTCCGCCAGCTCACTGAGCGGATGTCCGTAGAACGTCTCATAGAGCTTTTGAATTTCAGGATTTTCATGGCTGGTGCGCAGCGTCATGGCGCCGTCCCTGCGATACAGGGCGGCAATCCGGTTTTTGCGGGTCTCATCCGCATTTTTCATCAGATCCTTGGGTTGTCCGCCGCCGCCGATACAGCCGCCGGGACAAGCCATCACTTCCACAAAGTGGTATTCCTTTCCGGTCTCCCGCATCCGCTGGAGAAATTGCCGGGCATTGGCGGTTCCATACACCACGGCTACCTGCAGCCGCAGTTCCCCGATCTCCACCTGCGCCTCCCGCACGCCTTCATATCCTCTCACCGGATTCAGCTGCAGCAGCGCATCCGGCGCCGTTTGACCCGTGAGATAGGCATAGGCGGTGCGCAGGGCCGCCTCCATCACGCCGCCGGTATTCCCGAAAATCACGCCTGCGCCGGAGGCCTTGCCCATCAGGGAGTCATAGGCGGAATCCTCCAGGGCATTCCAATCGACGCCCTCCGCCTTGGCCCACCGTGCCAGCTCCCGGGTGGTCATCACCTGATCGGTGTCCCGCATTCCTGCGATACCATGGTAATCCGCGGCGGCGTGCATCTCCTCCCGCCGGATCTCAAACTTTTTGGCGGTACAGGGAGTCAGTGCGACATGGACGATGCTCTGCGGATCCAGCCCCATCTGCTTGGCAAAATAGGTTTTGACCGTGGGGCCCTGCATTCCGATGGGACTCTTTGCCGTCGAGAGGTGCGGGAGCAGTTCCGGTGCATAAATCTCCGCAAAATGCACCCATCCGGGACAGCAGCTGGTAAACTGAGGAAGCGGCCTGTCCTTCTGCGTTATCCGACGAATCAACTCGCTGGCTTCCTCCACAATGGTGAGATCCGCAGCGAAATTGGTATCCAGCACATAGTCGGCACCAAGCGCCCGCAGCAGGGCCACCATTTTCCCTTCTACAAAGGCTCCGGGTTCCATTCCGAATTCTTCCCCCAGGGATGCCCGAACCGCAGGAGACGTACTGACCACCACAACCTTGTTGGGGTCCGCCACCGCCTTTCGGATCTGCGGGCATTCATCCCGTTCGGTAATGCTGTCCACGGGGCAGACATTGGCGCACTGTCCGCAATAAACACAGATTGCCTTCCCTGCAGTCTCCTCCAATGTATACGTACCGTGTACCCCCATCAGATTGGTACAGGCATCCTTGCACATGCCGCACCGGATACACTTCTCCTCCCAGCGCACAATGCTGGGATTGTCCGCCTCAATGGGAACGCGGACAGACAAAGGCTCATGTCTCAGTTTCCTCACATTCCTTTCTGTTGAGATTCTTCCTGCATGCTTCACACAGGTATAACAATTTCAGATCGTAAGACAGGATAGAAATACCCGCCTTCTCCTCCAACTGTGCGGTCAGATCCCCCAAATCCACATCCAACAGCCTGCCGCATTTCTTGCACACCAGATGGTCGTGCCGCCGGATTCGGTCATATCGGTCCGCCATGCCTTCCAGAGATACCTTGCGGATCCGATTCTCCTCCCGTAAGCGATTCAGATTATTGTATACCGTTGCCAGCACAACGGTGGGATAGGTTTCCCGCAGCTGCATAAAGATCTGCTCCGCTGTCAAATGGTCGTTGGACGACTCCACAATCTCCAAAATCTTCTTTGCATACTTGGTCATCATTCTCAGCACCATTTTTAGAATTGTTTTAATTCTATTTTACGGATTTCAAGTTTGAAATCAATAGGAAAACAGCACAAAAGAGGTGGACCTATTTTGTATATATCCACGCATCCCTCTCCATCCGGAAAGCGGAATCCGCACCTTGCGACCGCTCGGTACGTTGAAACGCAGCTCTCATGATTCCGTGCATTTCCCATAAGCGGATATCGGGCCCCCTCCCCGACCGCAACATGCCGCGCTGGTATTTCCGCGGTCATGTAAAGGCAGCGTTCACGCATCGCGGTTCGTTTCCCGTTCGCGGGCTGTGGTGTACGATAAACAAAGATCCCCAGCCAATGCCGGCCCGGCTATTGGCTGAGGATCTTTTCATGATAATCATTATAAGAAGCAATCTTGGCTTCCGATTTTATACTCCGGGAAGATTTGAACGCCCAGGCCGTGTTCAATATCCCATGCGCAGTCAAGGAGCAAAAGCGCATCTCCGGTTTGCGTGAACAAGAGTGTTTTCGGTGTAACTATGTCAACAAGATCCGATACCGAGGAAACCATTCT
>ENA-UEYL01003076-UEYL01003076.1-human-gut-metagenome-genome-assembly--contig:-NODE-3076-length-11399-cov-5.040099_pt1 | contig 11399 bp, 10 predicted proteins | sample MGYA00242941_ERZ507946 | MGnify/ENA primary metagenome ERZ507946 (study PRJEB26167, sample SAMN06115482) | human gut metagenome | host: Homo sapiens | place: China:Guizhou | collected 2015-03-11...
GGCTATCAAGAAGGCCCAGGCTGAGAAGGCCAAGGCCGCTGCTGAGGCCAAGGCTGCCGAGCCCAAGGCTCCCGCCGCTGAGTAATTTTTACGAAAAAAGTTCCCCAAATCTTCGGATTTGGGGAACTTTTTCTATTGCTATTTGAGGCCGGAAGGCATATCATGGCGGTAATAGGCAGAGTAGGACCGCACGTGTGAAATAGTGCCGGAAAAACGGGGAGTTGTTTTCCGGACGAAAGGGCAAAGTGCCTTGCAGTGTGCGCTCCGCATCCCGCTGCCGCATATGGGAAAAGCAGAACCTTCCTCTGTGCGGCATTTCCGATTTCGGACTGCCAAAACAGAAGGAGGTTTTTTTATGCCCTTGTATTCCCATCCCTTTTCCGCCGATTACTGGCGGGAAGCGCTGCAAAGCTTTCGCAGCGTGCGGACCATGATCTTTTCCGCAGTCATGATTGCCGCCTGCATCGCACTTTCCCATTTTCAGATTCCTTTGACCGAGAGCTTGAGCCTGAATGTCACATTTTTGGCCAGGGCGCTATGCTCGTTGGTCTGCGGACCCCTTGCAGTTTTGGTGTTTGCCGTTGCGGAGGACACCCTGAGCTTTTTCCTCTCCTCCGGAGGCTATCCGTACTTTCCGGGCTATATGCTGACCACCATGCTGGGCTGCTTTACCTATGCCCTTTGCTTTTACAGGGCAAGGATCTCCTGGTGGCGGATTATTCTGGCCAAGGTGCTGACAAACATTCAGAATGTTCTGCTGGGCGCGCTGTGGAGCTCCATTTTGTATTCCAAAGGATATTGGTATTATCTGACCACCAGCGCCATAAAAAATGTGCTGTATTTGCCGCTGCAAATTATATTGCTGGCATTGGTGCTGCGCTATCTGCTGCCGGTGCTGTATCAGCAGGGATTGACGCCCAAGCAGCTGGACGGCAGCCGTATTTTTTTGAGAAGAGGGTAATCCCATGACTGGACAGGAGGCCATCGCCTACATTCACTCCTATCAGCGGCAGGCCCATGCTCAGGGGCTGGAGCGGATGCGCATTCTGCTGGACCGGTTGGGCAATCCGCAAAAGCAGCTGCGTTTTGTCCACGTGGCCGGAACCAACGGCAAAGGCAGTACCTGCGCCTGTATGGCGGCAGTGCTGCAGGCGGCGGGCTATCGGGTAGGACTCAATACCTCGCCGTATCTGATTACCTTTCATGAGCGGATCCGGGTGAACGGGGAGATGATCTCGGATGAAGCCTTGGCGGCCCTGACGGAGGAGATTCGCCCCATTGCCGAGTCCATGGCGGAGCACCCCTCGGAGTTTGAACTGGTGACCGCCATTGCCTTTTTGCACTTTCTCCGCAGCCGCTGCGACGTTGTGGTGCTGGAGGTGGGATTGGGCGGAGCGCTGGATGCGTCCAATGTCATCGATGTGCCGGAAGTGGCTGTCATCACGGCCCTGGGTATGGACCACATGGCCCAGCTGGGGCCAACGCTTCGGAACATTGCCGCTGCCAAGGCCGGGATCATCAAGCCCGGCGGCTGTGTGGTCAGCTACGGCGGCAGTCCGGAGGCGGACGCGGTCATTCGGCGGGTTTGCCGGGAGCAGCGTGCCGATCTGACCGAGGTGGATTTTTCGCGTCTCTCCGTTCAGCAAGCGGATTTACAGGGGACCCGGTTCGATTTTTTCCCGCACCGGAACTTGGAGCTGCCCCTTGCCGGGGCCTATCAGCCCCGCAATGCGGCTGCGGCGATTACAGCGCTGGAGTGTCTGGCCCGAAAGGGTTGGTCTGTGCCGGAGGAAGCTCTGCGCCGGGGACTGGCCGCGGTGCAGTGGCCCGGCCGGTTTGAGGTGCTGCGCCGGCATCCGGCAGTGATACTGGATGGGGCCCACAATGCCCACGGGATGCGGGCGACGGTGGAGAGTCTCCGTCAGATGTTTCCCGGACAGCGGGTTACGCTGATCCTGGGGATTCTGGAGGACAAGGATGTAGAGCAGATGCTGGATCTTTTGACTCCGGTGGCCGGGACGGCGTTTGTGATCCGGCCGGAGAGTCCCCGGGCCATGGCGCCGGAGGCCCTTTGTGCCCGGCTGGAATGCCGGGGCGTGACGGCATATCCCTGCCCGGATGTGCAGGCAGCAGTGGACGCCGCGCTGCGGATAGCTGGAAAAACGGGGGCAGTGTGCGCCCTGGGGTCCCTGTATTCCGCCGCTGCGGTCCGGCAGGCAGTGCAGCAGGACGGCGCGTGCCCATAAACGAAAGGACTGCGCAAAGCCCGAAGCGGAATTTCCGCTTCGGGCTTTTTGTGGTAAAATAAAAATACAATGGAAGGCTGTTCCAACAACAGGGGGAGGAGGAAGAGACCATGAAGCGCGAATGGATGGAGCGCCTGGGCTTTTTGGCGCTGGCGGCACTGATATGGATCCCGGCTGTGCGATGGGAACGACAGCAGTCAAAACCGGACCATACGGCGTGGGAAGAGGCGGTGGCGCGGGCACGGGAAGAGGTTGCACAGGGCGCTGCGGCTTTGCAGAAGGCGCAGGAGGCCGCCGCGCAGCGCACGGCTCCAGAGGTGGTGGGGGAGTCTGTCCCGGATCTTCCGTCCAACGATGCGCCGAAGTGGGTGGAGACCCGTTACGTGGGATTCGGCAATGAGGGGGACTCCGCAACCCCGGAAGAACAGGGGACCTTGTATCTGCCCCGGATTTTATTGAACTCCCCGGACGGGACGGCAGTCAACCGGCTGATCCAGACGTGGTACGAGGAAAACCGGAGGGACACAAAAGAAAGCGGGCAAACAGACGTCTTCGAGGCAGACGGACCGCCCATCTGGGATCCCATGTGGGATCACGTATGGTATGCTGCCAATACCTGGGACGGGATGCTGTCGGTGGGAATTTTATGCCGCAATGTTTTTGGCAGTGTTCACGTTCAGGGCGGATGGACGTTTGATTTGGACCACGGTACCTTGTTGGATAACCAGGAGGTGCTTGCCCGGCTGGGTGTATCTCAATTTGCACAGGCGGTCCGGCGGGAGCTCAGCGCCATGGTAACGCGGGAGTGGGATGCGATTACCCAATGGTCGGCCCAGCCGGGAGATGTCATTGCCGAGCATGCAGAGGAGAACCGGGATCGGCTGCTGGCGGAAATTCAAGGCGGACAGCATGATCCGGAGGACCCTGCTGTCTTTGTAACAGGCGACGGAGCGGTCTGCTTGTCGGTATGGAATCCCAGTCAGGAATATTATTATGATGGAGGCGATGAGGACTGGACAGTGCTGATCACGCTGCGCTGAACCTCCCTGAAAAAAACGCGGGCACGCAGCCCGCGTTTTTTCAGGGAATGCGGGGGGCAATGGAACCGCGGAAAAAAGATTCAAAATTCTGTTCCCCTTTGTTTACAATTTGTTTATATCCATCCATTGACAATGGTTTGCAGTGGTGGTAAACTCGCTTTAGCACTCCGGGAAAGAGAGTGCTAAACCATTGGAAGCAAGCCGACAGGCAGAGGTGTCACTGTGGAACTGACGGAGCGAAAACGGCAAATTCTGAAAGTGGTGGTGGAGGACTACGTCCGCACTGCCGAACCGGTGGGCTCCAAGACCATTGCTGCCCGGATGGGCGGGAGTGTCAGTTCCGCCACCATCCGCAACGAACTGGCGGATCTGGTGGAGCTGGGATATCTGGAACAGCCCCATACCTCCGCCGGACGGGTGCCATCCCCCAAAGGGTACCGGCTCTACGTCAACGAGCTGATGGAGCAGCAGAGACTCAGCGTGGCGGAGACAGAGCGGATCAATGCGTCCCTCCACTTGAAGATGGAGGAACTGGATCACCTGCTCTCTCAGGCCAGCCGGGCTGTCAGCTCCTTTGTCAATTACCCGGCCTATGTCACCGCTGCCGGACGCAAACATCTGACCGCACGGCGGTTTGATCTGCTGGCGGTGGATGAGCGCAGCTGCATTGTGGTTATGATGATGGGCGATAACCGGGTGAAAAGCCAGCTGCTGCGGCTTCAGCTCAAGGTGGATCTGGAACAGATGCCCACATTGGTCAATCTGCTCAATACCCACTTTACCGGCATCTCGGTAGACGAGATGAACCAGGAGCTGATGAATGTGGCGGAGCAGGTACCGCCCCAGCTGTTCTTGCTGCTCTCCCAGACCATTGCCTATGCAGTGGATGCGCTGGAAGAGGCCAGCCAGAGGGAGATCGTCACGGCAGGCGCCAGCCAGCTGCTCAAGCTCCCGGAGTTTCGGGACGCGGATAAGGCCCATGAGCTCATGAGCTTTTTGGCCGACCGCAAAGAGAGCCTCCCCATGCCGGAGGATGGCCCCATGAAGATTCTCATTGGACCGGAAAATGTTACCGAGGCACTGAAAGATACCAGTGTGGTGGTGGCCAGCTATGATATCGGCGATGAGATGCGGGGCCTGATCGGTGTGGTGGGTCCCACCCGTATGGATTATGCGACAGTGGCCGCACGGCTGTCCGGCTTTGCCGACGGGCTGACGCGGCTGTTCGGAAAACAGGAATTACCCCCGAAGGAGGAAGGTAAGGAATGAACGAGGAAAACAAGCAGCCTCTGGAGGAAGAGCAGGTGCCTCAAACGCAGGCACAGGAGGCGCAGCAGCCCCAGGCGGAGGCGGCCGCTGAAGGCGAGAAAGAGGAAAAGAACGCCAAAGCAAAAAAGAAAAAGGAAAAGGGAATCACCTTTACCCGGGAGCAGGTTGAGCAGATGGAACTGGCTGCCAAGCAGCTGGAGTCCGTCAAGGACCAGTTTGTTCGCCTCACCGCCGAGTATGACAACTACCGCAAGCGCACCACCAAGGAAAAAGAGGGATTGTATCAGGACGCCAAGGCGGACACAATCCGGGAATTCCTTGCCGTGTATGATAACCTGGAGCGGGCTGCGGCCAGCGAGGGCGGAGAGGACTCGCCCCACAAGAAGGGGCTGGAGATGATCTTCGCCCAGTATAAGGAGATCCTCAAAAAGCTGGGTGTGACCCAGATTGAGGCTTTGGGCCAGCCCTTTGATCCGGAAAAGCACAACGCTGTGATGCACATTGACGACGAGTCCCTGGGGGAAAATGTAGTCAGTCAGGTGTTCCAGGAAGGCTTTGAACTGGGCGGAAAGGTGATCCGCCACGCCATCGTGCAGGTGGCCAACTAAATCAGCATAAGATTGAAAGAAATTTTCGTTTTTATAGGAGGAACCCGTTATGTCTAAAGTTATCGGTATCGACCTTGGTACTACCAACTCCTGCGTGGCCGTCATGGAAGGCGGCGAAGCAGTCGTTATCCCCAACGCGGAAGGCAACCGCACCACGCCGTCCGTCGTGGCCTTCTCCAAGACCGGCGAGCGGATGGTGGGCCAGGTGGCCAAGCGTCAGGCCATTACCAACCCCGAGCGGACCGTCATCTCCATCAAGCGGGAGATGGGCTCCGACTACAAGGTGAACGTGGACGGCAAGTCCTACACGCCGCAGGAGATCAGCGCCATGATCCTCCAGAAGCTCAAGGCGGATGCTGAGGCTTACCTGGGCAGCCCCGTAACCGAGGCGGTCATCACCGTTCCCGCATATTTCACCGACTCTCAGCGTCAGGCTACCAAGGACGCCGGCAAGATCGCGGGTCTGGATGTCAAGCGGATCATCAACGAGCCCACCGCCGCGGCTCTGGCCTACGGCGTGGATAAGGAGCAGGCCCAGAAGATCATGGTCTACGACCTGGGCGGCGGCACGTTCGATGTCTCCATCCTGGAGATCGACGACGGCGTCATCGAGGTGCTGGCCACCGCCGGCAACAACCGCCTGGGCGGCGACGACTTCGATGAGTGCATCATGAAGTACCTGGTGAGCGAGTTCAAGCGCACCGACGGCGTGGACCTCAGCGGCGACAAGGTGGCCATGCAGCGCCTGAAGGAGGCCGCCGAGAAGGCCAAGATCGAGCTTAGCGGCGTGACCACCTCCAACATCAACCTCCCCTATATTACTGCCGATGCCACCGGCCCCAAGCATCTGGACGTGACCCTCACCCGGGCCAAGTTCAACGAGCTGACCGCGCACCTGGTGGACGCCACCATGGGCCCCGTGCGTCAGGCTATGTCCGACGCCGGCCTGAAGCCCAGCGACCTTTCCAAGGTGCTGCTGGTGGGCGGCTCCAGCCGTATTCCCGCCGTGCAGGAGGCCGTGAAGAACTTCACCGGCTCCGAGCCCTTCAAGGGCATCAACCCCGATGAGTGCGTGGCCATGGGCGCCGCTCTCCAGGCGGGCGTCCTCACCGGCGACGTCAAGGGCCTGCTGCTGCTGGACGTGACTCCCCTGTCCCTGGGCATCGAGACCATGGGCGGCGTGTTCACCAAGCTCATCGAGCGCAACACCACCATCCCCGTGAAGAAGAGCCAGATCTTCTCCACTGCCGCCGATAACCAGACCAGCGTGGAGGTCAACGTGCTCCAGGGCGAGCGCGAGATGGCCGCTGCCAACAAGTCCCTGGGCCGCTTCCACCTGGACGGCATCGCCCCGGCCCGCCGCGGCGTACCTCAGATCGAGGTGACCTTCGATATCGACGCCAACGGCATCGTCAATGTCTCCGCCAAGGATCTGGGCACCGGCAAGGAGCAGCACATCACCATTACCTCCTCCTCCAACATGAGCAAGGAGGACATCGAGAAGGCCGTGAAGGAAGCCGAGCAGTATGCGGCCCAGGACAAGAAGCTCAAAGAAGAGGTCGAGGTCCGCAACCAGGCTGACCAGATGGTCTACCAGAGCGAGAAGACCCTGGCCGACATGGGCGACAAGATCCCCGCCGACGACAAGGCCAAGGTCCAGGGCGGCATCGACAAACTGAAGGAGACCCTGAAGGGCCAGGATACCGCCGCCATCAAGGCTGCCACCGAGGAGCTGACCCAGGCCTTCTACGCTGTCAGCGAGAAGCTCTATCAGCAGGCCAACCCCCAGGGTGCCCAGGGCGGCGCCCAGCAGGCCGGTCCCGACGCCTCCCAGGGCGGCGCCGCCGGCGGACAGTATTACGACGCCGACTACAAGGTCGTGGACGAGGATGACCAGAACAAGTAAGCGCCATTGATAACGCCATAAGGGACAGGGGAACGCCTGTCCCTTATGTGGCGTTTTTGACCACGACACGACGAGGAGTTTTGATCTATGGCAGAACAGAAACGAGATTATTATGAAGTCCTGGGCGTGGGCCGGGGCGCGTCGGAGGATGAGATCAAGAAGGCCTATAAAAAGATGGCCCGCAAATACCACCCGGACCTCAACCCCGGCAACAAGGAGGCCGAGGAGAAGTTCAAGGAGGTCAACGAGGCCTACGAGGTGCTCTCCGACGCCAATAAGAAAGCCCGCTACGACCAGTACGGCCACGCCGGCGTGGACCCCAACTTCGGCGCCGGCGGCGCCGGGTTCGACGGGGGCTTCGACTTCGGCGATCTGGGCGACATTTTCGGCAGCTTCTTCGGGGGCGGCTTTGGCGGCGGACGCCGCACCAACCCCAACGCCCCCCAGCGGGGCGAGAGCATCCGCATGTCGCTGACCATCAGCTTTGAGGAGGCGGCCTTCGGCTGCGAGAAGGCGGTCACCGTGGAGCGCATGGAGCAGTGCGAGACCTGCCACGGCAGCGGCTGCGCCGCCGGCACCACACCGGAGGTGTGCCCGGACTGCCACGGCACCGGCACCGTCCAGGTGCGGCGGCAGACGCCCATGGGCGTGTTCGCCACGTCCTCCCCCTGCCCCAAGTGCGGCGGCAAGGGCCGCATCATCCACCAGCCCTGCACCGACTGCCGCGGCAGCGGCGCCGTGCGCAAGCGCAAGACCATCAAGGCCACCATCCCCGCCGGCATCGACAACGGCCAGACCATCTCCATCCGGGGCCAGGGCAACGCCGGCAAGAACGGCGGCGCCCCCGGCGACCTGCTCATCACCATCACCGTGCGGCCCCACGAGCTGTTCCGCCGGGAGGGCACGTCCGTTTTGTGCGAGGCGCCCATCACCTTCACCCAGGCGGTATTGGGCGCGGAGCTGGAGATCCCCACCATCGACGGCAAGGTGAAGTACACCCTGCCCGAGGGCACCCAGTCCGGCACCACCTTCCGCCTCAAGGGCAAGGGCATCCCCTCCATCAACGGCCGCGGCCGGGGCGACCAGTATGTCACCGTCTACATCGAGACGCCCCGCAACCTCAACCGGGAGCAGAAAGAGGCCCTCAAGAAGTTTGCCGAGACTCTGGGCGAGGGCAACTATGACGAGCACCGCAAATTCTTCAAGAAATTCAAAAAGTGAGGCGCGGCATGTATCTTGCTGATTATCACACCCACTCCCGCATGTCCCCGGACGCCGCCACCCCTATGGCGGACATGGCCCGTGCGGCCGCGGCGGCGGGCATGGACGAGATCTGTCTGACGGATCATGTGGAGCCGGTGGAGTGGCTGCCGGGCCGCCCGCCGGCGGAGGAGTACGACTGGCAGGCGCTGGAGGCGGAGTTTGAAGGCGCCCGCGCTGCTGTGGGCGATGCCATCTCCATGCGTTTGGGCGTGGAGCTGGGGGACGCGTTCTGGGATTTTGCCCGGACGGAGCGGATGATGGCCGCGGCGCCCAGGCTGGACTTTGTGATCGGCTCCGTGCATATGCTCTCCAGGGACTATGAGCCGTGGGACCTGAGCGTGTACGCGCCGGAGGACGAACATGCGGCCCGGCGCGCCATGGCCGACTATCTGGAGTCCGTGTACGCCATGGCCAAGTGGGGGAAGTTTTCCGTGCTGGGCCATCTGACGCTGCCCCTGCGCTATTTCCGGGAAAAGCGGGGTCTGGACGTGTCGTTCGACCCCTTCGGCGGTGAGATCGAGGACATCTTCCGGGCGCTGATCCAAAACGGCTGCGGCATCGAGGTCAACACCAACCGGGGCCACACGCCCCTGCCGGACGAGAAGTGGCTGCGGCTCTATCGCTCCATGGGCGGCGAGATCATCACCCTGGGCTCCGACGCCCACACGCCGGAGTTTGCCGGCTGTGCCATCCGGGAAGGACAGGCGCTGCTCAAAGCCTGCGGCTTTGCGCGCTTTTGCACGTTCAACGGCGGCGCGCCCGTGTGGCACGAACTCTGATTGACTTTTTTCGCCTCTGCGGCATATAATATTCCTGCAAAATTTGAATGAGGAGGGCTTTCACCATGAAAATCGCGTTGGGCTGCGATCACGGCGGCTATGAGCTCAAGGAGTTTATCAAGGGCGTGCTGGACAAGCTGGGCCATACCTATGAGGATTTTGGCTGCTTCAGCCTGGAAAGCTGCGACTATCCCGATTTCGGTGCTGCCGCCGCCCGTGCGGTGGCGGAGGGCAAGTGTGACCGGGGCATCGTGGTGTGCACCACCGGCATCGGCATCTCCATTGCCGCCAACAAGGTCAAGGGCATCCGCTGCGCCCACTGCGCCGACTGCCTGCAGGCGGAGATGACCCGCCGCCACAACGACGCCAACATGATGGCCATCGGCGCGGGCTTCACCGGCAAGAACATGGCCGAGCGCATGGTGGAGGTCTTTTTGTCCACGGAATTTGAAGGCGGACGTCATGAGCGCCGGGTGAACAAGATCATGGCGCTGGAACAGGAGTAAACGCCGCGCAGGCGCGCGAAGGGAGGCAAGGAATATGGCGGGCGCAAGAGGATACAGAAGCTACCGGGGCCGCGGGTCCAAGGGCAAGATCGTGCTGGCGGTCATTTTGGTGCTGGTGATCGTGGCCTCTTTCATCTTCATCCGCATGCAGGAATATGTGGTCTATGATGAGAGCGGTCAGCCCCGCCTGTCCCTGCCCGGAGAGTCCACGGAGCAGACGCCGCCGGAGGAGGAAGAGGATGTGAACCTGGTGATCCAGGAGAAAACGTCCGAGACCGTCCGGGCCATGCAGCTTTCCACCGCGCCTTTGACCGGGTGGGACGGGGCAGTGCTCACCGGAGGCACCTATACGGACCGCAGCTGCGACGCGGTGGCCGTCACCATGAAGGATGCGGCGGGCCATATCTACTTTGACGCGGCGGGTGCCGTCAGCGGCGCCGTGCGCACGGAAGCGGGCACCGCTGCTGCTCTGGAGGTGCTGAACGCCTCGGATACCCACACCATCGCCGTTCTCTCCTGCTTCCATGACCCCCTGGCCGCCAACGCGGACGTGGAGGGCATGGGATTGAAGAACACCGGCGGCTATATCTTCTACGACGGCAACAACAGCCAGTGGCTGGACCCGGCCAAACCCGCCGCCCGGCAGTACCTGTGCGCCCTGGCGGAGGAGCTTGCCAAGCTGGGCTTTGACGAGATCTTGCTGACGGACGTGAGCTATCCCACGGAGGGAAAGCTGGATAAGATCGCCTACGGCGACACGCCCCGCGCCGAGAACCTGGCTGCTTTCCTGGACGAGATGGCGGCGATTCTGGAGCCGTATGACGTGACGCTCTCTGTGGAGCTGCCCGCCCAAGTCATCACCCAGGGCAGCGACGATGCGGCGGGACTTTCCCTGACGGATATAGTCCAGCGCGCGGACCGGATCTATGCGGCCGCTGCGCCCGCGGACGCGACGGTGCTTTCCGAGCAGGTGAAGGCGGCCGGCGAGGACACGGATTTTGCTGTGGCGCTGACGGCGGCGGACACCCCGCCTCAGGAGGGCAGCTGGCTGCTGCCGGCTCAGGGGGGCGCGTCCTGAACAAACAAAAAAGCGCCGGGCCAAAGGCCCGGTGCTTTTTTTGTTTGTTCTGCCGAGGTTTTACGGAAACAGGAAGCTTTGTCCGTCCTCGGTGATAGGGCGGATGCGGGGCGAGAGCTCCGGGTGCAGGGCGCAAAAGCGCTCCGTCAGGGAGAACTGGCCCCACTGGTGCATGGGCAGCACTGCGTCCGTATCCGTGTGGGCCAGGAAGTAGGCAAGGCCCCAGTCAAAGGCGCCTTCCAGCCGGCCGTCCAGCGGCACCATGGCAAGGTCGATGTGCCGGCCCTCCAGAGGACGGAGGAAGCGCTGGAAGTTGACCTCCATGTTGCGGTTCCAGGCCTTGTCCTCTCCCTCCCAGTGCCACCAGTGCAGGTCCCCCGCGTGGTAGACGGTGCGGCCGCAGGCGTCCACCACAAAGGCCACGCCCTCGTCGGTGGAGGGCAGCGTCTCCACAGTGACGCCGGGGAATACCTCCGTCTGCTCGTTGCCGCCCAAAAAGCTGCACAGGGAGGCGGTCTCGTCCGTCAGGCCCCAGCGGGCCCGGTTTTTCTCCGTGGGGCGGATGTCCTTCCCCAGCAGGAAGCGCACCGGGCGCGTCCCGTCCGCCAGAGAGAAAACGGCCGGGGAGAAATGGTCTTCGTGCCGGTGACTCACAAACACCGCCAGGGGCTTTTGGGGCAGGGGCGGCAGGGCGCCTTTCCACC
>ENA-UEYL01003077-UEYL01003077.1-human-gut-metagenome-genome-assembly--contig:-NODE-3077-length-11398-cov-17.085858_pt1 | contig 11398 bp, 9 predicted proteins | sample MGYA00242941_ERZ507946 | MGnify/ENA primary metagenome ERZ507946 (study PRJEB26167, sample SAMN06115482) | human gut metagenome | host: Homo sapiens | place: China:Guizhou | collected 2015-03-11...
ATAGATAAGGTTCGGCATATGTTCCACAAGTTAGCTTAACAGCTTGCAAAAGTCATATAAAATGAGATTTGAAAGGAGAATGTAACTTCATGTTTGCTAAAAATTCAAAGGCATATTCTGTCTACCTGCTGTTCCGATTTGTCTCTTCCCTGGCGGTTTCTATGTCCACAGTGCTTTCCATCGTGTACCACCTGGAGGTGGTGCAGCTGGATGCTTTCCAGCTTGTCCTGGTAGGGACGGTTCAGGAGACCTCCTGCTTTCTGTTCGAGATGCCCACCGGTGTGGTGGCGGATTTGTATAGCCGTCGGCGCTCGGTGCTGATTGGAATGTTCCTCTACGGCCTGGGCTTTCTGATGGAGGGTGCGCTACCGTGGTTCGCGCCGGTTCTGCTGGCCCAGGTTGTCTGGGGTTGCGGTGATACCTTCATCACCGGCGCTCTGGAGGCGTGGATTGCCTCGGAGGAAGAGGACAAACCCATAGACAAGGTGTTCCTGCGGGGCAGTCAAATGGGGCAAATCGGCGGCGTTCTGGGCGTGGTGCTGGGCACACTGCTGGGAAACATAAACCTGCAAATGCCTGTCATCTTGGGGGGCAGTTTGTGCTTGTTGTTGGGGCTGGTGATGGTTCGCATCATGCCAGAAACCAACTTCTCCCCTGCTATTGAGGAACGGCAGGGCTTGCTTAAAGACTTTGTCTGCCTGTTCAAGCTCAACCTGGGCTTTGTGAAAGGCGCACCTGTGTTGCTGGCGCTCTTAGCAATCACACTATGCGGGGGACTTGCCAGTGAAGGCTTTGACCGGCTCTCCACCGCTCATTTTCTGGATGACACGGTAATACCCGTTATCGGGCCGCTGAACAGCGTCACTTGGTTCGGTGTTATCAGTCTTATCGGCAACGGCTTAGGTATTCTGGCTTCTCAGTTGCTCATCGCCCGCATGGAGAAAAAAGGGACTGTCAGCCGAACCAGTGTGGTCATGTCCACCAGCGCCGGGTATATCCTGTTCCTGGTTCTCTTCGCGGTGGGGCGGAGCTTTTGGTTCATGTTGTTGGTGTTCCTGCTGGCGGGGCTTATGCGCACCATCAAGGAGCCTGTGCTGGCCGCCTGGATGAACGACCAAGTGGATGAGAAAATGCGCGCCACAGTCTTTTCCACCAGCGGACAGCTGGACTCTTTCGGGCAGATCATCGGCGGGCCTATTGTGGGGCTGGTAGCCCAGCAGGTGTCCATACCCTGGGGGCTGGTCTGTACCGCTTTCCTGCTGTTGCCCGCGCTGTTCTTAGTGCCGGTGGCGGGAAAGAAGCGGGATTGATATGGCATAGTTAAGTTTACTGACGAGCGGGAGATTACTTCCGCTCGTCTTCATTTAGTAGCGCAAAATTTGAGGACTCTTTATTTCCTTATTCGGTATAGCGGAGGCGGCTGTCAATTCGACATAATTTTCTTGTGATACTTTACCGTACATGAGCATTGGAGGCAGGGTTGTCCTGGCCGTAACCTTCCAGAAGGTTGATGCCGCCCCACACGCACAGGCCGCCGCCCAGGGCGATGACCAGAGTCTGCAAAACGTCGATAGCGTTAGTAAAAAAGCTCATATTCACATTTCCTTTCGTTCAGTTGAATTGTTGGGTTGAAGGTCGGTGGCTTTCAATTCGTACAGATCGAAAGGCTCGTCCGGCTTCACAATGGCCGGTCTGCGTTTCATGTACCGTTCAATGTCAAAGGTATTTTTCTTGTCGGCGTCGGCAAGGTACTTGTAGCGGGGATGCTTCGTTATATCAAACTTGTCGCTGAAAAACGGCCGCACCCCTCGAAGCTGCAAGATACACTTGCCTCCGTCCATCACCGCAATCTCGTCCTGGGTCATCAGCTCCTTTCCTAATTTCTGATAGTTGAGGCCGTGGGAAACCTGACTGCCCCGGTTCTCGGATTGATTGAAGCTGTCGATGGTCTCCTTGCCCAGCAGCTCCGAGATTTCTTTCAGGGTGGATTTCTCCTTGCCTCCCAAAAACAAGGTGGTGTCGCAGTTGCCCACAATGGTATCCGCGGCGTCCTTGTAGATGGTCTTTAACTGGCTTTGGGACTGCAAAATAATAGAAGCCGAGATTTCCCGGCTCCGGATGGTGGCGATCAACTTGTCGAAGTTGGGTATCTGCCCGATATTGGCGAACTCGTCCAGGAGGCACCGCACATGGACGGGCAGCCTGCCGCCGTACACGTCGTCCGCCTTGTCGCAAAGGAGATTGAATAGCTGGCTTTGCAGCATGGCGATAACGAAGTTGAAGGTGGTATCCGTATCGCTCATAATGAGAAACAGCGCCGTTTTTCGGTCGCCCAGGGTGTCCAGTTCCAGTTCGTCGTCCGACATGATCTCCCGCAGCTCCGCAATATCGAAGGGGGCAAGGCGGGCGCCGCAGCTAATCAGGATGGATTTCAAGGTCTTGCCGGCAGCCAATTTGAATTTGCGGTACTGCTTCACAGCGAAGTGGTCCGGGTGCTCCTTCTCCAGCTTGGCGAACAGAATATCCACGGGCGACTGAAATTCCTCGTCGTCCTCTCTGGCCTCCGATGCGTTGATGAGCTCCAGCAGCGTGAGGAAGTTCTTTTCTTCCGGCTCCGCCTCGTACCAGATGTACCCGATCAGGGCGCAGTACAAAAGCCGCTCGGCCTTCACCCAAAAATCTTCCGAGGATTTTTCTCCGTCGCCTTTGGTGTTGGCAATGATGACATTGACCAATTTGAGGATGTCTTTCTCCGACCGAATATAGGCGAAGGGGTTGTATTTCATGCTCTTTTTGAAGTTGATGGTGTTGAGGACTTTAATGCGGTACGGCTCATAGATGACCTTCCCGCGGGCATCCCGCAGGGGTTTTCCGTTCTCGTCCAGCTTGGGGGCGCCCCGCCGCAGCATGGTCCCCACCTCGGACAAAAGCTGTCCTTTGGGATCGGTGACCACATAGCTGCTGTGCATCTGCATGAGTGAGGGCTTGACGAAGAACCGGGTCTTGCCGCTGCCGCTGCCGCCGATGACCAGAATGTTCTTGTTTCGGGCGTACTTGGGATTTTTCGGGCGGCTGGACATGGTGAGCTTTTCCGTCTGGGTCAAAGGAATGTTCCAGTCGGGAACCGGATCGACATAGGGGGCAATATCGGCCGCCGTGCCCCATCGTGCGCTGCCGTACTCAATGCCCTTGCGATATTTCTTTGTATTCTTGCTCTTGGCATACACCGCCAGCCGAACAATGACCGCCCCGGCGATACCCGCCAGCAGGTCCAGCGGATGCAGACTTGGCAGCCCAGAAGAAAACGCCTCCGTAAAGCCCTGGCTCAAATGCAGGAACTTTTCAGAGGCGTCAAGGCCGGGCGCAAGGCGCACCGCCTGGCAGAGCTTGTCAAAGAGATACACGAACAGCAGATACGGGAGGTTGGGGATCAGCTTTTTCTTCCAGTCAACCGTCATAATTCCACACCCCGGTCTTTGGTCTTGACCTTCTCCCGCTGGCGGTGCTGGGCTTTGGACTGCTGTTTCGCCTGCTCCAGCTCCTTGCGGATGGAGGGCTTTTTCTCTTTCTCCAGGTTCTTTGCGGAGAACTCCCGAAAGGCTGCCGTGATAACGTCGGCATCCCGGCCCTTGAAGAACACCAGGTAGCGGGGTATCTCGCCGCTGGTATCCTTTTTCAGAGCAAAGTCAATGCCGTACTTCTTGGCGGTGGCGGAAAAGGCCCGGATGTTCCGGTCGGTGATCTCGATGTTGGAAACGCCGGTGTTGTGCTTCATCAGCTGCCGGAGGGTCTGCTTTCCGTGGTGCAGCTTGGTCTTATGGCCGGTCACTCCTTTCTGCATCTCGTCCAGCACTTTTTTCATGGCCTGCTGCAGCATCCCGGCGGAGAGTTTGGTGGCCTCCACACAGAGGGCAATGGTGCGCTGGGTGACTTCTTCCTGCATGACCTATCATCTCCTTTCTCCGCTGCCGTACAGGTCATGGTTCACCAGGGACGCATAGTAGCTGTCGATGGTGGCCGGGGCGTTATACAGGGCAGCCAGCAGATATTTCTTGATGTTGCGGACATAGGTGGTGTTCTCCCGCATACGGTCCAACACATACTCAATGTGAGAACTGTTCAGCTTCAGGAACCGGGATTTGACCACCTCCGCCGGATAGTCGTCCCCGGCAATGCGGATCGTTTCCCTGCGGGAACAGACGGTATCCACCATGAGTTCCACCAGTTCATTCAGCATATCCCGATCCAGCCGGTCATCCCGGCATAGATAGTCATACTCGATATTCTCCAAAATCAGTTCCCGATAGCTCTCTCGCTCCCGCATCCAGTCCCGTCCGGTTCGTTTGGTCTCTGCGGGGGTTTGGGGACTTGATTGGATAGGATTTGATCCTTCCGTACTTGATGAATCAGTATTTGATATTTGGTTACTTGATCCTTTAGTATTTAATTGTGCGGGTTTTTCCTGTTCAGGTTTTCCCAAGACAGGAGAATCCAAGACTGGTTTTACCTGAACTGGATTTTCCCGTTCAGGTTTTCCCGGTTTAGGTTCCGGCGGCCTGGGCTGCTCCAAAATCGTGTACTCGATGCTGCCGAGCCGCCCGTTGGCGTTGCGGACTCTTTCACGGATAATGTATCCCGCATCCTCCAGCTCCCGGACCGTAGCACAAATGCTGTCCACTCCATCCCGGCATATCCGCGCAAGACCTTTGGTGGTGTAGTCCCAATCCTCCGGCAAGGATAGCATGAGGGACAGCAGCCCCTTCGCTTTCAGCGACAGTGCCGTGTTCCGCAGATGATGGTTTGCCATCACCGTGTAGTCGCGGGTTTTCTCAATGCGAAATACCGCCATAATCTCACCTCCCTCCGGCGGTCTGGAAAAGTGTTCGTTTTCGGAAAAAATTCAATTCTGTGCCCACTTGCTTCTCCATGTGGGAAAACCTATGGACACTTGATTTGCATTTCCTACATGAAGAAATACCTTCGATTTCTCACCCCTTTCAATACAGTTTTCCGTGTACTTGATGGAAAGTAAAAACGCCATAGGATTCCCTATGGCGTTTGGGACAGGAAAAGGGTGCTGATATTTCACATCAGCACCCTTTATCCTGCCAGTATTTGATTTTTTGACTTCACATCGTGTTCCTTGCCTCTGAAAACATTGATTTTACTGGACTATCTCATGTTTTCTTATTAGGAGGCGGGGAATGGACGCTCTCTTTTTTATGTATCAAGCCTGGCTGGCCTCGCGCTCGGCCTCAGCAGCCAGCAGCGCTTTCTTGGCCTCCACGCCGGACTCGGCCACGTCATACTCCCAATTCCAGGGATCCTTGCGGCAGATACCGTCGGCGAAGGGGATGAAGATGGACAGGATGCCCACGATCGCCAGGATCCAGCAGTACCAGAGGTTGGGGATGATGTCGGTGGGGCTCATGGCGATGCCGTAAGCAGAGGTCAGGGACGCCGCCGTCAGCAGCTGGGCGCCGTAGGGGATCATGCCCTGCAGCACGCAGGAGAACACGTCCAGCAGAGAAGCGGTGCGGCGGGGATCGACCTTGTACTCGTGGCTGATATCCTTGGCCATGCTGCCGCTGAGAACGATAGCCACGGTGTTGTTGGCGGTAGCGCAGTCAGCCAGGGACACCAGAACGGAGATGCCCACCTGAGCAGACTTGTTGCCCTTCATCATGCCGCGCAGCTTCGCAATGAGCCAGGTGATACCGCCGTTATGGGTGACCATCTCAGACATACCGCCGCAGAACAGGGTCAGGAAGAACACCTCGTTCATGCCGGTGAAGCCCGTCCAGACGTTCTGGGCAAAGCCGAAGATATCCAGAGAGCCAGTGGCCAGACCCACGATGCCGGCAGCGAAGATGCCGATGGTCAGGACCAGGAACACGTTCATGCCCACCAGAGCCAGGATCAGAACCAGCAGATAGGGCACGACCTTGATGATGCTGTACTCCAGCACGCCCATCTCGGGCATCACATCGGGACGGCCCACGACCAGCAGCACGATGATGGTGATGATGGCGGCGGGCAGGGCGATGAAGAAGTTCACGCGGAACTTATCGCGCATCTCGCAGCCCTGGCTGCGGGTGGCGGCGATGGTGGTATCGGAGATCATGGACAGGTTATCGCCGAACATGGCACCGCCCACGCAGGCGCCCAGCATCAGGGGGATGCTCAGACCGGCCTTGTCCGCAACGCCCACGGCGATGGGAACGATGGCGCCGATGGTGCCCATGGAGGTACCGGTAGCAGTGCCCATGAATGCGGAGATGATGAACACGCCGGCAGTCAGGAAGTGGACGGGGATCAGGCTCAGGCCCAGATTGACAGTGGCATCCCGGCCGCCCATGGCAGCTGCCACGCCGGAGAAGGCACCGGCCAGCAGATAGATCATCAGCATGGTCAGCACGTCCTCATTGGCCGCGCCTCTGGCAAAGATCTTGAAACGCTCATTCATGGTGCCCTTGGTCATGGCAAATGCCACCAGCAGGGCGATAAACATAGCCGTTACGGAGGGGAACTGGTAAAACGCCATTTCGACGCCCTGGGACTGCAGGATCAGTCCGGCGCCCAGATAGATCACAACGAATATCAGGAACGGAACCAGAGCCAGGCCGCTGCCTTTCTTATTCAGGGTACGATCCATAAAATTTTCCTCCTCTTTTCTTGTCCTCTTTGCTGATACGCCTCTCTCTTCGTCTTATTGCACAGAATATGCTCTCCAGATCTTCTCGCCTCTGTGTAAAAGTATATCATTTTTTGCCAACGACTGTTAATACCTATCTTATATAATGGGCTATTACTTTTTTCGATACCAATCAATCCCTTTCTTCATAATCCATTTTTCACGGGTTTTTGATCTCCGCATTGACTTTTTTCTCCATTTCCGATATTGTTAAATTCCTGATAAGAATACCGTATGAAAGGCAGGGATCGTATATGTCCTCTCTGGATCTTTCCAGCCTGATGGGCATCTCTTTGGGCACGCTGACCCTGGGCAAGGTCATTTCAGCCGCCGTCACGCTGCTGATCTGTCTGGTGGTCATCCGGGTGCTGATGAAACTTTTGAACCGCCTGCTGAGCCGGTCCAAGCTGGACACCCGGGTCCAAAAATATCTGGCCGCCGGTGTGCGGCTCATTCTCTACGTCATCACGGCACTGATCGTGGTGGACAGCCTGGGCATCCCCATTACCTCTCTGGTGGCCCTTTTGTCCGTGGGCTCCCTGGGCATTACCCTGGCAGCGGAGGACATTCTGGGCAACGTGGCGGGCGGCCTGGTGATCCTCTCGGCCCGTCCCTTTGCTCTGGGCGATTTTTTGGAGGTGGGCGGCACCTCCGGCACGGTGGAGGAGATCAGCCTCAATCACACCAAGCTCGTCACGCCCGACGGACTGATGGTGCTGCTGCCCAACAAGGAGCTGGCCAGCTCCAAAATGACCAACTACACCGTCAATGGTCAGCGGCGTATCGTCTGGAAAGTCTCCGCCTCCTACGACGCCCCCACAGAGACGGTGAAAGCCGCCTGCCAGCAGGCCCTGGGCATGACGGAGCACCTTTTGAAAGATCCCGCTCCCAGCGTGCGGCTGACGGGCTACGGTGACAGCGCCATTGAATACACCGTTTACTGCTGGGCCGCGCCCGCCGATTACTGGGACGCCTACTTTGCTCTGGGCGAGCATCTGCGCACCGCCTTCGCCGACCACGGCGTGGAAATGACTTATAACCATCTGAATGTGCATATTGTGGAAAAAAAGGATGAACCCACCCAATAAACTGCATAAAAAAAGTACCGCGGCGGGTGCCGCGGTACTTTTTTTCATGATTCAGCGTCCCAGTTTCAGGTCTTCTTCGATGAGCAGCTTCAGCGCCTCCACGGCCACCCGGACCGAGGCGGTGGTATCCTCGCTCATGCGCTGGTCCAGTCCGGCGGCCTCCCGCTCCTGGTTCCACACCACATGGAAGCAGGAGCCGCACCGGCAGCCCAGTGCCGCCGCCACCACGAACAGCGCGGCGGACTCCATCTCGCTGGCCTTGACCCCCAGCCGCTTCCAGCTCTCCCACTTTTGCTTGAGCTCGTAGTAGACCGGGGAGGCGTCGGGACTGTGCTGGCCGTAGAAGCTGTCCTTGCACTGGACCACGCCCGTATGCAGGGGCAGATTCAGGTCCCGGGTAGCCCAGACCAGACAGCCGGTCACGTCATAGTCCGCCACCGCCGGGAACTCCAGCGGCGCATATTCAAGACTCGTATGCTCAAACCGCACGGCGCCGGTGGCCACCACAATGTCCCCGGGCTGTACGTTCAAGTCGATGCCGCCGCAGGTGCCCGTGCGGATGAAGGTATCCGCGCCGCACTTGTGCAGCTCCTCCATGGCGATGGCCGCGGAGGGCCCGCCGATGCCGGTGGAGCAGGCCGTGACCTTCTGCCCCAGCAGCGTTCCGGTCCAGACATTGTACTCCCGGTTGCATGCCACCTGACGGGCATCGTCAAACAGCGCCGCAATAGCCGGCACCCGCCCCGGATCGCCGGGCAAGATGCAGTAGCGCCCCACGTCCTCACTGGTGCAGGCGATATGATACTGCCGTTCCAGTTCCTGCATACAGATCACCTCTTTAAAAATTGATACCGTCAGTATAGCAGACTCCGGCGCGCCTTGTAAAGGCGGCTTCACCCCCTTCTTTTTCTCTTTTGTTGTCTCTTTGTCACTTTTTTGAGATGTTCTCCGGGAAGTGCCGTGATAAAGTGAGGGAAACTCAGAAAGGAGCCTCTTATGAGATCCATGTTTGCCCTTTTGCTGCCGCTGGCGCTTCTGGCCGGCTGCGCGGCCCCGTCTTCTTCCCCGGCGAAGGAGGACACCCGCCGGGAAAACCCTCCGGCCAGCACCTCCCCCGATGATGCTGCTCAGGACGGAAGCCTTTTTGAAAAAGAGCTGTCCGTGACCGTGGACGGCGGCAGAACGCTGACGCTGGTAGCCCACTGCAAGGAGACCTTCATGGAGGGCTTTTCCACCTACGGCACAGGCTCCATCGACGTGCTGGACGGTGAGGAGCTGCTCCAGACCCTGGACGTGGGGGCGGGCGTCCTCAAGCTGGAGAAAGATGCGGCAGCTGCTGCAAAGCAAGTCTATCCCACGGTTTTTGACAGCAACTACCTGCCCACTTTGGAAGATCTCAACTTTGACGGTGCCCAGGACATCCTGTGCATGTGCGACATAGGCACGGTGAACGGATCGTACCTCTGCTGGCTATGGGACCCGGCCCTGGGGCAGTTCATCGCCGGTCCCGGGCTGTGCGGCTACGCTGTGGAACCAGACTCTGAGGAGCGGCAGGTCTCCGTCAGCAGCCGCGGCGGCTGGGGCACTTACGACACGGATATCTATGCTCCCGATGAGCAGGGCGCCCTGGTCCATGTGAAGCGCATCCACAAAGAGCCTGCGGAGGACGGCAGCGGAGAGCTGAAAACCACCGTTCAGATACTGGTGGACGGTCAGTGGAAAGAGGTCACCGAATAAAAGAGAACGCCACCCTAAACTCGGGCGGCGTTCTTTTTTATTATTTCAGGGTCACGACCGTCACGCCGGACTCGCCCTCTCCGTAGACGCCCAGGCGGAAATCCTTCACCGCCTTATTGCGCCGCAGGATATCGTGGACGGCCTTGCGCAGCGCACCGGTGCCCTTGCCGTGGATAATGGTCACCGTATCCAGGTGGCCCATGACGGCGGCAGAGAGGAAGTTTTCCACCACGCCCTCCGCCTCCAGCGTCTCCAGGCCTCGGATATCCAGTTCCCGGGCTGCGGAGGTCCGCAGGGCCCGGTCGGCGTTTTGTCGGATGGTCACGGCGGCCTTGGGCTTGCGCGCCGCCCGCTCGTCGTCCTCAATGAGCCGCACCTCGCCAGCCTTGGCCTTCATCTTCAGCACGCCGGACTTCAATTGCAGCGTGCCGTCCTTGCCCACGGACACCACCTCCGCCGGCGTCCGCACACCGGGGATCTCCACAAGGTCCCCCACGGCGATGGGGCGGCTGGGCTTGGGGATGGGCTCTTGCCGGGCATCCCGCTTGGAGATGGCCTCCTCCGCCTCGTTGAGGGTACGGCGCAGGGCCGCCCGGGCCTCGTTCTCGTTCATGCTGCGCTCCGCCTTGGCCTGGGCCTTGCGCATGGCGCTCAGCTCCGCAAACACCTGGTCGGCGGCGGAGCGGGCGTCCCGCACGATCCGCTTGGCCTCTGCCTCGCCCCGGCTGCGGGCGTTCTCCTTGGCCCGCTCCATCTGGGAGCGGAACTCCCGGGCCTTGCGGGCGTCCTCCTCCCGCTGGGCATAGAGCCGGTTTGCCTCCTGCTCCCGCTTTTCCAGCGCCTGGCGCTTGGCCTCCAGCTCCGTGAGCACATCCTCAAAGCGGACGCTCTCGCCGCTCATCTGCACCTGGGCCGCCTGGATGACCTTTTCCGGCAGGCCCAGCCGCCGGGAGATGGCGAAGGCGTTGGACTTGCCGGGAATACCGATGAGAAGTCGGTAGGTGGGGCTGAGGGTCTCCACGTCAAATTCGCAGGAGGCGTTCTCCACTCCCGCCGTGGTCATGGCGAAAGTCTTGAGTTCTGCATAGTGGGTGGTGGCGGCGATCTTGGCGCCGGCACTGCGTGCCTCCTGGATGATGGCGATGGCCAGCGCCGCGCCCTCCACCGGGTCGGTGCCCGCCCCCAGCTCGTCGAACAAAATCAGGCTGTGGCGGTCCGCCTCCTGCAAAATGCTCACGATATTGACCATATGTGCCGAAAAAGTGGACAAGCTCTGCTCGATGCTCTGCTCGTCGCCGATGTCTGCCAGCACTTTTTCATAGCAGGAGATCTCGCTCTGGTCCGCCACGGGGATGTGCAGACCGCACTGGGTCATGACCGTCAGCAATCCCAGTGTCTTGAGGCTCACGGTCTTGCCGCCGGTATTGGGGCCGGTGATGACCAGGGTATCGAAGGTATCGCCCAGCTGGATGTCGATGGGCACAGCCTTCTTGGGGTCCAGCAGCGGATGCCGGGCACGCCGCAGGTGGATGCCTCCGTCCCGGCGCAGGGCCGGACGGGCAGCGTTCATTTTATAGCTCAGCTGGCCCCGGGCAAAGATCAGATCCAGATGCACCATGGCGTCGTAGTCCCACTGGATATCCTCCCGGTGGGCCGCCGCCTCGGCAGAGAGCTCCGCCAGGATCCGCTGGATCTCCTTTTCCTCCTTGGCCTGGAGCTCAATGAACTCGTTGTTGGCCTGCACCACGCCCATGGGCTCCACGAACACCGTGGCGCCGGAGGAGGAGATATCATGCACCAGGCCCGGCAGGTCGCCCTTGTGCTCCGCCTTCACCGGCACCACGAAGCGGCCGTCCCGCTGGGTGATGATGGTCTCCTG
>ENA-UEYL01003080-UEYL01003080.1-human-gut-metagenome-genome-assembly--contig:-NODE-3080-length-11392-cov-3.601856_pt1 | contig 11392 bp, 8 predicted proteins | sample MGYA00242941_ERZ507946 | MGnify/ENA primary metagenome ERZ507946 (study PRJEB26167, sample SAMN06115482) | human gut metagenome | host: Homo sapiens | place: China:Guizhou | collected 2015-03-11...
GGGTAAATATAATATGGGGGATACATGAAGGTGGACACTTCCAGGCAGCTGGTGGCGGAGCAGACCACCGCGTGATCCTCCGGCTCCAGAGCGCGCAGCACCGTCCGCACCGCAATGGGAGAGCCGCAGCCCGCACACATTCTGTGGCCGCCGGACAGGCGGTCCTCCTTCATGACATTTTCTTTGAGATTGTAGCTCATGTTGCGTCTCCCTCCTTATTCCCGGACGTCCAGATAGCGGTAGGTCTCGCCCGTCTCGCCGGTGGCGGAGATCTTCTCCAGCTCCGCGAAGACGTGCTGGATGCTCTCAACCCGCACATCCCGGCCGCCCAGGCCGTAGATGTAGTTGATGCCCTTGGGGCCGCTGACACCGGCGGCGTACAGCGACGCGGCTACCTCGGCGAACATGGGGCCGCAGTGGGCGTTGAAACTGTCGTCCTTATCCATGACGGCAAAGGACTTGACGTGGCGCAGGGCCTCCACAATGTCCTCCGCCGGGAAGGGCCGGAAGGAACGGACCTTAATGAGACCCACCTTCTTGCCCTGGGCACGCAGTTCGTTGATGGCCTCCTTGGCGGTACCGGCAGAGGAGCCGATGATGACGATGGCCTCCTCGGCGTCGTCCATCTGATACTGCTCGATCAGCCCATAGGTCCGGCCGGTCATCTCGCCGAACTCAGCGCCCACCTTGCGGATCACATCCTTGGCGTCCATCATGGCCTGGGCCTGGAGCCGCTTGGACTCCATGTAGTACACCGGCGTTGCGTAGGCGCCCACCGCCATGGGCTCATCCTTGTTGAGCAGGAAATGCTGGGGATGGTACTCACCCACAAAGGCCTTGACCTTGTCGTCCTCCACCAGCTCAATGTTCTCGATGGCATGGGAGGTGATGAAACCGTCCTGGCAGATCATAATGGGCAGGCTCACCGCTTCGGCAATGCGCATGGCCTGGAGATAGTTGTCATAGGCCTCCTGGTTGGTCTCGGCAAAGAGCATCAGCCAGCCGGCATCCCGGACGCCCATGGCATCGGAGTGGTCGTTGTTGATGTTGATGGGGCCGCTGAGCGCCCGGCAGCTCACCGCCAGAGTGATGGGCAGACGGTCGGAAGCCGCCACATACAGCATCTCCGTCATGTAGCACAGGCCGCAGGAGGAGGTGGCGGAAATGGCGCGGCAGCCGGCGGCCTGGGCACCGATGCAGGTGGACATGGCGGAGTGCTCGCTCTCCACGGCGATAAACTCCGTGTCCACTTCCCCGTTATCCACGTAAGTCGAGAAATACTGCGGGATCTCCGTGGACGGTGTAATGGGGTAGGCACCCATCACATCGGGGTTGATCTGCTTCATGGCATAGGCAACGGCCTCGTTGCCGGAAAGTCTTTCTCTGATTCCCATAATCGTCCTTCCCCTCCTTTATTTCTCGTCCTTGACCATGGTGATGGCGCCGAAGGGGCAGGCATTGGCGCAGATTCCGCAGCCCTTGCAGAAGAAGTAATTGAAGTCCTCCCGCTGGCCCTCCCGGCTGACCGGGATGGACATATCCGGGCACACCGGCACGCACAGCAGGCACTGGCGGCACTTGTCCCAATCCAGCACCGGCTTGAGAGTGCGCCAGTCGCCGGTCTCCACCATGGCGGAGGTTCCGCCTTCAAAAATATTGCATCCCGGCGTGATCTCCTTCCAGGTCACGTTGGGGGTCATATCCTTTGCCAGATGGCTCATCCTACCTGCACCTCCTCCAGAGATCTCTTCAGCGCCCGCATGTTGCCCTCGATGACCTGGGGCTTGCTGGCAAACTTATGCCGGAAGGAACCCTCCATGTCCTGGATAAACTCCTCCAGGCCAATGACGCCGGAGACCTTCACAATGGCCGCCAGCATGGGGGTATTGGGGAAGTTCTTTCCCAGCTCCTCCTCGGAGATCTTCCCCGCGTCGATGGTGCACACCTTTCCCTCGTAGCCCTTGAGCAGGGGACGCAGCTCGGCGGGAGATTTGCTGGAATTGATGACAATGGCGCCCTCTTTTTTCAAACCGGCGGTCACATCCACCGCCGAGAGCAGCGTCTCGTCCACGACCACGACATAGTCGGGCTCATAAATATTGGAGTGGACCGTGCTGCGTTCTGCGCTGATGCGGTTATAGGCCGTAATGGGTGCACCCATCCGCTCCGGGCCATACTCCGGAAAACCCTGGACGTATTTCCCCGTGTTGAAGGCCGCGTCCGCCAGCAGCAGAGATGCGGTCTTGGCACCCTGGCCGCCCCGTCCGTGCCAGCGGATTTCCACGATATCTTTCATACCTCGTTCCTCCTCATGATCTCAGAATGCTCTTGCAAACACATTCGGCTCCCGGCACAACGGGTTTTCCGTGCCGCAGCCCGAATCCAAGCGCTGCTCTGGAAAAGGTGCGCCGCAAAATGTCAAATTTTGCGGCGTATTTTTTTATTGTATCATGACTTTCCGGGAAGCGCCAGCTTTTTTACACCAGCGTATCCAGAACCGCCTTGAAGTCCGCAATGATGTCCTCAGGATCCTCCAGACCAATGCTGATGCGGACCAGACCCTCGGAAATTCCGGCGGCCTTGAGCTCTTCGGCGGAATAAGTAGAGTGGGTCATGGTGGCGGGATGCTCGACCAAGGTCTCCGCATCACCCAGGGAGACGGCAATGACGCACAGCTCCAGCTTGTTGAGCGCAGCGGCGACAGCGGCGCGGTCGGCCTTGAGCTCCACGGAGATCATGCCGCCGGGCAGCTTCATCTGCTTGGCCGCAATCTCGTGACCAGGGAAGCTCTCCAGTCCGGGGTAGTAGACCTTGTCCACCGCGGGGTGGTTGACCAGGAAATCCGCCACCTTCCGGGCGTTGGCACAGTGACGCTCCATACGGATATCCAGGGTCTTGAGGCCCCGGGCCATCAGGAACGCGTTGAAGGGACTCATCACCGCGCCGGTCATGTCCTTCAGTCCGAACATGCGGCAGGTACCGATGAAGTCCTTGCTGCCCACGATGACGCCCGCGATGACATCGCCGTGGCCATTGAGATACTTGGTGGCACTGTGGACCACCACGTCGGCCCCCAGTTCCAGGGGACGCTGCAGGTACGGCGTGCAGAAGGTGTTGTCCACGATCACCTTGATATTTTGATTATAGGCGTGGGCAATCTCGCTGACCGCAGCAATATCCACAATCTTCAGCGTGGGATTGCAGGGCGTCTCCAGATAGACCACCTTAGTCTTGTCGCTCAGCGCGGCTTTCAGCGCCTCCAGATCCGTCATGTCAATGAACTTGACTGTTACGCCGAACTTGCAGATGCCATGATTGAGCAGCGCATAGGTGCAGCCATAGAGGGTATCACAGGCTACGATCTCGTCGCCGGCTTCCACACTGCTCCAGAAAGCGGTGGAGATGGCGCCCATACCGGAAGCGGTGGCCAGGGCATCCTCGCCGCCTTCCAGTTCCGCCAGCTTGGCCTCCACCACGCCTACCGTGGGGTTGCCCAAACGGGAATAGATGTATCCGGACTCCGCGCCGGCAAAGCGGGCACCGCCCTGCTCCACGGTCTCAAACTCGAAGGTAGAGGTCTGGTAGATGGGAGCGCACAGGGCACCGGCATCATTGGCAACTTTTCCGGCGTGGATCTGACGAGTGGCAAAACCCAGATTCTTCATGTTCATAACGTGTTACCATCCTTTCTAAACGGTCCGTGGAGCGGAATGTTCCCGCCATTTCCTGTGTTATCAGTTTTTTCGTTATCCAGTTGCGTGAAAAAGTGGTTGCTTCCCGCGATTGAGAGAAGAAGAGAGGCGGGTCGTCGCAGCAGGATGATTCGTAAAATTGAACAGGTTTACTCCCGTTGCTTTCATCCTTTCTATCCTTTTTCACCTATATCCTACCACAAGCTTCCGCCAGGGTGTTAATACCGTATTTACGGAATCCATTCACGGTTTTAACGATAGCAGTTTGACAATACGTTCAAAAAAAGTTATAATCATGTTTGAAATCGATTTTATATGGAGAGGGGTTGCCTGCCCATGACCTTTCAGCAGCTGACCTATGTGGTGGAGATCTCCAAATGCGGCTCCATCAACAAAGCCGCGCAGAAATTGTTTCTCTCCCAGTCCGGCATTTCCACCGCCGTCCGGGAACTGGAGGAGGAGCTGGGAATCCAGTTTTTCGTCCGCAGCAACCGGGGCGTGGAATTCACCCAGGAGGGCAAGGAATTCCTCAGTTATGCCGTCTCTCTCCTGGAGCAAAAGCAGCGCATTGAAAGTCTCTATGGGGAGGCCCGGAATTCCTCCGCCCCTGTGCGGTTTTCTGTTTCCACGCAGCGCTACCCCTTCACGGAAGACGCCTTTTTGCGGATGCTCCGGCGCACCACAGACAACCGGTACGTTTTTTCCATCCGGGAGGCCGGGATGGACGCCGTCATCGACGATGTCTATGACCATCGGGCAGACATCGGCGTCATCTTCCTTACAGAATTGACGGAAAAGATCATTCGCCGCCTGCTGGATGCCCGGGATCTGGACTTCCATGAAATCGCAGCGGTCTCCCCCTGTATTTACGTCCGCAAAGGCCATCCCCTGGCCAACCGGGACGAGGTTACGGAGGAAGATCTGGCGGGCTTACCCTACGTTTCCTTTGAACATAATCAGGGCGTGGGAACCGACTATTCCGAGGAGTATCAGCTTTTATCCATGAAAAAACCGCCCCGGCAAATCAGCGTCAACAACCGCGCAACCATGATGAATGTATTGGCCGCCACGGATGCATACACCACCGGCAGCGGCCTGCTGGTGGAAGGCATCACCAGCCAGGCCGTGGTCACCATGCCCCTGGCGGGAAAAACCTGTATCCGCATCGGTTGGATCCGTCCCCGCAACAGCAAACTGACACCCTATGTGGCGCAGTTTGTAGGCCTGTTGGATCAATCCATTGCGGAGTCCATCGCCTTCACAGAATCGGTCCATCAATCCTTGTGCCACAGCGGTGCAGATACTTAAACGGACCATGTAAGAAAAGCGCCGGCCCAAAAGGGCCGGCGCTTTCATGCATTACATCTTCTCTGCGCGGGCAGCTTCCGCAGCTTCCGCTTCCATAGCAGCCTTCTTGGCGGCTACACCGGACTCAGCCACATCGTACTCCCAGTTCCAGGGGTCCCGGCGGCACACGCCGTCGGCGAAGGGGATGAAGATGGACAGGATGCCCACAATGGCCAGCACCCAGCAGTACCACAGATTGGGAATCACATCCGTGGGGTTCATGGGCACGCCGTTGCTGGTAGACAGTGTTGCCGCAGACAGCAGCTGCGCACCATAGGGAATCATGCCCTGCAGCACGCAGGAGAACACATCCAGCAAGGAGGCGGTGCGGCGGGGATCCACGCCGTATTCCCGGCTGATATCCTTGGCCATGCTGCCGCTGAGGACGATGGCCACCGTGTTGTTGGCCGTGGCGCAGTCCGACAGGGACACCAGCGCCGCAATGCCCACCTGCGCAGACTTCTGGCCCCGCATCATGCCCCGCAGCTTATAGATCAGCCAGGTAATGCCGCCATTGTGCGTCACCATCTCCGACATGCCGCCGCAGAACAGCGTCAGGAAGAATACCTCGTTCATTCCGGTAAAGCCGCTCCAGATATTCTGGGCAAATCCGAAAATATCCAGCGCACCGGTGGCAATGCCAATGATACCGGCGGCGAAAATACCGATGGTCAAAACCAGGAACACATTGATGCCCACCAAAGCCAGAATCAGCACCAGCAGATAGGGAACCACCTTAATGATGCTGTATTCCAGGGCGTCCATGGTAGGAGCCACTTCCGGACGTCCCACAATCAGCAAAATGATCACTGTAATAATGGCGGCAGGCAGGGCAATGAAGAAGTTTACCCGGAACTTGTCCCGCATCTCGCAGCCCTGAGACCGGGTTGCCGCAATGGTGGTGTCGGAAATCATGGAGAGGTTGTCGCCGAACATGGCGCCGCCCACGCAGGCGCCTACCATCATGGGAACACTCAGTCCGCCCTTATCCGCCAGGCCCACAGCAATGGGGACAATGGCGCTGATGGTTCCCATAGAGGTACCGGTGGCCGTGCCCATAAAGGCGGAAATAATAAACACACCGGCGGCCAGGAAATGGACAGGGATCAAGGACAGGCCCAGATTCACCGTGGAATCCCGGCCGCCCATGGCAGCGGCTACCCCCGAAAACGCACCGGCCAGCAGATAGATCATCAGCATGGTCAGTACGTCCTCATTGGCCGCGCCTCTTGCAAAAATCCGGAAGCGATCATTGATGGTGCCCTTGGTCATAGCAAACGCCACCAAAACCGCAATGAACATTGCCGCAACGGAAGGGAACTGGTAAAATGCCATATCCACTCCCTGAGACTGCAGGATCAGACCAGCGCCCAAGTAAATAATGACAAACACGAGAAACGGGATCAGTGCGGAGCCTCTGCCTTTTTTGTTCAGATTGTTATCCATTCCTTTCACCTCTTATAATTCTCTTTTTCCCGTATGCGCCTCTTTGTTTCGTCTGATTGCATAAATTCTATGGACAGTGCCCTCTCTTCTCTGTGTAAAATTATATCATTTTTTGATTGAAAGCTGTTAATACCAATCTACCATAATCCATTCCCTGTTTTTTTGATAGCCAGCGCCGGTTTTACTTCCCTGCGTCTTCCCTTCATTTCGTCTATATTGTTAGAATTTTCTCAAACGTAATCGATACCGGATCGCATTCTCTCTTTGCTGAATTCCATTCTTCTCTTTATTCCAAATCCATTTCCCGGGATTTTGCACACATGACAGGCCACATCTGTACTTCATTTGAAATTCCGTCTCCCGGTCTGCACGTCAAGTGATTCCGCCGCGCACACTTTATTTGCCGGAATGCAGATCCCTGCCCGTCAGATCATGCAGGCCTCTGGCCATCCGGCTCCACCGGGAGTCCTGCAGAATATCAGAAAAATTATCAGCGGTTGCGCGCATATGTTCCCGAACGGCCGCTTTCACCGTCTGCAGATCCCCGCCGCAAAGCGCATCCAGAATGGCCTGGTGCTCTGCAACCGTACCCGTATAACGCTCCGGTGTAACCATGCTGAGAAATCGAAGCCGCTGTACCTGCCGGTCAAACATTTTGGAGATTGCAAGCATCCGAAGGTTTCCGCCAAACTCAATGATCGTCTGGTGAAACCGGGCGTCTTGGGAAAAATTCTCGTCAAATTGCTTCTCCTGAACCGATCTGCGCAATTGCTCGTGAATGGAACGAAGCAGCGCCTGCTCCCCGTCTGTCAGCCCTCCGCGGCGCAGAATGCGGCCGGCGCTTGCAATCTCCAGCGCCTCCCGGATCTCTAAAATCTCGTGGATATCCGTGAGTGTCAACGGCCTGACCACAACTCTTGTCGCTGTGCGCTGCAGAATTCCATCGTTGATCAGCTGCAGCATCGCCTCGCGGACCGGCGTGCGGCTCATCCCCAACTCCCCGGACAGTTCTGCATCCGATACAACATCGCCGGAAAGCAGCTCATAGTTGTTAATCTTATTCATAATCGCATCCACTGCTGTTTCCAGCGCATGACTTCTCACTCTGGAAATGAAAATCCCTCCCCATGATTTGCTTGATACTTCTATCATATTCACAACCCACAGCTTGTCAATGCCGGCTCTCTTTGCAGTCCCTTCCTTCCAGCCTTTGAAAAATCATTTCATTGCTCCATTGCAAATGCCTTTCTTTTAGTATACAATAATTATATAAAATTGTCGACTTTTAGAATTGTTTTGTCGGCCATGCAAAGGGGGTCCTGATTGCCAAAGCTTTTTCTTGCTTCCCAACCAGTCTCTTTCTCGTAGCTCAGCGGAATTTTTAGAAAGGAGCATCACAGGGAACCGTTCCCTGTGGCAGATGTGTCATGAATCAGATTCAGCGCATTGAAACCCGATATTTTCGCGTCCCTCTGCGGGATTGTCTTGTGGATGCCCTGCACGGCACCCATACGCACTTCGAACTGATTACCGCCACCGTTACAATGGAAGACGGAACGGAGGGCACAGGATATACCTATACCGGCGGCTTCGGCGGTGCCGCTATTGCCAAGATGATCGAGGCGGATTTGACGCCGCTGCTGATCGGGCAGGAAGTTCATTCTCCGGAGCAAATGAACGATTTTATGAATCAGAGGATTCACTATGTTGCCCGGGGCGGGATCGCATCCTTTGCCATTTCTGCACTGGATATTGCTTTTTGGGATGCCAAGCTCAAACGGGAAGGGCTGCCGCTTTGCCGCGCTTTCGCCCGGGAGCCGCAGCCTGTCCGCACCTATTACGGTGGGATTGACCTGGCATTTACCCAGACACAGCTTTTGGAAAGCTTGGAAGCTCAGCTCAAACGGGGACACACCGCCGTGAAGATCAAGCTTGGCAGACCCGGTGACCAGGAGGATCTGGACCGCATCCGTGCTGTCAGGCAGCTCATCGGGGACGACGCTCTGTTCCTGGTGGACGTCAATATGGTTTGGGATGTGGAAAAAGCCATCCGAATGGCACGGCGCATGGAGGAATTCCATATTCACTGGTTGGAAGAACCTACGAATCCGGATGACTATGAAGGATATGCCAGAATCGCACAGGCCACGACCATCCCCATTGCCATGGGTGAAAATCTCCACACCATTTATGAGCATGAATTGGCGCTGAAGCTGGGCAGAATCTCCTATCCCATTCCGGATTGCTCCAACATCTGCGGCATTACCGGCTTCGTGAAGGTTGCAAAGCTGGCAGATACATACCATCTTCCCGTCAGTTCCCACGGAATGCAGGAGTTGCACGTCAATTTACTGGCCGGACTGGAAAATCCAGGCCTGCTGGAATTCCACAGCTTCCCCATTTGGGAATACACTTTGGATCCGCTGACCGTAGACCACGGATATATCGCCCCCAATCTGATTCCCGGCGTGGGCGTCCGCTTTGATTGGGAAAAGCTCAAACCCTATCAGGTAATTTGACAGTATGCCGGAATTGCCGCATCTTTGACAGTCTGCCAGCCGATGACACGCTTCCCCATTGCTCTCATTGTCCAACAAATACTCTTCCGGCGGCGGAAACCAAAAAGAAAGACATCTGCTTTCAGCAGATGTCTTTCTTTTTGATACGCGCTTTCATGGGCATCCGGTTGGCGAAGATTCTTTACGGTTCCGGCGTCAGGGGAAAACTTACCCGAACCGTGAACAGGTCCGCCACGGTCTCCACAGCCAATGCTCCACCGCAGGCCTCCGTAAAGCTTCTGGCAATGGAGAGACCCAGACCGCTGCCGCCGTCGGTACGGCTCTCATCCCCCCGGACAAAGCGGGCAGTGAAGTCCACACCCTCCGGCAGCTCCTGGAGGGAGGTGTTGCGCACCGCCGTTTCTGCCCGTCCTGCGGAGACGGTGAGTGTCACATACACCCGGCTCCCCGGCAGGGCATATTGCAGGGCATTTTGAATGAGGTTCTGAAACACCCGATACATCCGCTTGCCGTCCGCCGTAATGGGTACCTCCGTATCCGGCAGGTCCACCCGGAAGGCAAGGCCGCTTTTTTCAATGGGGTCCGCCATATCCGCCAGGGTCTGACGCACCAGCTTGGCAAAATCCAGCCGCTCCAGGTGCACCGACAGCTGGTCAGCCGCCGCCTTGGATACCTCAAACACATCCTGCACCATACTTTTGAGGCGCTGAGCCTTCTCATCGATGATCCGGGCGTAGTCCGCCGCCGCACCCTCCAGTGGCTCCTGACGCAGCAGCTGAGCGTAGGAGAGGATGGACGTGAGGGGCGTCTTCAGATCATGGGAAACGTTGGAGATCAGCTCCACCTTCATCCGCTCGCTGCGGGTCCGGTCCTCCAGTGCGGTTTGCAGTCCGGACTGGAGGTTCGTCAGGTCTTCCGCCGCCTGCCGGAGGTCCGCGTCCTCCGGCAGGATCAACGAGGCGGCGAGGTCTCCCGCCCGGATGGCGGAAATGTGGTCGCACACCGACCCAATGTCCCGGGCCAGAGACAACTGCCGTCGGGCGAAAAGAGCGCAAAAGAGCAGGACCAGAACGTAGAGCATCGCTGTGACAGCGATGTAGACGCTGTATACGTCCCACCACCAGAACTGGCTGCCCACCAACAGCATGGCCACGCCCAAAATGCCTGCCGCGGCCACAACCACCATAGGAGCTATGGCTTGCCAGCGAAGGCGCTTTTGCACCGGGCGGCGCAGGTCCTTCGCCCGCAGAATCCGGAAAGCCCTGCGCAGCAGGCTCCGCCGCCGCTCTTTCGGGTTGTGGCGATGGTCATTGTGGACGAGCCAGAGCACCAGACAGAGGAGCAGCAGAACCGGAAGGTTTTCTACGGCCATGCGCATGCCTTCGGGAAAATACCCCCGTACCAGGGTACCGGGAGACACATTCCCGATACTGGAGAGGAACTGGCGCAGCAGCCAGATGGGCCGTCCCTGGTCGGTGTAGCCGAAGATCAGCCAGAACAGGCATCCTGCCACTGCCAGAAAGCGAACCTCCGTCCAAACGTACACAGTTTTGGCAGCAATGGCCGCCTCCGCCCGTCTCCGGTCCTCCCGGAGACAGTGGGCCAGCACCAGCAGGCCGATGCCCGCAGCCAAAGCCGCGGCGGCCTCCAGGTAAAGGGTCCGGACCTGCTTTAGTCCCTGGTACAAGTCGTACAGCGGGCTGCCGTCAAACACATATCCGTCGGTGTACTGGCCCTGGAGATACTGGATGGGAACCTGCCGGACCGCCATGCGGACTTCCACATCCTCTACGCCCTCCCCGGCGGTGAAGTTCTCATAACCGGGCAGATACCAGTCGCTGTCCCCGCTGTAGACACCGTCGCCGTACAGGTCCAGCTCCTCCCCGTCCTTCCACGCCTGGGCCTTGCCGTCTTTGAAGATCAGCAGAAAATTGTACCCCTCCGGCAGGCCCTGGACATATGCCAGCGCCTGGTCGGTATTGGTATAGAGGGGCTTGCCGTTTTGCAGGATCTGGTACAGGACGTTCTTGTCCCATTGATAACCGGCATCCGGCGCCGCATCGACGGTCTCTTCCACCGCCGGTTCACTGACGGACAGTTCTCCCCACCAACCGCCGTCGGTCTGCCAGACGGTCCCTTCCAGCACCGTGTTATACCAGTCCAGCTCGCCTCCGGCCCCCAGGGTCAGGAAGTCCCGCACATAGTCGCTGACCGTCTGGCGGAAGGCGTCCGTCTCCTGCCAGTCGGAGCTCCACCACTGCCCGTCGCTGCAGGTAACATACCGCCCGGCGGCAGTCCCCAGACTCCCCACCACCAGGGCAAAACCCACAAACAGCGCTATCAAACCCGTCCAGGCCCGAAGCCGGGGATGATTTTTCAGCTGTACCC
>ENA-UEYL01003083-UEYL01003083.1-human-gut-metagenome-genome-assembly--contig:-NODE-3083-length-11383-cov-3.173271_pt1 | contig 11383 bp, 10 predicted proteins | sample MGYA00242941_ERZ507946 | MGnify/ENA primary metagenome ERZ507946 (study PRJEB26167, sample SAMN06115482) | human gut metagenome | host: Homo sapiens | place: China:Guizhou | collected 2015-03-11...
CTCTCTTCGTTGTTGATACTGTTATTATATACAATTCCCACGAAGAATTCAACTATTTTTTCGTCGTTTCCACCACAATCAACTGATATGGATGTAGAATCAGGTTGTCACCAATTCTCGTCACCTGCGGCAGATTGACAAAAACCACTTCCCCATAATCCTCTTTTAAGGTCAGGAAACGCTCTGCCGGGCTTTCATTGCAGATTACAGTCAGACACTGCTTACCGAGACAACGCTTAAATGCAAAAATCTTTTCCTGATCCTCGTACATCGGTTCAAACGTACCATAAGTCAGTAAATCACGGTATTCCTCCGACTTGCGGAAGCACAGCAAGCGCCTGTAAAAATTCAATACAGAACCGTATTCCTTTTCCTGCCGCGCCACATTGATCTCAGGATAATTCGGATTGACCTTCAGCCAGGGTTTTCCGGTTGTAAAACCAGCATTTTCCGCGTCACTCCATTGCATCGGTGTTCTGGCGTTATCACGACTTTCCCGCGCACAGCCAGCAAACGCTTTTTCTTCCGGGAATCCACAGGCAACTGCATAACGATAGTTGTCCAGCGTCATGATATCATCAATGTCTTCCAATTCGAAGGGACAGTTTGTCATGCCGATTTCCTGTCCCTGATATAAAAACGGCATACCACGCTGCAGCACCTGCAGACCGGCAAGCGCCGATACACTGGCAAAGCCGTAATCCTCGTCCGGAATATAGATCGTCGCACCACGCGCCATATCATGATTTTCGATGATATTTGCCTCAAATGCAATATCTCCAAGCAGCCTCTGGTTGACAAACACATCCTGTTTCCATTCGTCCGGGTTCATGTTCCGGTCAAACTCACACTGACAGGTTCCTTTTTTATAGCTTTGGATCGGATCAAAGGCAAACATCGTGGAAAAATATCCGTCCTCTCCGATAAATTCTTCCAGCTGCTCCCTGTCGACCTCGAACACCTCTCCGACCGTAAACGCATCGTGGGGCGCAAAGCAGCGTTCCTTTAATTCTCTTAAAAAGACGCCAATGCCATTTTTCGTCCCGCCGTCGCGCTTCTGCATCCGGGTGATGCTGTTGGTTAAAAAACCTCTGCCGTCCGGCCCGTCCACCGGAAGATCTTCCCAGGTCAGGTCTTTTTTAATGTTGATGATCGCGTCAATCCGGAAGCCTGCGATGCCGCGGTCAAGCCACCAGTTGACCATCTTGTAGATTTCCTCTCGCAGGGCAGGATTTTCCCAGTTTAAATCCGGCTGCTCTTTGGCATAGGCATGGTAATAATATAAATTCTCCTGTCCGGGCAGCTTTTCCCAGACACTGCCGCCAAAATAGCTGCGCCAGTTGTTCGGCTCTTTTCCGTCTTTTCCCTCTTTCAGGTAAAAATAATCGCCATAAGGACCTTTGGGATCTGCAATTGCTTTCTGGAACCAGGCATGCTGATCGGAGCAATGATTGACCACAAGATCCATGATGATCGAGATGTTTTTCTTTTTGGCTTCTGCGATCAGACGATCCATATCCTCCAGCGTACCAAAACGCGGGTCGATATTCTCATAATCGGAAATATCATAGCCGTTGTCTACCATCGGGGACGGATAGACCGGAGAAAGCCATAAAATATCAACGCCGAGCTGTTCCAGATAAGGCAGCTTCTCGATCACACCGGCGAGATCTCCGACACCATCCCCATTTGTGTCTAAAAAGCTCTTCGGGTAAATCTGATATCCGATCTTTTCATGCCACCATTTTTTCTTCATTTGTCCTCATCCTCCTGTTTCAGATCGTTTTTGTTCCAAAGCTCTGTTCCCTCTGTAAAGAAAAATGCCGCCATCTGGGAACGGGAAGAAAACTCCTGCGTTTCCAAAAGCGCTTTTACTTCCTCCCGGCTGTAAAAACGTGCGGAAATTTCTTCATTGTCAGACGTATGGTCTGAAAAAACTCCGTCTGCCTCTACAAAGGCAATATAGGTTTTCGTATCGGAAAAACCGACTGCAGAATAGGAGGGCGGCAGGATCTTCAGCACTTTTTTCACCGAAAGTCCTGTTTCCTCATACAGCTCCCTGCGGATACAATCCTCGATCGTTTCCTCTTTTTCCTGCATCCCGGCGCATAGGTTGAAAATCGTTTTATTGATGCTCATGCGAAACTCCCTTAAAAGGAGCATTTTCCCATCCTGGAATGCCACAATAGAGACACCGCTTGCCCGTCTGCCAAGATCCTGCACATCTTCCAGCTCTTTTCGGCTGACGATTTCGTAGGTTTTTAACCTTCCTGCTTTATTTTCATAGGACAGCTCATAATTTTTCAGATATTTGCCGTCCCGCACCTTTTTCATGCCAAGAAATTTCATGCCTTTTCCCTGCCTGTCTGATCGATTTCAGTTATCGCTGTACCCCTGTAGGTTTCAACCCCTTTAATTGCTCTGCCAGTGTGCCTTTGATCTTTTTGCGTGTCAGCTCCACCAGTCCAAGAGCAGTGATGTCCACGACGCGAACCGGGACCGGATCCTCTTTACAAAGGCTGCGCAGCTCCTCCAACAGTTCTTTTGCCGCCTGCCGGTCCTTCTGATTGATAAAGTCTATCAAAATAATACCGGAAAGATTGCGCAGCCGGATCTGGCGCGCTGTTTCCTGCGCCGCTTCTCGATTGATCAGGGCAAAGGTCTCTTCCACATTTTTGGAGCCGTCATATTTTCCTGTATTGACATCGATCACCGTAAGCGCTTCTGTTGGTTCGATGACCAGATATCCGCCAGATTTTAGCCAGACGCGCTTCACAAGCGCTTCTTCCAGCTTCCCGGCAAGCCCGTAGAGTGCAAACAAATTTGGTCGGCTGTCCCTGTAGAACGAAATTTCCGGGCATTTCGTGCCGCCCGGCAGCTCCGGAGTTCTTTTGCCGAACCGCTCCACGGAATCCGCTGCAACGGCGGGCGCTCTTTTCTCTGTGCCGGATGCACTGCTGCCGTACAAATCCTCCAGCGCGGTATAGACGAGGGTTTCATCTGTCACTATCTTATCCGGCAGCTGCTTATGTGAGAGAAGCTCTATCAGCCAGCCGGGGCGTTCCTCCGAAATCATGGAAAAGACCGTCCGGCTTCTGCCGACGCTTAAAAGCTTCTGCGCCTTTTCGAGAAGAGCGTTTGCCTCGTGTAAAAGGGCTGTATCCGCAGCATCCCCCGCCGCAGTCCGCACCACCAGTGTCATTCCATCCGGAACGGTTACACTTTGCAGCACTTCCCGGAAATGATCTGCCGCCTCTTTTGGGAGCTGCTTGGAATACCGCACGCCGTGTCCGCCGTCCAGAACGACTGCTGCCAGCCGCCCCTCCAGGCTGATCTTCGCTGTCAGGGCAGGCTCTTTTGTCTTTAATGCATCGCGCATCACCTGTACCAAAATCTCATCGCCTGCCAGCAGTCTGCCATCCCAGCGGCGGTTCGTCAGCACCGGAGCCTGCGCTTCTTTGAAAGGCAGGTAACAGGTCTGTCCACCGGCGATCTCCACAAATGCAGCGTCGATATTTTTTACCACATGCTTGACTTTTCCGACGTAAATATTTCCCAGAAGCGACCGTCCCTCCAGATGAGGATGAATCTCTGTCAGTTTGTCCTTTTCCAAATAAAAGGAAGTTAAAACCGGTTCTGTATGTTCCTTTAAAACCGCTCTTGTAATCACGCATACGCTGCTCAAAATGCTTCTCCTATCGCATCCAGCGGAACAAAGGAAGGCTCTTCTTTCGTTCCCGTATTCATCCAGGTTTCCATGCGCACGGTCTGCAGCTCAATCTTTGACGCCTCCAGACCTGCGAGGGAAAGGACTGCATCCGTTACGAACTCCGGACGGATATTTCCGCCGCTGCTTGCATCTACCATAAATACCAACGCGCCGTCGTCGATGTGACAGTCATAAATACCGGACCGAATATCGACCTCTGCCGTGCTGCGCTTGGTTTCCTTTGTAATCCAGAGTTCCTTTTTGGAAAGCAGCCCGTCCACCGCGCCCTGACAGCCTGCAAAGCTCTTTTCGGGATCTTTAAATGCTACTGCATAGGTTGCCGCAGCGACGCTCGCCATCGCGTTTCCCGCCTTTTCCGGCAGCATCTTTACACTCAGGATATCGATTCCGTAAGGACATGCCGCCTGCAGTCGCTCCTTAAAATCCTCCGCGCCATCAGACGAAGCGATTTCCACGTCCATATATTCCCCGACGCTGCACAGTCCGACACCCAGCGGCGCAGCAAAGCTCATGACCTGGTGCGGATTAAATCCATGTGTATACACAACATCCAGTCCGGCTCTGCGGATCGCTTTCTGGAAAAAGCGCAGTACATCCAGATGTCCGGTAAAGCGCAGCGGACCATATTTTGCAAATTTTACACGTACCATCATACCGCATCCCCTCCTCTTTGTTCGAAACAGATTCCGCCGCCGAAGCGCGCAGCGCCGCAGCCCTGACACTGCATCTTACAGTTGGGCGTTACGACAGCCTCCGCCGCACGTTTCCATTCCCGCAAAAGGAAGGCTCTGTTTACGCCGCAGTCCAGGAAATCCCATGGGAAAACTTCCTCATCGCTGCGCGTTCTTGTCGTATAAAAGTCCATATCGACATTGCACTCCTGAAAGCAGTCCACCCAGGTCTGATACTTGAAATATTCGCCCCAGGCATCGTAAATACAGCCTTTTTCATACGCCTTTAAAATTACGTCGGCAACCTTTCTGTCGCCGCGGGCAAACACGCCCTCCAAAACGCTGACGTCCGCCTCATGCCAGTTGTATTTGATCCGCTTCTGGTTGAGCTGTTCACGCACCGCCTGCTTTGTCAGCGCTGCCTTATCCAAAAACTGTTCCTTTGTACACATCGGTGCCCACTGAAAGGGAGTGAACGGCTTCGGGATAAAGAAGGAGGTACTGGAAACGATCTGTACCGGCCCGTTTCTCTTTTCTTTTGGAACAACCTCATAATAGAGGGCTGCAATCTTGTTGGACAGCTCTGCGATTCCACGGATATCTTCTTCTGTTTCAAAGGGCAGCCCCAGCATGAAATACAGCTTCACGCGGCTCCATCCGCCCTCAAATGCAAGTCCTGCGCCCTTTAAAATCACTTCTTCGGTCAGTCCCTTGTTGATGACGTTTCGCAGACGCTGACTTCCTGCTTCCGGTGCAAAGGTCAGGCTGCTCTTTTTGACATCCTGTACCTTTCCCATAACGTCTAAAGAAAACGCATCAATTCTCAGAGAAGGCAGGGAAATATTCACTTTTTTCTCCTGACAGGTCGTCATCAGGAAGTCTACCAGCTCTTCCAGATGGGAATAGTCGCTGGAACTCAAGGAGCTCAAGGAAATTTCTTCCTGACCGGTGCTGTCCAGCATCGTCGTCGCGTAATGCTTGAGGGTCTCGAGGCTCTTTTCGCGCACCGGGCGATACAACTGCCCAGCCTGACAGAAACGACAGCCGCGGATACAGCCGCGCTGAATTTCCAAAACGACACGATCCTGTGTCGCACGGATAAACGGAACCACCGGTTTCTCCGGATACGGCGCATGGTCGAGATCCATCACGATTTCCTTTGTGATCTTTGCCGGAACCCCCTCCCTGGTCGGGACAAAAGATGCGATCGTCCCGTCCTCTTTATAGGATACTTCATACAGGGACGGCACGTACATGCCAGGCACTTCCCTCGCCGCGCGCAAAAGAAATTCCTGACGGCTGCCGCCTTTTTCTTTTACTTCTTTATAAACGTCCAGCAGCTGCCGGTACGCAGTTTCTCCCTCTCCGATGTAGAAAAGATCAAAAAATTCCGCGATCGGTTCCGGATTGTAGCTGCAGGGGCCGCCGCCGATCACGATGGGATCTTCTTCGGTACGGTCTTTTGCAAGCAGCGGAATCCCGGACAGGTCCAGTACCTGCAGTACGTTTGTATAACACATTTCGTACTGCAGCGTGATGCCTAAAAAGTCAAAATTTTTCACCGGCTCCTGAGATTCCAGGGCAAACAGCGGGATCTTTTTCTCACGCATGATTTTATCCAGATCCAGCCACGGCGAATAAACCCGCTCACACCACACGTCATCATAACGGTTGAACATATCGTAGAGAATCTGGATGCCGAGGTGGGACATACCGATCTCGTAGACGTCCGGAAAACACATGGCAAACCGAACCATTCCCGGTGTAAGTGTTTTCATAACGGAATTGACTTCCCCACCGACATAACGTGCAGGAGAAGAAACACTCATCAGGATGTCATCCCCGAGGGCAAGCTTTCGCTCTCTGCCATTTGAAAGTTCTTCTGCACCGATACAGCGCTGTGCCAGCTGCCGTGCCGAAAGCCCTTCGATATTTGATGTTAATCTTTTCATTTTTCCCTGTTTCCTTACCATTTTTTATCTGCTGCCGGTGTGGCTGTAAAATACTCGGTACGGGTTGCTTCCCGCAGCCAGAACACAGAGCCCCGATAGCGCAGACTTTACCCATTTTGAAAATGGACATTATGGTATGATTATAGGGTATTTCCGGCTTCGTTGCAAGGCTAATGCAGTGCCTCCACCGTAGAATTTCCAATTACAGAAGTTTCCAGCTGCCTGTTTATCACGGCAACTGCACTCTGCCCCTTCCAGTCAATCTGATTTTTATCCAGATAGATCACGCAAGCAAACAGAATCAGGCTGCTTATGCCCCTGCTGCCGGATTCTGTCATATTCTGCCAGTTCCAAACCATCGTCTCCATACAGCATTTCACTGTTTTTACCAGTTCCGTACAAAATATCTTCCCGATTTTTTACCTTCATCCGGTTTAAATTCTGTTCCTGCCGAAGGTATCTGGTCAGCTCCAGCTTTCTTTCCGCATCTTCCATGGGATCCATCCTTTCCGCTTTATAGTTTACATAATATTTTTATGTAAACCATTATAGTGTAGAGTATTCTATTCATCTGTATGATGGTGCATCTGAAAAAATAATCCGCAAAACCGGAAAATACATGTACCGGAAGTATTCCATTGTCCTAAAACAAAAATTTGAGGAACCAAAACGGGCGCCGAACCCTTTTTGCTTTCAAAGGATTTGACGCCCGGTCTTTTCTCTTTTTTTATCTAAATTTAATGCGAAGACGCACCTGCCGCGCTACGCTGCTTTCCGATACATTTTTATCGGTTTGCCAGCTCTGTCGTAACCTCTTCCCAGGTCACGCCTTTTTCTGCCATCAGCACCATCATATGGTACAGGAAATCTGCAATCTCATATTTGATTTCATTCGGATTGGGGTTTTTGGCTGCGATGACGATTTCTGTCGCCTCTTCCCCGACTTTCTTTAAGATCTTGTCAATGCCTTTCTCAAAGAGGTAGTTGGTATAGGAGCCTTCCTTGGGATGCTCCTTGCGGTCCTCGATCACCGCAAATACCTCTTCAAAGACCTTCATCGGATTGTGCGCTTCCTGCTTGCTGCTGCGATTCTGGATTTCGTTAAAAAAACAGCTGTAGGAACCGGTGTGGCATGCCGCGCCGACCTGTGTTACTTTTGCAAGGATTGTATCCAGATCGCAGTCCGCGGTCAGAGAATGCACATACTGATAGTGTCCGCTGGTTTCTCCCTTTAACCAGAGCTCGTTACGGCTTCTGCTGTAATAAGTCATACGTCCGGTGCGCAGCGTCTGATTGTAGGCTTCTTCGTTCATATAGGCAACCATCAGCACGGCATCGGTTTTTACATCCTGTACAACCACCGGAACCAAACCGTCTGGTCCCTTTTTCAGATCGGAAAAGGCATAGGCCGCCCCTCTGTCCTCTACCGGAATTTTATTTTCCCGGCAAAGGGCTTTGATCGCGGAAATCTCTGTTATGTTTTCATTGACCAACTTACCGGAAATACCGCTGATATTGGCATAGGAAAGCACCTCGATGAGCTTTTCCAGGGAAACCTCCGGCAAAAAGGTTACCACCGGAACCAGAGACATCAGCGCAGCCTCCGCCGTTGCACCGGGACAGAACAAAAATACGTTGGAGGTATATTCCTTTAGCAGCTCCTTTTCCTGTTCCAGAAGCGAAATATCTGCAACGCCTGCTGCGATTTTTTCTTTGCCAAATTTCAGGGAGACCTCTTTTGTCAGCTCCAGCTGCACCGGATCGGCATAATCCAGCATCACCTGCTGGCAGCCTGCATATAACAGTTTTTTCACATCCTCCATTCGGAAAATATGTCCGCTTCCAATTACCGGAACCGCTGTATTCTGACAGATTTCCCGCAGAACGTCCAGATCCTTTTCATGCTCTGCATCGTTCTCCGAAAGCAGACCGACATAAATTGCATCGCATTCGTTTTCGCTGTAGCTCTCCGCCAGCGCGACAGGCATTTCCTCGATTCTACATGTGCCTTCTCTGTCCTGATACGCGACCTCATTTTTGAGGTACATGCATGCCATAAATTTTTTTGTATTCATTCTGATCCTCATTTCCAGACAGCTGTTCTGCATCCGGTCTGGTTCAGCCAGACGACTGCCCGATATGTATTCTGTATGTTACAGGCTTCCCTTTGTGGAAAGCACGCCGTCTAACCTCGGTTCGTTGGATACTGCCATATCAAGTGCCTTGGAAAACGCCTTAAACATCGCCTCCGCAACATGATGTCCGTTGATGCCGTCCAATACCTTGATATGCAAGTTCATACCTGCACTATAGGAAACGGTATAGAAAAACTCCCGGATCAGCTGAGTATCCAGCCCGCCGATCATCGGAACATTAAATTCGTAATCAAAATTGAAATAGGGACGTCCGCACAGATCCACTGCGCACGCAACCAGCGCGTCATCCATCGGCAGCAGAAAATATCCGTAACGTTTGATTCCTTTTTTGTCTCCGACTGCCTCAGCGATCGCCTGCCCGAGTACGATTCCCGTATCCTCTACGGTATGATGTCCGTCCACAAACAGATCTCCGTCCACTTTTACAGATAAATCAAAAAATCCGTGCCGTGCAAAGCCGTCCAGCATATGGTCGAAAAATCCGATGCCGGTATCAAGATCCGCGCTGCCGGTGCCGTCTAAGGAAAGGGTCAGTGCAATTCTGGTTTCTTTTGTATCGCGTTTTATACTCGCCGTTCTTTCCATCATCAGTCCTCCTTTTCAAAACGGACACGGATGGAATTGGCATGCGCCGTCAGTCCCTCATTTTCTGCAAAGCACTCAATATCCTGATGGATCTTTTCCAGCGCCGGTCTGGAATATGAAATGATGCTCGTCTTTTTCAAAAAATCATCTACATTTAACGGGGAGAAAAAGCGTGCCGTACCATTTGTCGGAAGCACATGGTTTGGACCTGCAAAATAGTCCCCCAAAGGCTCAGAGGAATATTCCCCAAGGAAGATCGCTCCGGCATTACGGATTTTTGTCATCATGGCAAAAGGATCTTTTGTCAGGATTTCCAGATGTTCCGAAGCAATCTCATTGGCAGTATCCGCTGCCTCATCCAGAGAATCTACCAGCAAAATATAACCATAATTGTTGAGGGATTTTTCGATGATCTCGCGTCTTGACAGGTTTGCAACGAACCTGTCCACTTCAATAGAAACCTGATCCGCTAAAGTCTTACTGGTGGTGATTAAAATGGCACTGGCCAGCTCGTCATGCTCTGCCTGGGACAACAGGTCCGCCGCCACATAACGGGGATTTGCCGTTTCATCTGCGATCACCAGAATTTCACTGGGTCCTGCGATGGAATCAATGCTCACATAACCAAAGCAGGCTTTTTTGGCAAGGGCAACGAAAATATTTCCGGGCCCGGTGATTTTATCTACCTTCGGGATGCTCTGTGTGCCAAATGCCATGGCTGCGATGGCCTGTGCGCCGCCGACCTTGTAGATCTCATCCACACCGGCGATATGTGCAGCAACCAATGTACCAGGATTGACCTTTCCGTCTGCTCCGGGAGGGGTTGTCATGATGATACGCTCCACGCCCGCAACCTTTGCCGGAAGCACGTTCATCAGTACGCTGGAGGGATACGCAGCCTTTCCACCGGGCACATAAACGCCGGCAATCGCGATGGGCAGAATCTTCATGCCGAGGATCGTCCCGTCCGGTTTTGGGTCAAACCAGCTGTTTCTCAGCTGTTTTTCGTGGAATGCACGGATATTTGCCGCACTTTTTTTCATAACCTCCACAAAGTCTGCAGCCACCTTCTGATATGCCTCGTCGATTTCTTCCCGGGTTACACGGATGTGGGCTGCATCCATTTTGCAGTGGTCAAACTTCTCTGTATAGGAAAAGAGCGCCTCGTCGCCGCCTTTTTTCACCGTTTCAATAATTTCCGCCACAGCACTTTCGTACTGTCCGTAGTGGTTCGGGCTTCTCTGAAGCAGATCCTCCAAAAGTCCTTTCTTGCTTTCTGCCGTCAATTTGACAATTCTCATCGGTTTTCCTCATTTCCGCCGCCTTGGCTTATGCTTCCTCCAGCTGTTTACGCAGCCTTAAAATAATCTCCCGGATCCGTTCCGATTCCATTTGCATGCTTACCTGATTGACGATTACACGCGCAGACAGCTCACAGATTTCCTCCAGCACGCCCAATCCGTTTTCCCGCAGGGTCGAACCGGTTTCCACGATATCGACAATGACATCGGACAATCCCACAATGGGACCCAATTCAACAGAACCGTTTAATTTGATGATGTCGACCGTCTGATGCTTTTTATTGTAAAAATAGTCCTTTGCGATCACCGGATATTTGCTTGCTACACGAATTCTCTCATGATGCTGCAAAAGCTCCCGCGCCGATTCCGGGCCGCAAACGCACATCCGGCATTTGCCAAAGCCAAGATCCAGCACTTCATAAACCCGTCTTCCCTCTTCCAGTAAAATATCCTTACCGGTCACACCGATATCTGCGGCTCCGTATTCCACATAGGTTGGCACATCCGGTCCCTTTGCCAGGAAAAATTTCAGTTTTAATTCTTCATTGACAAAAACAAGCTTCCTGCTGTTTTTATCCTTCATCTCTTCACAGGTAATTCCAACCTGCTCCAAAAGAGACAGCGTTTTGTCTGCCAGACGCCCTTTTGTCAGGGCGAAGGTCAGGTATCTATCTTCTGCCATTTTCATGTCCCCTATTTGGTGTTCTAACATCGTGCACTCTATGATTTCAACTGCTCGCAGCTTCCGTCTGCATGAATGAGCATCGCCTCTCTGCGCAGTCTTCCTCTCAAATCTGCCCGCCTGCAGTCCTGCTTACCGGAAACCGGGATCAGCTCTGCAGAAACACCTGAAAGCCGCAACTGATTTGCCTTTTTCAGTGCTGCATCATAGCTGTCCGGTGTATAAAACAAAAGGCAGCCATCCAGACCGGTATGCGGCTTTTTATTTTGTCTCGAAAGGGCTTCCAGAACATCATCCACAACGACG
>ENA-UEYL01003085-UEYL01003085.1-human-gut-metagenome-genome-assembly--contig:-NODE-3085-length-11373-cov-4.150938_pt1 | contig 11373 bp, 9 predicted proteins | sample MGYA00242941_ERZ507946 | MGnify/ENA primary metagenome ERZ507946 (study PRJEB26167, sample SAMN06115482) | human gut metagenome | host: Homo sapiens | place: China:Guizhou | collected 2015-03-11...
GGTGATGTGGCTTGGCGTGATGAGGATGGTTATTTTTGGTTTGTAGGTCGTGCTGATGATGTGATCAAGAGTTCGGGAATCGTAATTGTCGTCGCACCGCCGCTTCCGCCGGTCGTTACGAACGTCTTATGATCGCCATAAAGAATATCACCGGTGTTCGGAGTCGCGTAGGCGCGGAAAGCGTACTGCGTCTCCTTCGTCAGGCCGGTAACGTCTACGGTCCATGTCGCAGCCTTCGTTGCGGCCGGAACTTTCACGGAGCCTGTCCAATCGGGCGTATTTCCCGTGGCGAAGACCACATACTCCACGCCGACGGCCGAATAGTCAGCCAGATCGGCATTGGCGATCGAGCCGCCCAGCGTCACCGTCGTCTCGGCTACATTCGAAGCGTTGGCCGTCGTAACCGCAGGCGTAGCGGCACCGCCGTTGAATGCGGCCAGATCAGCGGCGTTGCGGGGTGCGATCTGCCCCTTGCCGTCGAATATCGTAGCGATACCCGAAATCGTACCGGTCGTCGCAACATAGGCGAAATCGAATCCGGTAGCCATCTTATTGAAGTTCACGACGAAATCCGTTCCTGCCGAAGAAACCGTAACGTTGCTGAGGGTTTCGGGAACAGGCTGCCATACACCGCCCGTAGAGGTCGTGGTATTCTCCACCGTCACGGGCATACCGAAGTAATTCTGTATAGCCGTAGGAGCAACCTTTACAGGTGTAATCGCATTATTCTGCGAAAGAACTTCGATATCGGCTTCCGTCACACCGGAAATCTGATATACCGAATTGCTGTAAAGCTGACTCTTCGCAGTACCGGCTTTCAGCGTCACCTTGATCTTATCGCCGGTCTCGAATTTACCGTCGAGATCGAAGTTGTAAAGAACGATACCGTTCTTAGGATCCGAAGAGCCGGGAGTCATCAGGTAGTTATATCCGTTGGGATAGTTATGGAACGTCTTGTCGCCGCAGACAACCGCTTCGAACGTGCGGTTCTTGTCGTTGTCGATCACGGTAGCCGTTCCGGTCATCGCATTGACGATTTCGGGAATCGTAATCGGCTCGGTAACCACGCCGCTCGTCGGAAGATCGACCTCCTGACCGCCTGCGCCTGTCGTTACGCTCAGGTCATCGACGCGCGTTCCGACGCTGCTGGCAATGCGGAGCGACAGTTCGGACACGGCAGTCTTCAGCGTAAAGTTGCAGATTACCCATTTGTATTTGGACTCTCCGGCAATCGATTCGAGTTCATAGGTAACCGTCTTCCACGATCCGCCGTCGTTGCCGCTCAGCGAAAGCGTGATATCGCTCGCACCTACGGCGGCATTCGACGCCATAGCGGCAAACTTGATCTGGAGTTTCGTCTCGCCGGATTCCAGCTTGAGCTTGTTCACATCGAAATAGCCGTTCGAAGCGACCCAAAGGGCGTTCGGACCGGAAATAGCATCGGTGTCGGGCGCTCCGGTCTTACGGATACTTGCCTTATTCCCCGTATAGGTAGTCTGAGCGGTTACACCCGAACCATCGCGGAGATAATCGTTGAACTGAGCCACATCCGTATTTTCACTAACGGGATTCGTACCGAAGTTTTCGAAGAGAATATCGCTCGACGCAATCTTTTGTTTTACAGTGACGGTCTTCGTATTCGTTCCGTCGGTTACGGTCAGCGTACCGAGGGTAACCTCGGCATTCGTCTCATTGGCCTTCGACGCCGTAATCGTCACGGTGCCGTTCTGCGAACCCTTGTCGGGATCGAACGTAAAGCCGTCGCCCGAAGCTTTGGCAACCGTCCAATCGCCGTTGCTGGTGACTGCGAACGTTCCGGTGGAACCGGCTACCGCGTTGAGACTGACGGTTTCGGGATCGACGGACAGGATGGGATCGTTCGAAACGAAAGCGGCCACATCCGACGGTTTGGTCGGAATCAGCTGGATATTGTTGAAATTCTGTTCGGCGGTACCGAGCATCGGACCGGTAGCAGCCTTAATATACAGCATTCCGAAATCGGGAGCGTCGGTGGCTGTGGCCATATAGCTCTGGACCGTCGTCGAAGAGGGACCGTCGAGTACGACTTTGCGCTTGGCACCGGTAGCCCAAGCCTCGCCGACATAGGCCGACTGCGGCGTAAGATCGTTCACACGCACGTACTGGCCCTGATAATTACCCGAATTGAACGTTGCGGCGGAAAGCGACGGGATAACAAGCTCGACCGGATCATCGTCCGATACGGTTACCGCCACGCCCTTCAACTCACGCAGATTCCCGAAGGGAGAGTATTCGGCGCCGGACAGTTCGAGCGTGACTTTCTTGCCTACGGGATAGTTTACGCTGTTAGCCTTGGTGAACTCCTTCGTATCGTAAAGGACGATAGCCGAGTTGGGCAGCGAGATGTTGTCGCCGACATAGAGTTTACCGAAATTATTGCCATACTCGTTATTGGCCAGAATGACCGCTTCGATGGATGCCTTGCTGTATCCCAGAGGAACGGTGTTGCCGCTCTCCACGCCTGCATGGGTATCCTTGATGAAAGCGACCAGTTCGCTGACTGCGCCGGCCACGGGAGCCTCACCCTGCTGGATGGTAACCGTCTTGGTGAAATAGGCGCCGTAGGAGTTCTTGAGCTGGAAGCTCAGCGTTGCCGTACGGCTCTCGTTGCTTGCGGGGATCGAGAATTCGACCTCGGTCGTACCGGCTTTTCCATCGGTCGCGGAAGGCGTCACCCAGTCTGCGCCCGATTCGAAAGCGAGCGTCCACGGACGATTGCTTTTCACCGTAACGGCAGACGCACCTTCGGCCACGCCCTCGGCGGAAAAGGTCAATGCTTCGGGAGCAACCTCAAGATAAGGCATCCCGTCGTCATCGTTATCATCCACACACGATGTAAACGCCGTCGCGGCGATCAGGAACATCGCACCGAACAATAACCTCAAAAGGTTTAACTTTTTCATAGAAGAGTTGTTTAAAATTGATTAAAAACTTTTATTTTATTTCTAAAAAAACTTACGATTCCTTACATAATGGTAATATTATGCCTCAAATCTAACATTATTTTCCGGACCGGCAAAAGCCTAAACGCCTTTTTTATATTACGATTAGGTTAATTAGCGGACATCGGCGTCCAATGCGGACACCATCGGAGACAAAAGCCCCGGAATACGCACGTTTCTGCATATTCCGGGGCTAATAGTCTTTCGGGATCAACGGATGCGGTCGGCAGCGCGCACCATCAGTTCGTCACGGAAAACCGCACGTGCGGCGAGGTATGCGAAAAGCAGGCAAACCAGCGGCAGCACGACGGCAGGTTTCAGCACCTGCGTAACTGAGAAAGTAGTACACGCCTTCCATAACGGCGGAGCCGACGAGCAGCACCATTTCCACCACGCAGAGCCGGAGCTGGAGCAGGCGGCGCTTGAACAGGAAAATCGTAATAAACGGCAGCACGCAGGCCAGCGCCAGCACGACGCCCATATAAACCGTCGGCTGCACGGCTTCGCCGGCAGCGGTTTTCAAAGAAAAGGCATACAGCCCGAACTCGCCGGCCTCGCCGGCGAACCACGCAAGCGGAGCGAAAAGCGTAACGGCCATAAGCGCCGTGACAATCAGCATGTAAAGCGTTTGGATTCGTTGTATCATAGGGTCATAAAGTTTTATCGATCAAATATTTGTTCCTGTCGGAGGAGCCGCGGTTGATAAGCTCGCCCAAAAATCCCGCCAAAAACAGCTGGACTCCGAGGATAATCGCCAGAATCGCCAAATAGAAAAGCGGCTGATCGGTAACCGCCCTCAGCGGCAGTTCGTGGACCTGCTTCCAGATTTTGGCGGCGATGATCCAGACCGTCGTGCCGCCGCCGATAAGGAACATCAGCGTTCCCAGACTGCCGAAGAAATACATCGGCGAACGGCCGAAGTGCGACATGAAGAGCACGGAAATCAGGTCGAGATAACCTTTCAGCATACGTTCGAGACCGAATTTCGAACGACCGTATTTGCGGGCGCGATGCTCCACCGGCTTCTCGCCGATGCGGCGGAAACCGGCTTGCTTGGCAAGTATCGGAATGAAACGATGCATCTCACCGTAGACTTCGATCGCCTTGACGACCTTGTGGCGGTAGGCTTTCAAGCCGCAGTTGAAGTCGTGAAGCCCGATTCCCGACACGGTGCGGGCCGTCCAGTTGAAAAACTTGCTGGGCCAGCGCTTGCCGATCGGATCGTAGCGCTTCTTCTTCCAGCCCGAAACCAGATCGTATCCCTCTTCGAGAATCATCCTGCGCAATTCGGGAATCTCGTCGGGCGAATCCTGCAGGTCGGCGTCCATCGTGATGACGACCTCCCCTTCCGCAGCCGCGAAACCGCAGTACAAGGCTGCGGATTTGCCGTAGTTGCGGGCGAACCCGATGCCCCGCACCGCCGGATACTGCTTTTTGAGGGATTCGACGACGCTCCACGAATCGTCGGACGAACCGTCGTCCACCAAGATAACTTCGTAGGCGTAGCCGTGCTCCGCCGCCACGCGGTCGATCCATGCGACCAGTTCGGGCAGCGATTCCGCCTCGTTGTAGAGCGGCACTACAACCGATATGTCGAGTTTATTCATCTTCTGCTTTACAGTTCTTACTCACCGGCCTGCGTATCGAACGGCCGCGGAGCGCGCGAAAGCACACCTGCAATGATAAGGCCGAAAACAGCGCCGAAGAGCAGGCTTACCCAGATACCGCCCCAGACGGTCGCAAGCACCGAGGGGGCAGGCGCGGTCTGAATCTGCTCCAGCGACTGGGCCATCACCGACTCCATCGACGCCGGTACGCCGCCGCCCAACGCCATCATGTCGGTCAGCGCTTCGACCAGCCGGGAGGTGTAATTCGAATAGCCCATGATCAGGTGCAGGTAGATATATTGCACACCTCCGACGATGACACCCGCAAAGGCCGACACCGCCAGCACGAAGAGATATCCCTGTCCGAAGGAGAATCCCTCCTCGGCCGAATAGAGTTTCGAACGGTTTCGCGTGAAGCGGTGCAGCAGGTAATAGTGCAGGACGACGACTCCGATCCATTCGACCGTCATCAGGGCATAGTACTTCATGCTGCCCGAAAGCGTCATCATCGTCTCCAAGATCATCGACACGGCCAGTATGGCCCCGATAATCGCGCCGCATTTCGCGGCATCGTTCCAGAAATTTTGTTTTTCCATTATATCATTCCGAATTATCAGTTCCCAATCATTGCAGTTCGCCCTTGCCCTCGCGCAGGATTTCGGGTTCGTCGCCCGTGAGATCCACGACCGTCGTCGGCACATTGTCGCCGACGCCGCCGTCGATCACCAGCGCCACGTCGCGGCCGTACCGCTCGTGGATAAGTTCGGGATCGGTGGTGTATTCGACCACTTCGTCGTCGTCCTTCACCGAGGTGGTGATCAGCGGACATCCCAGCGCCGCGACGATGGCCCGCGGAACGGCGTTGCCGGGAATACGGATTCCGATCGTACGCCGTTTTTCGAGCGCCTTGTCGGGCATGCCCGACGATGCCGTCAATACGAACGTGAAAGGCCCCGGCAGGTTGCGCTTCAGGATGCGGAACGCCGCATTGTCCACCCGGCAGTACTCGGCCGCCTGAGCCAGATTTTCGAAAACCACCGTAAAAGCCTCGGCGTCCTTGCCCTTCATGCGGCGCAGCCGCTCGATGGCCTTGGGCGAACGCAGCGAGCAGCCGAAAGCATAGACGCTGTCGGTCGGATAGATGATGATTCCGCCGTCCTCCAACGCATCGACCACCTTCCGCAACTCCCTTTCGGAGGGGTTCTGTTCGTATATTTTCGTCAGCATGAATACAAATGTACGAAAAATTATTTAATCTTGCGCCGGTTCAGCTCCCTGCTGTACGCCTGAGCATTGGCGTTGTGCTCGCGCAGGGTCTTCGCAAAATTGTGGTAGCCGTCGAACGTCTCCCGTGCGCAGAAGAAAATATAGTCGTGTTTTTCGTAATTCAGCACCGCGTCGATGGCATTGATGCCCGGCATGCAGATAGGCGACGGCGGCAGGCCCTTGTTCAGATAGGTGTTATACGGAGATTCGTATTTCAGATGCTTGTACAGGATGCGGCGCAGGCCGAAATCCTGCATCGCGTATTTGATCGTCGGGTCGGCCTGCAGGGGCATTCCCTTTTTCAGCCGGTTGACGTATACGCCGGCGATGCGGGGCATCTCGTCGGTCTTGCGCGTCTCCTCATAGACGATCGACGCAAGGGTCATGACTTCGAACCGGCTCAGGCCGCTGCGTTTGCGCAGCGCGTCCCGCTCCGGCGTCCAGAAACGGTCGTATTCGCGTTTCATCCGCTCCACGAACTCTTCGGGCGTCACCGTCCAGTAGAATTCATAGGTGTTGGGAATGAACATCGAAAAAAGGGTCAGGCTGTCGAAACCCGCTTTTCGGGCCACTTCGCCGGAAGTCAGCGCCTGCATGATCGCGGCGGAATCGGCGTCGATCTGACCGGCGAGTTTCTGCGCCAGCTGGGCGGGAATCCGCGCGTTGTTGATCGTCACCCGCACGGGGGTCTGCATGCCCAGTTTGAGCATCCGGGCCACCCGGATGACGCTCATACCCCGTTCAAGGAGATAGTGTCCGGGCTTGAAGGTCTCGGCCAGATTGATGCGCCGGGCATAGACCCCGAACGCCCAATGGTGTTTCAACTCCGGCAGCAGGGAATCGACGAGCGCACGGTAATCGGCCCGGCTGCTGACAAAGAGTTCGCGTTCCGTCTTCACGGCATTGCCGTAGAACTGCTGACGAAGGACGAATCCCGCGATCAGCAGAACAGACAGGCCCGCAAAAAAGATATAGAGAAAAGTTTTTTTACGCATCTGGTCGAAAATTTTTGCAAAGATATAAAAAATTCCTACTTTTGTGCCGGGTGAGTCTTATACGACCAGCTCCTACAGAATCCCCCAGGCGAGGAATCGAGCAAGGGTATGTGGTTGTAGCGGTGCGATATAATCAGCTCACCCAACCATATATGGCGCTGTAAATTCCGGTTTGCAGCTCCATATTTTTTTATGGCCGTCCATCGTCGGGCCGAAACGAAAAACGGAACCCGACAGGGGTTCCGCATAGCGTCGGACGGCACTCCGCCCTATTTGGTGTATTCGATCAGCAATTGATTGACCACACTCACGAAGACATAGCAGATCACAAAAACGACGATGCTCTTCCATCCTTTCATATTGGCCGAAACGAGGTAGGCGAAACAGCCCCAGACCATCGACCAGACCATCGAAACCGACAGGACGATCACGATCAGATTGTAGGCTGCCTGCTTCAAAACCTCGCAGGCGCTGCGGGGTTCGCAGACAATGCTCCCCAGCCACATGGAACAAAGACTCAGCACTCCCAGAATAACGATCGTCGGCAGCATCGCGAACAGATTGGTGGCAAAGATATCCACGGCCCGGATGCGGGAGGGCGAGAGCACCAGCGCCATCACGTACAGCAGCAGCGAGAGGGGCAGCCACAACAGCAGATTCGACGACAGAATCGTGATAATCTTGGAAACGTCGCCCTCGACGGGCCAACTCACCGCGGTCAGCAGGCAGATGGAAAAGAGCGTTCCCGCGAGGCCCCAACCGAGCGCTTTCCCTGTAGACAGGTATTCGAACGGGTTAAGAATCTTGTTCATCGCTTTCGAATTTATTTAGTTGAGAGATAATATCGTCCAGTCTGTTGCGTACGGTCGGATAACTCAATCCCAACTTGTGAGCCATCTCCTTCAGCGAGCCGCTGCTCTTCACGAAATCGAGTACGAACTGCTGGTCAGGGGCTGAAAACTGCATCATCACGGGAAGGCTGTAGTTGCCTTCGATATGTGTTTGGCAACCGTTGCAATGCATCGCGTGCACGCTCAAACGTTTACCGCAGGAGGGACATATTTTGGGGAGGTTCTTCAGTGTAGCCATAAATATTATTAAAGAAATACTGCGTTTAAATTAGTTTATGATTGACAAAATTAATATTATTTCCCAAAAATAGCAAATTTACCTCCATGAATACTCCCCGCAGGCAAATCGCATGCGCCAAACCGGCATGGAGGGAAGTCTTCTAAAAGTTCGCCTTCACCCCTACCGTAAAGTTAGCCCCGTATTCGGGGTAGAACGGATATTCGTACAGGCGGCGGTTGATCAGGTTGCGCCCTTCGGCGAAGAGCGTCACGCGACCCGAAACTTTCCAGTCGAAATTGACGCGCAGATCGACGGCGAAGGGAGCTTCGAAAGTATCGTACAGCATCGTAACACGCTGCTCGGTGTCTCCGGGTGCAGTTTCCGTCTCCGTATTTTCGAAAACCACACTCCACTTACGGGCACTCTGCAAGTAGACTCCCGCGCCGAACGAAATCTTGCGGCCGTCGTAGTGCGCCGACAGACTGCCGTCGAAGGACGGCGCGCCGTTGTGCAATTTGGTTTCGTCGTCGTTGTAGATATATCCGTGTACGCCCAATTCCGTCCGGAAACTGCTCACCGGACGCCACGTCACTTCGCCGTTGAACGAAAACAGGGTCTGACGGGCCAGTGCCGGGCGCATGGCGGCTCCAGCGACGGCCGTTTTTTCCCCGTCAATCGCATAATTGTCGGAAACATACCAATAGGGATGGTTGTCCCGGACCGAAAATCCGGCATATACCCTGTAGTCGAACTTCCCGCGCCAGATGCTGCCGCCGATACCGAAACGACCGTTGTAATCGACCGAACTCTTGGTCTGCCAGAACGCTGCGGCGACGTAAGGATTCTGCCGGGTCAGCGAGCGGAAGCCGTTGTCGTCCACACTGCCGTCCATCTCGAAAAAGGGACAAAGTCCGTCCGTTCCGAGGTTCAGGTTCAGCCGGACGAAGGGAATGATGTAATTCTCCGCTTCGACGGTCTTGACCTTGTCGTGGTAATAGTCGGCCCCCGCTTCGAGGCGGACTACCCCGCCTTCGATACCGTAACGCAGGGCGGCATGGATCAGCTGCTGGTTATACAGGTCGATCGCTTTCTGCCCGGCCAGCCGCGTATAGCCGATCTCCGCGGCAAGTCTATGGCGGCCGAATCCGCGGGCGATCTTCGCATGGGTCTCCAGCGTGGTCTGACGCGCCTTGTCGTTATAATCCGGCCACTCGGAGTGGTCGAAAAACAGCCCGCCGCGGATCGCGATTTCGAAATTCACACGGCTCAGGTCCTGAAAATCGTCGCCGAAACGCACCGCGATATTCGCATCGCCGTAATCGGCCATTGCGCCGGGGGCCATGTCCGACGTGACGCCCGGCGCGACATACATCCCGTAACGGTGATACATCCGGTTTTCATAGGAGAGGTCGCCCTCCAGAATGTGTTTGCCGAAATACTTGCCGGCCGCGGCGCCGATGCGGTTGAGCATCCGCGTCGAGTTGTTTTTGATGCCGAAGTCGTTTTTGATCTTCGCATAGCGGCCCTCGTGGTTCACGTACCCCACGACATAACCCGTACCGGGGTTCTGGCTCGAAGCGTAGAAATCCAGCACCGAATTGAGCGGATAGCCCGCCCCGGCCTTCAGGTAGAACGGCAGCGGACGGTTGAATTCCCAATAGGTCACCGTCGCCGGACGGATCGGCCGCGTGACGAGTGTCGTCTGCAGCGACAGCGGCGTGATCGTATAGTCGATTTCGGGCCGCATCTTCACCGTGTCGGTCATATCGGGCACGACGGCCAGCTTCGCGGCGCTTTCGACGCTCGGAACATAGGCTTTGGTCACTTCGACCCGTTTTTCCACCTGCGCGCTCACGCTGCAGGGAAGCGCCGCCAGCAGCGCGGCGGCAAACAATATGCGTTTCATCATCAGTTCAGTTTTGCGATCCGTTCTTTCGCTTCGGCCACAATGCCGTCGTCGGCAGGCGAATAGCCGTCGGCAACGCTCTGATAGGTCGCCCTAGCTTGGAAATTGTCGCCCTTGCGGACATAGACGTCGCCCAGCAGGATAAAGGCCTTGGCTAACCAGTACGCCTGCGGCTCTCGCTCCGAATAGGCGAATATCGCCTTCTCGGCCTTGTCCATATCGCCGCCCGCGAAAACATCTTCGAGTACGTAATAGGCGGCCGCGGAGCCTTCCTTCGTGCGGACGTCGGACGCCAGTTCCTTATACAGTTTCACGGCATCGGCGCGGCGGTCCTGCCGACGCAGCAGCTCGGCCCATGCGAATTTCGACTCGCGCAGCGCGACGGCCCCGGCGTCGGGATGCGCCGCGACATCGGCGGCCATCGCTTCGATCTTCGCCGCATCGCCCCCGGCCAGCGTCGCACGCACATAGCCCTTCATGGCGTCCTCACGCCCGGCGACCGTCGTCGTAACGTCGTACAACTGGCGGTAAGCGGCGGCAGCTTCGTCGTAACGCTTGTCCTCGAAGGTCATATCCGAGAGTTTTTCGAGCACCGTGACCGTATATTGGTTCGTCCCCTGCCCGGCCAGCGTCGTCAGGGTTTCGATGGCGTCGTCGCGCTGATCGGAGCGGAGGTAGCAGTCGCTCAGGAAATAGAGCGCATCGTTCACGTAATAGCCCTTGGGATAGCTCTTGACGTAACTGCGCAGCGATTTGGCGGCGGCATCGGTCTGGCCCGCAAGGTAAAGTTTCTGCGCGGAGGCGAACGACAGCGAATCGCGCGACACGGCGGTCAGATCGCTCTCCAGCCCCGCCTTCTGCGCATAGTCGAAGTAGTCGTCCACCCGGCCCTCCGAAACGTAAATCTCGCGGATGCCTTCCATCGCGCCCTTGGCTTCGGACGACTGCGGAGCCGTCTCGACGACCATGTCGTAATAGCGGAGCGATTTCTCCTTGTCGCCCAGATTGAGGTATGCGAGGCCCAGATCGGAAAGAGCCTGCGCCCGGCGCGGCGACGAGGGATAGTCGGCGACGAATTTCTCCAGCTGCGCGGCGCCTTCGGCGTACTGTTCCTGCGCAATGTGGGAGCGTCCCAGTTCATAGGAGGCCTCGTCGGCATAATCGCCCTCCCCCGCGGCGATGATCTGCCGCAGCGCCTGCTGTTTCTGCTCCGTGCGGCCCAGAATGCCGAGCGTCACGGCGCGCTTGTACTGCGCATAATACTTTTCGGGACCGCCCAAGGCCGCAGCCCGGTCGTACTCGGCCACCGCCGCTTCGAACTCCCGGTCGGAGTAGCGGATGTCGCCCAGACGGTTGCAGGCGTCGGCGCGGTACCGGTCACGTGCGGGATAGACGGCGAGGAATTTCTCGAACGAGCCGCGCGCCTGCGCCATGTCCATACGCGAGAAGGCGCAGTAGCCGAGGTTATACAGCGCCATGGCATACTCCTTTTCGCTGCGGGGCGCACGTTTCAGATAGGCGTTGTATTTGGCCGCCGCGACCGTATA
>ENA-UEYL01003087-UEYL01003087.1-human-gut-metagenome-genome-assembly--contig:-NODE-3087-length-11366-cov-19.820888_pt1 | contig 11366 bp, 9 predicted proteins | sample MGYA00242941_ERZ507946 | MGnify/ENA primary metagenome ERZ507946 (study PRJEB26167, sample SAMN06115482) | human gut metagenome | host: Homo sapiens | place: China:Guizhou | collected 2015-03-11...
CCAGTACCACCGGCCTTTTTCCGGGGCGGTCATGCCTTGGTGGTGCCGCCGTAAGCATAGCTGACCGGCAGGCACAGCAGGGAGGGGGTATTGGCGCGGTTCTCGTTCAGCACGACTTCCACGCAGGTCTCTGCGATGGCGTCCACGGGCTGAACGATGGTGGAACAGTAATAATCCATGTCGCCGAAGATGCGCAGCCCGTCAAAGCCGATGACCTGCACGTCCTCGGGCACCCGAAGCCCCATGAGACGCAGCAGCTGAACAATCTGGTAGGCCAGACGGTCGGTCACGCAGAAGATGCCGTCAAACTCCAACACGCCGTCCTGCAGATGATCGTCCAGGAACACCGCGAACTCGGCCATGGGGTCAAAGACGGTGCCGTCCCGCGCATCTTCCAGATTCTTTATTTCATAAGGAACGCCTGCGGCTTCACAGGCGGCCACAAAGCCGTCCTTGCGTTTGTTGGTCTCGCCCACGATGCTGGAACCGACGCGCAGGAAGGCGAGCTTCCTGCAGCCGTTTTCCATCAGCTTTTCGGCGGCCAGCCGCCCGCCTGCGTAGTTATCTGATGCCACGCAGGGGATGTTGGCGCCGAGATACCGGTCGATGGAGACGGAGTTGATCTCCGAGGGTGCTTCCAGCTTCGGGTCATAGGTCAGGGCAATGATGCCGTCCACCTTGTTCTGCTCGGCCATGCGGATCATTTCCTGCTCTTTTTCATTGTCATAGTCGGTATCGCAGAGCAGCATCCGGTAGCCGCGCTTTTGCAGCGAGCTGTTGATGCAATGAGCGATCAGGCCGAAATAGGGATGTGCGATGGTGGGCAGGATGACGGCGATGGTATTGGTGCGGTTGCTTTTCAGGCCGCGCGCATAGGCGTTCAGGTGGTAGTCCAGTTCCTTGATGGCCTGCTCCACCTTTTTGCGGTATTCCTCGCCCACCGGGATGCCGTTGATGACCTTGGATACAGTGCCCAGAGAGACCCCTGCCTCCTTGGCCACATCCTTCATAGTAGGGGCGGTGTTCTGTTTTACCATGCGGTTCACTCCTTTGTTCGTGAAACGTTTCTATATCAAGCGGATATATCAAAGGGAATCTTGCTGCATTCCCTGTAGTTCTGAGGTTCTTGCAGCTTCAGTATAGCATGGTTTTTCCAGAATGTAAAGACTTTTTCGTGAAATTTCATGAATCGTTTCACGAATGCATGATGATGCATTTCGCACAAAAACATCCTGCCACAAGTGTGCAAAACGTTGAAAACATGGATACAAGGCGTTTTTTGCGTAAAATCCTGTTGACACAAAAACGCTGGCGTGCTATCTTTGTGTTGCAAGCCGTGTAACGTTTCAGTGTAACGTTTCACAAGAAACGGCAAAAACGATCCCCGAACGGCAGGGGACCCCGCCCACGGGCCTGTGGGCAGCGTAAAAACAAGAAGGAGGAGTTTTTATGACGCAGACCTCGCCAGCTGCTGCACGTCAGCTGGACGCTATCCCGGTCCACCGCAAAAGCCTCAGCCAACGGCTGCGGGAAAACTGGCAGCTCTATGTGATGCTGCTGATCCCGGTGGTGCTGACCATCGTTTATAAGTACTGGCCCATGTACGGCATCCAGATCGCCTTCCGCGATTTCAAGGCAAGCCGCGGCATCACCGGCAGCGAGTGGGTCGGCCTGTACTGGTTTGAACGGTTCTTCACCGCACCCAACTGTGTGCGCATGATCAAGAACACCGTGCTGCTGAGCCTGTACAGCCTGCTGTGGAGTTTCCCCATCCCCATCATCCTGTCCCTGTGCATCAACCAGCTGCGCTTTGCAAAGTTCAAGCGGGTGGTGCAGACGGTGCTGTATGCACCCCACTTCATCTCCACCATGGTCATCTGCGGTATGATCAAGATCTTCCTCAGCCCGTCCGGCGGTTTGCTGAACCTGATTTTGGGTACCAGTGTGGACTTCCTCTCTGAGAGCACCGCCTTCCGCACCATCTATGTGGCATCCGGCATCTGGCAGGAGGCTGGCTGGGGCACGATCATTTATATGGCTTGTCTGGCTGCTGTGGACACCAGCCTGTACGAAGCCGCTAAGATCGATGGCGCGTCCATGTTCCAGCGCATCCTGCACATCGACATCCCGGAACTGGTACCCATGATCGTTTTGCAGCTCATTATGAGCGTAGGCAACCTGATGAACGTGGGCTTTGAAAAGGTGCTGCTGCTGCAGACCGAACTGAACAAGGCAACCAGCGATATCATTGCCGTGTATGTCTACGAACAGGGCATTATCAACGCCAAGTACAGTTATTCCACCGCTGTGGGTCTGTTCAATACGGTGGTCAACATCATCCTGCTCATCATCGTCAACCGCATCGCTAAAAAGGCGGCGGACGTCAGCTTTGTGTAAAGGGGGCGAGCCGTTATGGCAAAAAACATTGCAGCATCCCGTCAAAAACAGCCCGGCGGTCTGTCCGATAAGGTCAGCGACATCGTTCTGGTGGTCATCTGCGCCGCCGTCATGCTCATCGTGGCTTACCCGCTGTACTACGTTCTGGTGGCATCCTTCTCGGATCCCTACGATGTGTACGCCGGCAAGACCTTCCTGCTGCCCAGCCAGTTCACCCTGAAGGGCTATCAGGCTGTGTTTGCGGACAGTGCCCTGTTCTCCGGTTTTATGAACAGCATCAAGTACACCGTCATCGGCACCATCTACTCGGTGGTTATGATCTATCTTGTGGCTTACCCGCTGAGCGTGAAGGATCTGCCCGGGCGCAAGTACATCAGCCTGTTCTTCGTCATCACCATGTATTTCGGCGGCGGTCTGGTGCCTACCTACCTCATCGTCAAGCAGACCGGTCTGCTTGGCAGTATGTGGGCCCTGTTCCTGCCCGGTGTGGTGGCTGTGGGCAACGTGATCATCGTCCGCAACTTCTTTGAGAACAATATTCCCCGGGAGCTGCTGGAGGCCGCCGAGATCGACGGTGCCTCCAAGTGGACCGTCTTTGTAAAGATGGTCATCCCCCTGAGCCGTTCCATTATGGCCGTTATGGTGGTGTACAGCATGGTGGCCTACTGGAACGACTGGTTCACCGCTCTGATCTACCTGAGAGCCGATCAGGCTCCGCTGCCGCTGGTGCTGCGCAATATCCTGATCAAGAGCTCCACCAGTGCCAGCCAGTCCTCTATGGTAGCGGGCGGCTTTGCAGAACTGAATAAGCTGACCGAAATGATCAAGTTTGCTTCCATCATCGTGGCAGCCGCCCCCATGCTGATCGTTTACCCCTTCGTACAGAAATATTTTGAAAAAGGCTTCATGGCAGGTGCCGTGAAAGGCTAAAATTTCGACCGCGGCCTGCAAGACGCGAGTGCCGCCCAAGGCACGAAGCGGATGCAGGGCACCGCAAGAGGTTTTAAGCGACCGCTGCCCATCCCAGAAAACGAAAAAAACCTGACACAACATTATAGATAAGGAGAAACAACCATGAAAAAGATGATCTCTCGCCGCAATTTCCTGAAGGTTTGTGCCGTTGCCGGTTCTGCCGTGGCGCTGTCTGCCTGCGGCGGCAGCAAAAAGCCTGCTGCACCGGACCCCTCCAACACCGACCAGACCAGCTTTGATATCGTGGGCGGTCAGTCTGCCCTGAGCCCCGGCTACAACGACAACGAGGTGCTGAAGAAGCTGGCAGATAACGTGGGCGTCAAACTCAATTACGAGACCATGAGCGACTCCCTCAGCGAGCAGGTGAACATCCGCATTGCAGGTGACCAGCTGCCGGACGCCTTTATGGGTGTAGGCTTCTCCAATTACGATATCGCCAACTACGGTGCAGACGGCACCTTCCTGGACCTGACCCCCTACATCAACGCCGAGACCATGCCCAACCTGACCAAGATTCTGGATGAGCACCCCAACATCCGTGCCGCCATCACCATGAGCGACGGCTGCATCTACGGTCTGCCCGCTGCCGAGCAGATGGGCACTGCCGGTATCGGTGACGACGAGGATTACAGCATCTTCACCATTCCGCAGTTCTCCATGATCAACAAGCGCTGGCTGGACGAGCTGGGGCTGGAAGTGCCCACCACGCTGGACGAGCTGCACACCGCCCTGAAGGCTTTCAAGGACAACGATATGTCCGCCAAGGTCTACGGCAACGCTCCCGGCAGCACCATCCCCATGTCCACCGGCTTTGACGAGTGGTGCTGGGGTCAGAACATCTTCTACGCAGGCTTCGGATTCACCAACTGGCCTAACGATGTGTGCAACGATCTGGTGCTGCAGAAGGACGGCAAGTGCCGCTTTGTCTGTGCCGAGGACAACTACCGCAAGGCGGTCACCTACTTCCACGACTGGTACGCCGAGGGTCTGATGGACGTGGAGATGTTCAGTCAGGATGCCAACCAGCTGTTGGCCAAGGGCGCACAGGGCTATCTGGGCGTTTCCACCTGGTGGTACATCGAGGAGCTGATGGGCGATTACGCCAAGGACTATGTGTTCCTGCCCGTGCTGGACGGCCCGGACGGCACCCACAACGTCACCGTGCGTACCGGCGGCGGCACCAACAGCGGCAACCTGAACGTGACCAACAAGTGCCAGAGCCCCGCCAACCTGCTGAAGTTCTTTGACCAGTGGTATGACGGCGAGACCGTGATGCAGCTGCAGTACGGCCCCATCGGAGTGTTCTTCACCGAGCAGGATGCCAACGGCAAGTGGAAATCCATCACCGAGGAAGAAGCCAAGGCAAAGTACAACAAGGGTGCCGGTGAGCTGAAATCCACCTACGAGGTCTGGGGTCCCAAGCTGATCCTCAGCGAGTACTACGATGAGTATTTCTACATGGAGGACCGCGCCATCGAGCGTCTTACCGACCTTGAGAACTACTGGATGCCCTTTGTGGATGACGCCACCACCTACCCCATCGACTGCGTGTTCACCAGCGAGGAGTTGGACACCATCGACCGCTACCGTGCTGATTTTGAGAACGCAGTCTCTGAGCAGGAAGGTCTGTGGCTGAAGGACGGCGGCCCCTCCGACAGCGAGTGGGCAGCCTATCTGGACACCCTGACCAATAGCTGCGGCATGGATAAGCTGCTGGCAGCTTACCAGGGCGCATACGACCGCTACAAGGCGAACGCCTGATTCTAAGACACAAGGAGGCATCCGCGATGCCAAGTGAAATTTTGAACAAAGCTCGTGCCTACGAGGCCGAGCACGGCGCTGCAATCTCCCCGGAAGAACGCCCTGCCTACCACATGACCCCCTATGTGGGCTGGCTCAACGACCCCAACGGTTTCTCTTATTATAAAGGGAAGTATCACCAGTTCTATCAGTATAACCCCTACGATGTGCGGTGGGCGCCCATGCACTGGGGTCATGCCGTCAGCACAGACCTGCTGCACTGGGAGTATCTGCCCTGTGCGCTCGCACCGGATTCCCCGGCAGACAATGGCCCCGGCTGTTTCTCCGGCTCTGCCACCCAGATGGACGACGGCAAGCAGCTGCTGATGTACACCAGTGTGGTGGCAGAAAAACAGCCCAATGGAGAGATGCGGGATATCCAGACCCAGAGTATTGCCATTGGTGACGGTCTCAACTACGAAAAGCCTGCCTGCAACCCGGTGCTGACCCAGAAAGACCTACCGGAGGGCTTCAGTAAGTTTGACTTCCGGGACCCCAAGATCTGGCGCGAGGCCGACGGCACTTACTCCGCCGTCACCGTCTGCCTGACCGAGGACGGCAGCGGCGCAGCGGCACTGTTCCAGAGCAAGGACGGCTTCGACTGGCACTTTGTCACGGTGCTGGAACGCTGCAACAATCAGTACGGCAAAATGTGGGAGTGCCCGGACTTCTTCCCGCTGGATGGCAAGCAGGTCCTGATGCTCGGCCCCATGGAGATGCTGCCCAAGGGCGAGTTCCACAACGGTCACAACGTGATTGCCTTCATCGGCAGCTATGACGAAGCCACCCATACCTTCACCAAGGAAAACGTGCAGCTGATGGACGGCGGCATCGACTTCTACGCCACCCAGACCACCCTTGCCCCGGATGGCCGCCGCATCATGACCGCATGGCTGCAAACATGGTCGGACACCGAGGATAAGCCGCAGGGCTGCAAGTGGTTCGGGCAGACCATCTGCCCCCGCGAGCTGCATATCAAGGACGGACGCATTCTTCAGACCCCGGTGCGTGAACTGGATGCCGTCCACGGCAAGCGCACCTTCCACGAAAATGTGACGGTGCAAAGCGAAACAACGCTGGAGGGCATCAAAGGCCGTGTGGCCGACCTGACCGTCACGGTGCAGCCCAGCGAATACCGCTCCTTTACCCTGAAACTGGCCACCGATGCAGACCATCACACCAGCCTGACCTACGATCCCTACACTTCCGAGCTGACGCTGGATCGCAGCTATGCCGGTTCCCGTGCCGACATCGTTCACCGCCGCAGCTGCAAGGTGCGCCGCCAGAATGGTGCGCTGAAACTCCGCATCCTTCTGGATAAAAACAGCATCGAAGTTTTCGCCAACGATGGCGAGCAGACCATGACCGCATGGATCTATACCCCGCAGTCGGCGCAGGACATCACCTTTGCGGCCACCGGCAGTGATGTCAACCTGACCGTGGAGCAGTACGAACTGAATCTGTAAAACCTGATATTCCCTTCATTTCTCCTTCATCAACACAGCCCCGCTCTGGATTCCTTCACCAGAGCGGGGCTGTTGTTGGTTCTATAAATCTGTTCTCTGATGCAGCCCTTCGTAAGCCCACATCCATCTACCATCCCCTCAATTTCACTGCCAAACCGGAACAACGCTCTTTTTGCTCTGCACAAAATCCTGCATCGTTTGGCGTAAAATTGGCGTATGGCGTAGTTTTTACTGGAAATTCGTCAAAAGAAAGAGCCTGAAACTTCTCGGTACATCAAGAAGTTTCAGGCTTTGTTTTTCTTAAATTGGAAATTTACTGGTCGATGGGCTTCATCGTGGGGAACAGCAGCACATCGCGGATAGATGCACTATCAGTAAGCAACATCACCAGACGGTCCACGCCGAAGCCCAGACCGCCCGTGGGGGGCAGACCGTACTCCAGTGCGTTGATGTAATCGTAATCCACCTGTGCCTTGCACTCGGGCTCCAGCGCCTTGCGCTCGGCCACCTGACGCTCGAAGCGGCCCTTCTGGTCGATAGGATCGTTCAGCTCGCTGAAGGCGTTGCCGTACTCGGTGCAGTCGATGAAATACTCGAAGCGCTCGGTGAAAGCAGGATCATCCGGCTTGCGCTTGGCCAGCGGGCTGATCTCCACGGGGTAATCGTAGATGAAGGTGGGCTGGATCAGTTTTTCCTCCACAAAGGCGTCGAAGAACTCGGCCAGGATGGCGCCCTTGGTGGGCACCTCGGGCAGTTCCACGTTGTGCGCCTTGGCGGCGGCGATGGCGTCCTCGTCAGACTTCCAGTCGTTGAAGTCCACGCCGGAATACTTCTTCACGGCCTCCACCATGGTCAGGCGCTCCCAGTGGCCCATATCGATCTGCTTGCCCTGATACGGAATGACCAGACTGCCGCAGATCTTGAGGGCAAGGCGCTTGTACAGCTCCTCCACCAGATCCATCATGCCATGGAAATCGGTAAAGGCCTGATACAGCTCAATGGAGGTAAACTCCGGGTTATGCTTGGGGTCCATGCCCTCGTTGCGGAAGATGCGGCCTACCTCGTACACACGATCCATACCGCCCACGATCAGGCGCTTGAGGTACAGCTCGGTCTCGATGCGCAGCACCATGTCCATGTTCAGGCTGTTGTGGTGGGTGTAGAAGGGACGGGCAGAAGCGCCGATCTCGAACGGGGTCAGGATGGGGGTATCCACCTCCAAGAAACCCTTCTCGTCCAGATAAGCGCGGATCTCCTTCAGGATCTGGCTGCGCTTGATGAAGGTGTCCTTCACCTCCGGGTTTGCGATCAGATCCACATAGCGCTGACGGTAACGCATCTCGGTATCGGTCAGGCCGTGGAACTTCTCGGGCAGGGGGCGCAGGCTCTTGGCCAGCAGGGTCAGCTCAGTGGCGCGCACGCTCAGCTCGCCGGTCTTGGTGCGGAACACCTCGCCCTTCACGCCGATAATGTCGCCCACGTCCAGCTTTTTAAAGGCGGCGTAGGCCTCGTCACCCAGCTCGTCGCGGCGGACGTAAAGCTGGATATCGCCCTTGTCATCGCGCAGGTGAGCAAAGCTTGCCTTGCCCATAACGCGCTTGGACATCATACGGCCTGCCAGTGCCACCAGCTTGCCGCTGTCGGTCTCGTTGGGCAGCTCCTTAAATTCTTCCTTCAGGTCGGCAGAATAAGCGTCCTGCGGGAACTTGGTCAGGGTAAAGGGGTCGTTGCCGGCGGCCTGCAGGTCGGCCAGCTTCTGGCGGCGCACCTGTACCTGCTCGCTCTCGGACAGACCCGCAGCGGGGTTTCTCTTTTGCTCTTCCATGGTTACTCCTACTTAGTTTGCAGAATGGGTGATAGCCAGCACAGTGTACTCCACGGTCTGGCCGGTGGGCAGCAGCACTTCGACCTTTTCGCCCACAGCCTTGCCCATCAGGGCGTGGCCCACGGGGCTCTCGTCGCTGATCTTACCGTTGAAGGCGTCAGCCTCGGTGCGGCCCACGATATCGTATTCCTCGGCTTCGTCCTCGCCGGTCTCGCGGATGGTGACGTGGGTACCCACAGAGACGTTATCCACGCTCAGCTCGCTCTCGTCGATTATAACTGCGTTCTTGATGGTCTGCTCCAGCTCGGTGATGCGGTTCTCCACCAGACCCTGCGTATTCTTGGCCTCGTCGTACTCGCTGTTCTCAGACAGGTCGCCGTGGCTGCGGGCTTCCTTGATCTCTTCAGCCAGCTCCTTGCGGCGGACGGTTTTGAGGTATTCCAGCTCCTCCTGCATTGCCTTCAGACCGGCAGCGGACATCTTGATCTCTTGTGCCATTTGAGAATCTCTCCTTGTTATTAGCTGTATTTGTTTCGCGCAGCCACAAAGCCGCACAGGAATGCCATTTTGACTACACTATTATAATAGCAAGCCGGTGCCTTGTCAACAAAAAAGGCGGCAGTATGGAGGAAAAAGCAGCGCTTGCCGCGTGGCTTTTCCATGCAGTCCCGGAAATCGAGCTTTCTCCCCTGCCTGTATGAAAATGCGATCCCGGAAAGTCCGCAGACCTTCCGGGATCGCTCTGACCTCTTTTTGCTCAGACCAGCTTTGGCACCTCTGCGGTCAGCAGCTCTGCCAGCCGGGCGTGACCCTTGCAAGTCAAGTGCATAAAGTCCACCTCGTTAAACTCGCATTCGGCGGCGTCCATAAAGTGCACGCCCTGCCGCTCGGCTACGATGCGCAGCTGTTCGGCGACCCCGCGGGATTTTTCCACGCAGCCTGCGCCCATGACGGCATCGTGGAAGCCGTCCTTGATGCAGGGCGGTGCCACCACCAGAATGTTAGGCGCCTTGCCGCCCCAGCAGTCCACGCTTTTCACCTTGAGCAGCAGCCGCTCCATGCCCGCGCCGATGCAGGCGGCATTTGCACCAAAGCGCTCCTTCACGTCATTCGTGCCCAGCATGATGATGAGCAGGTCGATGACTTCGTGGCTCTTGAGCAGGGCGTAAGCCACGCTCAGCGCATCCATGGACTCATGCAGCGGGTCCACGAACACGGTGGTGCGGCCGGAAAGCCCCTCCTCGGTGACCAGATACTCCTCGCCCAGCGCCTTTTGCAGGCGGCAGGTCCAGCGCTCGTCCTCGTTGAAGCGGATGCCGTGGTCGGCGCAGTCGTTGGGGTCGGCGCAATAGCCGTGGGTGTTGGAATCACCCAGACAGAGAATGTGCTTTTTCATAACCGAATCACTCCTTTTCCATCATCTGCCGGAAGTAGTATACAGCGCCCACCATACCGGCATCGTTGTGCAGCTGCGCGGCACGAATTTCCAGCCCCTCGGCAAAGGCGGGCATGACTGCAGCCTTTACCTTGGCGGCAATGGGGTCGATGAGCAGCTTCTGCTGGGCAGACACGCCGCCGCCGATCAGGATCAGCTGCGGGTTGAAGATATGCACCATGCCTGCCAGCCCCTGCGCGATCTCATCCGTCCATGCGTCCAGCAGCGCCAGCACGGTCTTGTCGCCCGCCTCGGCGGCGGTAAAGATGGCGCGTCCGTCCTTCCATGCCGGATCCTTCTCCTGCGCGGCGCGCACCAATGCGGTGGTGGCAGCGTAGCGCTCCCAGCAGCCCTTTGCGCCGCAGGTGCAGTCCACACCGTCCAGCGCGTGGGTGCGGTAGTGACCCAGCTCACCGCCCAGACCCCGGGCGCCTTCCAGCAGCCGACCTCCTGTAAGGATGCCGCCGCCCACGCCGGTGCCCAGCGTCACACCGATGACGTCCGTATAACCCTGTGCGCCGCCTACCCACACCTCGCCCAGCGTCATGCAGTTGGCATCGTTGGCCACTGTAACAGGCAAACCAAAGGTCTTTTCCAGCTCCGCCTTGATGGGTGCGCCGATGTAGTTGGGCAGGCTGCCGCAGGTGCCTGCCACAATGCCCTTGTGACTGTCGATCTGACCGGTGGCAGACACGCCGATGCCCGCAAGGCTTTCCGCCGGGACGTTCTGCGCGGCAAGGAAGGCCTGCGCGGCTTTGAGCACGGTGGTCAGGATGGGGGTGCGGTAGCCGTCAAAGCTTACGCTCTCCTCGGCTTTCGCCAGCACCGCGCCGGCTTCGTCCACAATGCCCAGCTTGACGGCAGTGCCGCCGATGTCGATACCAAGATAGTGTTTCATAGCAGGCACTCCCCTGTGTTACTTTTTAGCGGCGTTGATGGCACCGGTAAAGCGTGCGGTGATCTCTGCCGGGCGGGTAATGGCACCGCCCACCACCAGTGCAAAGGCACCGGCTTCCAGTGCCTTGACCGCCTGCTCCGGGTAGTGGATGTGACCTTCGGCAATGATCTTTGCCGGGCACTCTGCGGACAGCTTGCGGATGAAGTCAAAGTCGATATCATCAATGCCGGTGGTCTCGGGGGTGTAGCCGCGCATGGTAGTGCCCACAAAGTCGGCACCCGCCTCGGCACAGAGCATGGCGTTCTCAAAGTTATCGCAGTCTGCCATCACCAGCTGTTCGGGGTACTTTGCCTTGATGGCGCGGATGAACTGTGCCGAGGTGGAGCCGTCCGGGCGCAGCGCACCGGTGCCCTGCACGGCAAGGATATCCACCCCGCAGGCCACCAGCTCGTCCACTTCCTTCATGGTGACGGTGATGTACATGGGCGTGCCGGGGTAGTCCTTTTTGATGATGCCGATGACCGGCAGGTCCACCACCTGCTTGATCTGGGTAATGTCCCGCACGGTGTTGGC
>ENA-UEYL01003099-UEYL01003099.1-human-gut-metagenome-genome-assembly--contig:-NODE-3099-length-11347-cov-4.336469_pt1 | contig 11347 bp, 10 predicted proteins | sample MGYA00242941_ERZ507946 | MGnify/ENA primary metagenome ERZ507946 (study PRJEB26167, sample SAMN06115482) | human gut metagenome | host: Homo sapiens | place: China:Guizhou | collected 2015-03-11...
TTGTGCAACAAGGTCAATAAGTTTTCTTTTTCCACGCTTTTTTGTATAGCATTCCGCACTCTCATTGTGATATCCATATAGCGGAACCCGATGAGACATTTGTGTTCGTGCATACTGATATGAGGCCATGAAAAGGTCGTCGTATTCATTAACGAATACTATATTGTAGCCGCTTTTTTCGAACGCTAAATCTAAGATTCCTATTCCAGAAAAGAAAGAGAAAATGGATATTTCCTTTTGCATAACGAATACAGTCCTTTTTCCTTCCTATATTATTCAAACCTGTCAAAGGCCATAAGGGCAAACTTAGGTTTGTTATTCTTTAGAATAGTAATCAGATCATGTTTTCTGGCTATTTCTGTAGCTGTTGAGAAATTTTGACTTACTTTTGCAATGAAAAGGGCCTTTTCTATATCAAACTTCATATCGTATACCTCAAAATATATCGAAATTTCAACCATTCAACTAATATGTGGAGGAACCTGTTGAGCATCAAGATATCAGAATTACATAGCAAATGATCCCATTCTTGCTTATATTAATGAAGACTCTGTACTGCTTATAGGTTCCTATTGCCGTTATCGCTCTGCATTATCAGGTCTGATTGTAGTCCGGGTTGGCCAGTGAGAAAGAGGCGGTTATGCTGCAAATCCCGCTGCAGTAGTGGGGCAGTATCACAGAATCCTCGGGGATTATTTCCGTGGCAGTATCCATATGGATGGTCCCTATCGACAGACTACACCTGGGATATGCCTACTATCGTATTCTCTCTACTCCCGCACAGCCTGGGTGATGACCTCCTGGGTATCCATCATCTCTTTGACTTCGTCCAGGGTGATCTACTGATAAGAGCTGTCAGCAACATTCCCGACACATACCGTAATAAACAGAAGGGACAACAGCAAGGGTATCCCTTGTTTTATCTGAGTTCCTCCAAAAGTCCAGCGGCGAAAGCCTTGTGTCCTTGCGCTGTGAAGTGGACACCATCATAGGCAAGAGAAATATTCCATTTACCAGCATCGGCAAAGCGAATGCCCAGTTGCCCTGCCAGGGCCTGACAGCACTTGGCAAAGGTATGAGAGTCATCAATGAGCTGCGGGCTGACTACCCACTCGCCCAGTGTCATCGGCGGCGGTGCGATTATCAGGATCTTGTTTCGATCCAGGGAAACGCCGCAAAGAAACCGCTTCAGCCACTCAGCAGCCTGCTCTGGACTTCTACCCTGAAGCAGGTCGTTGGTCCCAAGCATGACAATCAGCAGGTCGGTGTCGTCTTGGAAAGCAGGAACGGCAGAAGGAACCTCCCGGCCGTTCTGACCCATATTGGAGATTGTCCACCCAGTCTCCATAGCCAGGATGTCGACCCACCGGCAGTCCGCGTCGTAGCGTCCACCGAAATAGCCCCGTGGGTCATAGCCGTAGGTATTGGAATCGCCGAAGCAAATGACGTTCACCCTCTGAGTTTTTTCTCCCGTTGTCGTAGTATCTGCATTCATGGCTCAATTCCCCAAATCTTTTTCAATCGTTCCACTGTATATACCCATTTTTGATCTCTGGGGCGGCAAACAGAATTTTGGTTGCCAAAGAAGCCAATCTCCCTTACTGCTTGAGCCTCTGGAATGGTTTTGAGCCAATCGACCAGTACAACATATTCTGCGTTCACCGGATCATCATTCGAATATAAATAGTCACCTTGTGTCTGCAGAGATGAAAAACCAACCTGCTGTCCGTCAACGGTAAATCGAACATCCTTCGCTTGCTGAACTTCACTTCTGACAATACCAACACCCACATAACCAGTATGCGGGATGTTAACCCAGACCCGATCGCCAGGGCTAAGTAATTTCAAGGTATTGGAATACCAAGCACCACCTCCTGCAGAAATAAAACCATACTTTTGAGCATCAACCCACGAGCGCTCTCCGCTTCCAAATGACACATAGTATTCCTGATTCCACTGTCGAATAGATTTGGGATCTGGCCGCTGTTCCTCTACATCTTCTTCAAACCAGGCGCGGCTAATAAAACGCTTTGTACCGCAACAAACTACATGGAAAAACATAATGTTGATATCAACTTCATATTTTTCCCTCAGATAGCGAATAATCCGTTCGGTACTATCGTCCATTTTAGCAGCGACAATAACCATTTTGACATTTTTATTGATGCTGGCTTCGTCCAATACCGTACCATACTTTTTTTCATAGGCTTCATTAAGTGTGGTTTGACCATCAGAAAATTGTAAATATTGTTCTGCCAATTCCTCCAATGTCAAATCGGCCATACAAGAAGCATAATCGATTGCCTGTGCAGTGACCTCTCTTGGTGTCAAATCCTTTTTCAATTCTACGACAACCAAGTCTCCATCGTGATCCATACAGAGTAGATCAATATATTTCCCTGCAACTGTGCGTACCTGTCGTCCAACCAACAACCAATCCGGATTTAGAATTTCTATGTGCTCTGCAAGCAAATCTTCTAACTCTTTTTCGCTGGTCAGTTCTGCCGGCTGTAATTGAACCTTATCCTCCAAAGACCAGATTACTTGAGAAATTGCCAAGGTAATCACCATCCAATCATAATAAGTGCCTATTTCAGACGCTGGAAATAGCTCTCCAGCTTCTCATCACAGATCCGCTCGATCTCCTGCTTTTCCTCTCGGGTCAGCTTTTTCCAGACGGACTCGTCCACCTGGATCACGCCCAGGGTCTTGGTGTGGTGGAGCATCTGCATATCTTCAAACCGTTTGAAGGGGTTTGACAGGATATTCCGCTGGGCCTGGGCGTCGGTGTAGCCACCCTTGGCGTAGATGCTGTTGGCCTTTTCCACCACCATCCCTGCCGCCCGGCGGGCCTCATAGAACTCTCGGAAGTAGGTGACGATGTCGCTGAGTTTCACCCGGCCTTTGTCGTCAGCGAACAACAGCACCGCCTTGAGCAGCACCGGCTTGTAGGAGTAGCTCATGTCCATCTGCCGCACCATATCCAGGAACAGATCCTTGCGGTTGGAGTCGTCGATGAGGGTCCAGCCATACTGCTGGGCATACTTCTGGAGGGTTTCCTCTTTGAAATACTTGAAGGTCCGGTGCTCACTCATGGGTACCACAAGGTCTGGCACCAGAAGGCCATCCCGGACATACCGCTCGATGGTCTCGGTCTGCACATCTACCCGGCGGACGAACTCCATCTGGGAGATCATGCCGGCGGCCTCCTCCTGCCAGTTGAAGATGTCCACCAGCTCGTAGTCCAGGGCGTCCACCGGCCAGTCGATGAGGGCATCCGGGCGCTCGCCCCGGTCGTAGAGGCCCTGTTCGGCTGCCTTCTGCTGTTTTGTGCCCAGCACCAGGGCGCCGGGCTTGTACTCCTTCAGCCGGAACAGCCGGTGCATGGAGTAGGGCATGTTGTACTGGCTGGCGTTGTCCACGAAGTCGAAGACCATCAGGCTCTCCTTGCCGGGAGCCAGTCGCATGCCCCGACCCAGCTGCTGGGTATAGAGCACCTTGGACATGGTGGGCCGGGCCATGAACAATACTTCCGTGGCTGGGCAGTCCCAGCCCTCGTTGAGCAGGTCGCAGGCGCACAGCACCTTGGTCTCGCCCTTCTCAAACCGGGCCAGCACCTCCCGGCGGTCGCTGGCCTTGACCTCTCCGGATACGGCCTCAGCAGCCACACCGGCGTCGTGGAGCCGCCCGGCGATTTCCTGGGCGTGCTTGACAGAGGCGCAGAAGATGACTGTCCGCTTGTCCTTCACATACTGGAGCCAGGTGTCCACGATGAGCTGGTTGCGCTCCGGCACATAGATTTTGCTCTCCAGGTCACGGATGTTGTACTGGACGCTGTTGAACCGAACTTTGGTCAGGTCGATGTTCGTGTGGATGCGGATACACCGAACCGGCACCAGCTCGCCGATCTCCACGGCAGTCTGGATGTCCAGCTTGTGGGCGGTATTCTTGAAGATGTCCAAGATGTTCTTGTCGTCGGCCCGCTCCGGTGTTGCGGTTAGGCCCAGGGTAAACTCCGGCATAAAATAGGACAGAACCTTCTGGTATGTATCGGCGGAAGCGTGGTGGGCCTCGTCCACAATGATATAGCCGAAGTCATCCGGCTTAAACCGCTCCAGATTCAGGGCAACGCTCTGGATGCTGCCGCAGACCACAAAGGCGTTACCCTGCTTCATGCTCTCCACATAGCGGCCCACCGTAGCTCGGGGCCACAGTTCCCGGAAAGTCTTGGTGGCCTGATCCACCAGTTCCACCGTGTGGGCCAAAAAGAGCGTGCGCTTGCCAAACCGCTTGGCATCCATAACGGCGGTCACCGTTTTGCCAGTACCGGTGGCGTGGTAGAGCAGGGCGATGGTTTCGAAGTTGCAGCGCATCTCCTCCAAAGCCGCCAGGGCCTGCTTCTGGTGTTCCTTCAGCTCCAACTGGGTGCCGTCTAGGGATTTGCCCCGCTGGGTGGGGAGATAGTCCCCAATCTCCTTGAAGCTGGGGTGTTGGCCCAGGAATACCCGTAGTTCGTCCTTGACGGTTTCCGGCTGCTGCTGCATCTGCCGCACCGCCCAGCGGTACACATCCCAGCCCAGGTAGATCATGCTGTTCTGCTTGAGCAGGTCGTCGTAGAACTTATTCTGGGATACCAGCTTTGGGTTATGGGAGGCCTCATCGTCAATCTCGATTGCCACCTTCCGTCCGCCGTTTTCAATTAGGAAGTCGGCAAACCGGCTGTTCTGGTAGATATCAGAGAAGGGATACTGGGAGTAGAGATAGCCGGCCTTTTCGGCGCCAAAAGTGTCGGAGAACAGCTCGATGAACAAATCCTCGGCACTGCTGCCAGAAACGGAGCGGTAGGTGGGCATGGAGGTCACCTCGGTTTCCTGTTAAAATATGTATCTGTAATCTTTCCAAGATCCGCTAATCGGGATTCAATGGCACCTTTGCTCCTGCCATGCTCCTTGGCGATTGCAGAAGTCGTCATTCCTGAGTCAAATTCATCCAGCAGTTTTTCTTCCTCAATATCCGTCCATGGTTTTCCGGCATTTCGGGGTAGGTTTTTCTTTTTGGGCGAAGGAATCACATTCAAAAGTTCATGAAAAGCTCGGATCATTTCAGGCTGATTGCATACATGGTTTTGTGGTAAAAGTTCTCCAGTGAATGGATCAATGCCGTCAGCCAAAGCAGATAATAGCTCTTTTGCTCTTACAATATCCATTTAGCAATCCTCCTTTACTCCCTTCAGCAGGATCTTCTTCTCGAATCCGCCCCGTTTGGCAGCCTTGTCCGCCCGCACCTGCTCCAATTCTTCCAGCGTCCAGCCGCGGGCCTTTACGACAGCCTGCATGACCTCCAGAAGGTCGGCGAGCTCTTCCAGAGATTTGCTCTCCTGGTACTCAGCAAGTTCTTCGTTCAGCTTTTGGTCCAAAAGATATATGTAGTCCTTGTCAGAAAGTGTTTCACAGATACAGATTTTCCCGTCTGCTTTAATGATCTCTGGGATTTGATCACGAACGAGCTTATGGTATTGTTTCATGTCGCAACACTCCATAATTTACAGGCTCCAATAATACCGTTTCATCATAGATGCCATCAACTTGCGGCGCTCGGTCAAAAACTCTTCATAACTGGATGCATCCATATTTTTTACAGACAGGGGGATACAGTTTTCTTGTAAGTTCTCGTTCAATTGTGACAGGTTGCAAATGTTTCCCAACTCTATTGCTTTAGTTTCGCATTGCATAAACGCCTTGCTAAAATAGTCGCAGGGTGCATCATCGCTAATAGCTTTGTTGACTTGTGTATCAAGATAAATATAATTGGCTACCTGATTGTATTTCGTTTTGCTATCTATGCCATTCTTTTTAAGATAGGCTCTCGGGAAAATGTGGTGGATATCTCCCGCAACAGTAATTAAATCGCTAACTTTTATACCATTCATCAGCAACGAATTGCAGTTCAAATGAACCTGTGCAGCAAGAAACACATTAAAAGCAGGGCTATTTACAGAAGATGTCTCTAAGTTCTGGGGGAGTGTGACAGTCCAGAAAGTATCTGACAATGCGGAAGCCTCTACTTCGGATAGAAAATTCTTGAAGCCTTTTTCCTGGATGCTCCGCATATCACGATCCATTTGGGATTCTGGTGAGCCGATATAGCGGGAAGTCAGCGTGGTAAGAACGAACCATTTTTGGACATACCGCTTAATTTGTACATTTGGAATTTCAGGGGTATCCAATAAAATTAAGTAGAGCGTATAGGCAAAATCCAATGTCATCGCAGAATTCAAAAGCTTGCTGGAAATAAAGCCAGCTCCTTTGATGGCCAGGATAAACTGTGCAAAGTTGTATTCATTGATAAAATTCAAAATGCCGTGCTCCAACTTCTGATAGGAATCAGATACAATGTCCTCGCGAAATTCCTTGGTTTCAAAATCCCTACCAGATAGCAGGCTTACTAAGTCGGCCAATTTTCCACGACGGAATTGATGCATGAAGGAGACTCGCAGCATATCGCTATACCCTGGATCATAAATGTCGTCATAATCTTTTGCCAGCCACTTAATCTTGTCAGCAAAGATTGATTGCTGAAACTCTGTGTCTTTTTTCAGATTTTCATAGAATTCTGGTTTTACCGCTAAATGGCAGAAATAGTCCACCGCTTTCCGCATTATACTTCCATCGTGGTCGGTATCTGCGGCCATTTTAGACATGACGAAATCAGATTGGCTTAGAGCGGTCCCCTTGGAGTTGATGCGGATAAATATTTCAGTAACCTCATCAATATCCAGGGAGTGGTCAAGTTCAATTACGCCAATTTGCCGGTTTGCAATTCCGGTAAGCTTGCTAATCTCCTCGGCCAGCTCATCCAGGTCTACATTCGAGTTGTTTTTTGCGTATTCGTTTTCAAATGCTCTTGGCTTAAAATTAGCAGAAAACAGAACAGAGATGTCCGGAATCCATTTCTTGTCCTTTAAATGGGATGCGTCCTGGCCGGCGAATCGTTTGCTGTCATCAGCTGCCAGGGGGTTAAACGCTATTTTGATCCGATCTTTTTTAAAATCTTCATCCAAGACTTCTTTTCCAGAAATAGCGGCCATCAAGGCAGTAATTCGTTGTTGACCATCAATTAGGACTTTTTTCCCCTGGGAGTATCCGCCATCCTTGGTCCTTACCGATGGATTTTTCCAGGTGATGATGTACCCAGTGGGATATCCATGGTAAAGAGAATCGATTAGATCCCTAACTTGGCTACGCTTCCAGACAAAAGGACGCTGGATTTCGGGTATGACAAAATCATTGGCCTCGATGAGGCCGAGAATTGCGTTGACTGAGTATTGCATTAGCGTAAATTTTTCTCCCGGCATATGGAAAACCTCCGTTTTGAGATGTAATCACCTTATTTTTTGTTCTTTAGTTTTTTTAAGATATCCTCATCCGCCGGGCAGAACATAAATTGATCAATTTCATTCACTGTGATCCAGCGAATGTCATTATGCTCCAATTTCTGCGGAACCCCTTCCTGGATAGTGGCATGGAATAGGGTCAAGTGAACCGTCAAATCCGGGTATTCATGGGTTACATCCATAAATACTTCGCCAACATCCAGAGTAATGGCCAGTTCTTCTTGACACTCCCGAATCAGAGCCTGTTCCTTGGTTTCTCCTGGCTCTACCTTTCCGCCAACGAACTCCCATAGGAGTCCTCTTGCCTTATGTGCTGGGCGCTGGCAAATCATAAACTTGTCCTGGTCCCAGATCAGGGCTGCTACTACCTCTGTCATTTATCCCACCACCAATTTATTTGTCTTCTTCAAAAACTTCGCTGGAATGGGTCGATCCAGCTTCCAGGTAATATTCATCGGCCTGCTCCCGCTATGCTTCACGTAGTTAGCTGTGCCCAGGAAGGTATAGGCCTCAGCGCCTCCAGTAATCCGGTCCGCCTTGAACTCCCGAACAAACAGCAGCACCTTGCTCCCACGTTCCCGGTGGTGGATGTACCGCTGACCGGTGGGAGAGTCCGCCGCTGTGGTGCTCTGGCTCTGCCAGTGAAACAGATTTTCGTTGATGGAGTAATCGTGATACATGGTGGTGGGCGAGTAGTCCTTGTCCGCCTTATTCAGCGTCACAAAGAACACATCCAGATGTTTCTCCGGCAGCCACTTCACACCCTCACGCACCGTGGCCGGTTTCAGGAAATCCAGTGCCACCAGCAACTGGTCTCGGGTATAGGTGCAGTGGAGGTCCAACGGGCAGTCAAAGCCAAGCTCCACCGGCTCGTCAATGAAGTCGATCTGCTCATACCGGTATCGAAGCAGTTCCAAAAGCTCGTCCAGCAGCACGGGACTATCTGAGAGGGTATACAGGTTGTCTTGTACCTCATCGGATGTCCAGCTCTCTGCCGCCTTGCCCCAGACGGTCACATAGAACATCTGGAGCATCCGCTGCTCCAGTTCACTCAGCGTCGCAAAGTCCACATCGTCCAGGCGGGGCAGCAGATCCAACAAAAAGCGGATCCAGCGCCGGGAGTCCACAACGGCCAGCCGGCTCAAGGCTTTTGTAAGAACTTCCTCCAGTGGTTCGCTGAAATCCTCGATCACGTCCGCCCGGGCACAGATGCGGGAGAACGAGGAAAACTTGTAGATTGTCCTGGGGTCCAAATGATAATAGTCCAGGAAGTTTGCCAGAGTCAGATCCAAACCACTGTCCTCCGCAAAGCTGGCCGCTCTGGATACCAGACCGGCGGTATTGCCGTAGGAGGCACGGATGTTATCCAGAATGTACTTGGCAGCCTTCTTCTCCAACTGGATATAGCAGCCCTTGGGCGCGGAGACAAACCCGTCTTTGATCTCCCGGGTCACGCTGCGAGTGGTATTGGACAGCAGGGCGGCAAACTTGTCCTCAAAGTTATACCGCTTGTTGGCCTGGCCGATAAAATCCAGCACAGTCAGGCATTCCTTATCCTCCGCAAGCCGCAGGCCACGGCCCAGCTGCTGGAGGAAAATGGTCAGCGACTCGGTGGGCCGCAGGAACAGCACCGTATTGACCTCTGGGATGTCAACGCCTTCGTTGTAGATGTCTACCACAAAAATGAAGCGCACCTCGCCGCTCACCAGCCGCCCCTTGGCGGATTTTCTCTCATCATCGGAGGATTTCCCCGTCAGGAAAATGGAGGGGATACCGTGGCTATTGAAATAGCGGCACATAAACTCTGCATGCTCGATGGACACGCAGAAACCCAGGCCTTTTACCTCGTCGATATCGGTCACATACTTGAGAAGGGAGGACACCACCAGATCGGCGCGGCGGTTGGCCACAGCGCCGCTGAGGGTGTACAGATTGGAAAGCTCATTTTTGTCGTAGCCGCCGGCACTCCATTTCAGAGTGTTCAAATCCACCGTGTCGGTGACGCCGAAATACTGGAAGGGGCACAGCAGCTTGCGGTCGATGGCCTCCGGCAGACGGATTTCCGCGGCAATCCGGTTGTTGAAGTAGGGCAGTACGCTCTTACCGTCCATACGCTCCGGAGTGGCTGTCAGGCCCAGGAGGATCTGGGGCTGATAGTAGGACAGTAACTTCTGGTAGGTAGGCGCCGCCGCGTGGTGGAACTCGTCCACCACGATGTAGTCGTAAAAATCCGGGGTGGTCTTAGCAGTGAAATCCTGGGAGTTGAAGGTCTGAATAGACAGAAACAGGTGGTCAATGCCCTCTGGCCGGTAGCTGCCTACAAATAACTCCCCGAAATTGGCGTCCTTCAAAACAGCTCGGAAGGTGTACAGGCTCTGCCGTAAAATCTCCTCCCGGTGAGCTACAAAGAGCAGCCGGAAGGGCTTTCCAGGGTGCTGCTTACAAAAGCGCTTATAGTCCAGGGCGGAGATCACCGTCTTGCCGGTGCCGGTGGCAGCCACCACCAGGTTGCGGGTGTAGCCCCGGACGGTGCGCTCTGCCTCCAGCTTGTCCAGAATCTCCTGCTGGTAGGAGTAGGGGGCGATGTCCATGGTATACACTTCGGTGTTGTTGGCATCGAAGTATTTTTCCGCCTTCAGCGCCCGGGCCAGCCGTTCCTTCTGATCCTCGGAGTAGTACTCAAACTCGTTGGAATTCCAGTAGCTTTCAAAGGTGGCGGCAATCTTGTCGATGGTTTCGGGCAGATCCCGGCGGGTCACCTTCACATTCCACTCCAGGCCGCTGGAGATGGCGGCGTTGGACAGGTTGGAGGAGCCCACGTAGGCGGTGGTGTAGCCGGTGTTCCGGTAAAAAACATAGGTTTTGGCGTGGAGGCGGGTGCGCTTAGTGTCGTAGCTGACCTTGATTTTGGTGTTGGGCAACTTGCGCAGTTCCTCAATGGCTTTCACATCGGTGGCCCCCATGTAGGAGGTGGTGATAATCCGCAGCTCGCCTCCGTTCTGGGTAAACTCCCGCAGCTCATCTATCAGGAGCCGCAAGCCGCTCCACTTGATGAAGGACACCAACATATCGATGTGGTCGGCAGAGACGATCTCCTTTTTGAGCTCCGTGTACATCTGGGGCTCATGGATAGCTCCGGTAAACAGGCTGCTCTGGGCGATGGAGGTTTCCGGCCGGCTCAGGTCGGCAGCTGTCTTGCCCACTGCCAGTCGTGGATCCTGCTCCTGTAAAAGCGCAAGAAGCTGCTCTGCCCGCAGGTCGACGCTCAGCGCAGCAAAGTCAGCTTCTTTCGTTGTATTCTGGATGAGGTTTACGATCTGGTTGGCAAGGCCGATCTGGGTAGAGATGCCCCCGCCGTTGTCCGCCACATTCTCCAGGCCCTTTTGCACCACATCTGCCAGATACTGCGCCAACACCTTGGAGGCCTCCGCCCTGTCAATGGGCGCAACCGATTTGCGGGCATCGGGAATCTCCGAAAGCTCGCGGTTCAGGGCAGTATTGATGACTTGTTCATAAAGGCCGGGAGATAACATATTAAAACCTCAAGTCGGATTAGAATGTTTTCATTGCTTTGATAAAAAGAGAGTTTTCATATTCGTCAAGCAATGTATGTATTGCTTGATAATTCTCTCTACAATACTTCTTTGCTTCGGCAACAGACATATTGCTTATGGCTCTATGTCGCTCTTCTATACGTCTAATGGCATCCGTCGGAAACCCATATTCAATTAACGCTTCCCCTAATAACGTCTTAACTCCCGTTTCATAATATCTGCACACTTTTGATAACGAGAAATTTTCGACATTCACATTCTTTTTATTTGCTATAAAGGTGATAACACTTTCGAAAAGTGACAATATTTTTGGAATTTTATGATTCCGCACTTTGCTCCCAATCCCCGTCGAACCAATACAGATCCGGCTTCCAGGTTTTGTTCAGCTCCGCCAATTGTC
>ENA-UEYL01003100-UEYL01003100.1-human-gut-metagenome-genome-assembly--contig:-NODE-3100-length-11343-cov-4.060891_pt1 | contig 11343 bp, 8 predicted proteins | sample MGYA00242941_ERZ507946 | MGnify/ENA primary metagenome ERZ507946 (study PRJEB26167, sample SAMN06115482) | human gut metagenome | host: Homo sapiens | place: China:Guizhou | collected 2015-03-11...
CAAGCAGAAGCTGGCCGAGGCCAACCTGCGTCTGGTGGTGTCCATCGCCAAGCGCTACGTAGGCAGGGGCATGCTGTTCCTGGATCTGATCCAAGAGGGCAACCTGGGTCTCATTAAGGCCGTGGAGAAGTTCGACTACACCAAGGGCTACAAGTTCTCCACCTACGCCACCTGGTGGATCCGGCAGGCCATCACCCGCGCCATCGCCGACCAGGCCCGCACCATCCGCATCCCCGTCCACATGGTGGAGACCATCAACAAGGTCATCCGGGTCAGCCGTCAGCTCCTCCAGGAGCTGGGCCACGATCCCACGCCCAACGAGATCTCCGCGGAGATGGGCATGCCCGTGGAGAAGGTCCGGGAGATTTTGAAGATCGCCCAGGAGCCCGTCTCCCTGGAGACCCCCATCGGTGAGGAAGAGGACAGCCATCTGGGCGACTTCATCCCCGACGAGGGCGCCAGCGAGCCCAGCGAGGCCGCCTCCTTCACGCTGCTCAAAGAGCAGCTGATGGACGTGCTGTCCACCCTGACTCCCAGGGAGGAAAAGGTGCTGAAGCTGCGCTTCGGCATTGAGGATGGCCGCACCCGCACGCTGGAGGAAGTGGGCAAGGAGTTCAACGTTACCCGCGAGCGCATCCGTCAGATCGAGGCCAAGGCTCTGCGCAAGCTGCGCCATCCCAGCCGCAGCAAGAAGCTCAAGGATTTCCTGAACTGAGTCCTATTTTTCAAAATCCTTTCGCGCCGTCAGGCCTCCCGCCTGGCGGCGCGCACTATACCCCAACATCACAACATGCTATGCCGCACCGCGGCAGAGGAGGTATATCATGCTGACAAAAGAAGAACTGCTGACGCTGCTGCACCAGGAGGTCGTCCCTGCCCTGGGCTGCACGGAGCCGGTGTGCGTGGCCCTGGCCGCTGCCGACGCCAGCGCCGCCGTGGGCGGCGAGATCCGCAGCATCTGTGTGGAGGTCAACCCCGGTATTTACAAAAACGGAATGAGCGTAGGCATCCCGGGCTTTCCCCGGGTGGGCCTCAAATACGCCGCCGCCCTGGGTGCCCTGCTGAAAAACCCGGAAAAGAAGCTGCAGCTTCTGGAGGACCTGAACGACGACCTCACCGCCCAGGCCATCGCCCTGGTGGAGAGCGGCCAGGTCAGCGTCTCCATCAAGCGGGACGAGGCCCGGCTCTACGCCCACGCGGAGGTGGTGACCGCCGCCGGCTGCGGCACCAGCGATATCCGGGGCACCCACTCCAACATCATCCGTACCTGCCGCAATGGTGAGACGCTGATGGAAGTACCGTACAGCGACGCCGGCGACGACGTGCTCCACGCCCACCTGAAAGGCATGACCGTGGCCGGATTGCGGGCGCTGGTGGACCAGTGCTCCGCCGAGGAGCTTGCTTTCATGCTGGAGGGCGCTCAGATGAACGAGCAGCTGGCCGACTACGGTCTCAGCCACTCCATGGGCATCGGCCTCACATCCGCCCTGCAAAAGGCGGACGTGCTGGGCGACGGCCTTGCCGCCCGGGCCATGTTGCGGGTGGCCAGCAGCGCCGAGGGCCGCATGAGCGGCTGCCCCTACGCCGTCATGAGCAGCGCCGGCAGCGGCAATCACGGCATCACCGCCATCATCCCCGTGGTGGAGACGGCGCACCACCTGGGCTCCTCCACAGAGCAGCTGGAGCGTGCCCTGGCCCTGAGCCACATTCTGAACGTCTACATCAAGCTCTTCACCGGCAAGCTCTCCGCCACCTGCGGCTGCGGCGTCTCCGCCGCCACGGCGGCGGCCGTTGCCATGGTATATCTCATGGGCGGCAGCGACACCCAGATGGGCTACGCCATCACCAATATGAGCGGCAACCTCACCGGCATGATCTGCGACGGCGGCAAGATCGGCTGCGCCCTGAAGCTGGCCACCGCTACCAACGCCGCCATCATGTGCGCCCACCTGGCCATGTCGGACGTGGTACTGGACGCCGCCGACGGCATCTGCGGCAAAACGCCGGAGGAATCCATCCGCAACATGGGCCGGGTCAGCACCCCCGGCATGGTCCCCACGGACGGCACCATCCTGGAGATCATGATGGAAAAGGACGGCCAGTCCTGACCAAGCTAAAAAAGGAAGCGGAGCCTTCAGGCTCCGCTTCCTTTTTTTACTGTTCCAGCCAGCTCAAAAGTCGTCCGGCTTCCAGCGCTGCCTGGGCCCGCACGCCCTCAAAGTCCACATAGGGATTGTAAACCGCCTCCAGGGCATCATGGGAGGATTTTGCGGCTTTCAGCGCTGCCACGCCCTCTTCCCGCAACAGCGCCGTCAGCCGGGACTCCAGCCGCTGGCGGCCCTTTTCCACCGGCTCGGCCAGGGTGTCCAGATGGATACGGCGGAAGGGCTTGCCCGGGTACTCCATACCCGGACGGCTGGTCACAAACGCCAGGCCCAGGCCGGGGATCAGCAGGTGCTCCAGCCGCGCCGGGTCCTCCGGGCACATGCAGGAAATACTGTCCCAGCCCTTTTCCGAGGCCATGGTGCGCAGCAGGGAAAGCCCCTCCCCCGCAAGGCCCCAGCTGTCCGCCAGCACGTAGACCTTGGGACACAACGTATCCACACTGTCAAAGCGCCAGATGTATCCCTTGTGGGTGATGCTTCCCAAAAAGCGCAGGGCTGTTTTTCCGGATTCCTTCCCTTTGGCGTGCAGCTCCCGCTGTCCGATCCGCTCCAGCCGGGTCAGGGCACGGTGCCGGTCAAATACCGCGGCGGCGCAGGCAGCGCTCTCCTCCTCCACCAGCCGCGCGGCTTTGAGATAGCGGTAGGCCCGCTCATAGGCGCGCTTATAGGCATACGTATGGGCCTTGACTTCCGTTGCCGACAGCTTCGCCGCCGTCAGATCGTAGAAACGACCCAGGTCCACATACCGCCCCACCGCCGCCGGAAACCGCGGCTCCACCACATGGGGACTGGTTCCGTCCACCACGGCACAGCGCAACGCCGGAAGAACCACACCGTCCAGGGAATCCGGGTCACCGGAACACCAAAGATACTCCACCGGCGTTCCGGTCCGCTCCATGGTCTTGCCGATCTCCCGCATGAACGTATTTTTGCCCACGCCCGGACCGCCCTTTAAGACCATCACGTCATAGGCTTCCGTCTCGTCCGTCACCTGGGAAAAAAGGTTCTGGAATCCATTGCCGCTGTTGGCGCCTACAAAGAAGTTCGTAATCTGTGCCATAAACTCTCCTCCAAGCTTCATTCTCACCACAGATTATGCCGTCCGCCGCCTCTTTGACATTGAAGAGCACGTCCTCTTTCCCCGTTGGAAAAGCCACATATTTTTTCTGTGAATTTCTTGATCTACCGGTGCATTTTGCCGAAAGTTCTGGTATAATGAAACAATCACAGACAAGACAGGAGCCGCCCTATGGAAGGAAACTACACCTCCGCTTTCACCGAAGAAGAACGCGCCGCCCGCCGGGCCCAGCGTGCAGCAGCCCGAAAGAAAAAGCAGCAGGAGCGCCGACGGCGTCAACTGCTGCTTATGACGCCCTTTTTCCTGCTGGGCGGCGTATTTGTGGTGCTGCTCACCGCCATGGCCACCAACCGCCCGGCGGAAGACGTTCCCCAGCAGACCGTCATGGCCGCGGCCCCACAGCCTATGGAGGCCATTCCCCAGACACCGGAGCCGGAGCAGCCTTTCTCCGTTTCCGAGACGCCTGAGACCGTCCAGCTGGGCGAGGAGCTGCCCAGCGCCTATGCCATCGTGGTGGATCTGGACGAGGAGACGATCCTGGCGGAAAAAGAGGCCCGCACCGTCATCTCTCCCGCTTCCATGACCAAGATCCTCACACTTTTGGTGGCAGCGGAGCATGTGACCGATCTGGACGACACCTTTACCATGACCATCGACATCACCGACTACTGCTATGTCAACGGATGCAGCGTGGTGGGCCTGGACGTGGGCGAGACCGTCACCATCCGGGAACTGCTCTACGGCACCATCCTTCCCTCCGGCGCCGACGCGGCGCTGGGCCTTGCCACCTATGTGGCCGGGTCCCACGAGGCATTTGTGGAGCTTATGAACGAAAAGCTGGAGGAACTGGGACTCAGTGAGACCGCCCACTTCACCAACTGCGTGGGACTGTACGACCCGGAGCACGTGTGCACCGTGTACGACATGGCCATGATCCTCAAGGCGGCTATGGACAACGAGCTGTGCCGTCAGGTGCTGGACGCCCGCACCTACGAGACCGCTCCCACGGAGGCTCACCCGGACGGGCAGGTCCTCTCCAACTGGTTCTTGCGCCGCATCGAGGACAAGGACACCGGCGGCCTCGACGTGATCGCCGCCAAGACCGGCTATGTGTCCCAGTCCGGCAACTGCGCCGCCAGCTGCGCTCAGGCGCCCGACGGCAGCCGTTATATCTGTGTCACCGGCAACGCATACAGCTCCTGGCGGGCCATCTATGACCACGCGGAGCTTTACAAGACCTACTGTGCCGTCTCCGAGGAGGCTTCCTCCGCCGGGGATACCGGCTCACAAACCGACACCTCTTCTACCTGAACCTGAAAAAGCGGAGGCATCCAATGGATGCCTCCGCTTTTTTACGCTGTTTTTCAGTAGCCCCGGCGCTTCAAATCAGCCACCAACTCCACATAAAATTCCCGCACATCAAACCCCGGAATATTCTCCCGGTTCAGATCCACCACATCTCCATGGGAGATGCCGCGTTTTCCACAAGGCTCCAGCAGCGTGAAGCGGCTGCCCCACTTCGCCGAGTCCACCGACACCAGGCCATCGTTTTTCCCGTCAAAATGGCGGACGATGGGATACGTCATATTCAGAGGGAACTTCCCGTGTCCGGCCCGTCTGCAGTAGGACATGACGCTCTCATACACCACGCCGGGATCGTCCGGCATAAGAGCGTTCCGTTTTTCGCAGGCGGAGGCCGTCAGGTCCGTCACCGCCGCCAGAAAATCCGAGTTCTGATCTCCCAGGCGCCGGAGCGTTGCATTATAAGTATCCGCGATCTTCTGCCGTGCCGCCTGGGGCACCTTGCCCAGCAGATACTCGGCAAAGATACAGCCCCGGTGGGGCGTATTGATGGTGGTGAGGGTCGCCACATAGGGCCCCATCCCCTGATGGGCAATGGCCGCCCGGCTGTCCAGACCGCCCTTGGAATGGGCAATGATATTGACCTTTTCGCAGCCGGTCTCCTCCACGATCTCGCGGATCCGCGCCGCCAGCTCTTTTCCGCTGTCCTCCACTGCCGCGGCAGACTGCTGGCAGCCGTAATAGATCTGAGCACCGTTACGTTGAAGCTCCCTGGGGATGCGGCCCCAGTAATTGATGTAGCGGTAATCCCGGAAGAACACCCCGTGGACCATCAGGATGGGATACTTGGTCCGGCAGATTTCACTTTCCACCCGGGTCTCGTCCAGTTCCCACTTCTCCGTCTCAAATTCCACTTCATCCGAAGCGATGCGGATGATCTTCCTGAGATACCAGATATTGACCAGCGGGATCCAGCCGCACAGTGCCGCCAGCACCCGGTGCTTGAGCCCCAGCTGCACGGAGGTCAGGTACACCCGGATCATGCCGTTCCAAAAGACGACGGCCTCCAGCACCACAGTGATCAAGACGCCGGATAGCCAAAACGCGATCTCTGCCGGCTCCATCGGAAACTTCCACAGCCAAAACGTTTCCACGATTGCAAAGATCAGGTTGGCCGTGGCACTCATCCAAAAGAGCACAAGAAGCTCACAGCCGCAGGCGAGCTGCGCAATGCGTTTGGTAGGTGCCGCGCCAGCTGGCAGCGGACGCAGATCGACCCACAAAAAGCCCCCCAAAAGTACTGCAAAGAGCACCAGGGAAACTGCGCCTGCCATCGGAATATCCGCAAGCACAAGCAGCACGCTGACCGGAAACCAGTGACACGCGGCAACCAGCACCCATAAGCACGCAATGCGCCTTGCAGCGCTCACAAAAACACCTCGTTTTTCTTGGGCTCCGTGAAGTTCTGCTCCAGCATGGCCACATGACTCAAAAAGGCCGCATCGTCGAAGTATTTGGCGTGGCGGGTACACTTGCGCACGCAGGCCTGGCACTTGATGCAGGTGCCGGGCACAGAGGCCACATTCTCCGGGTCAATGGCCCCCATGGGGCAAAGGCGGGCGCAGGCGCCGCAATTGGTGCACTTGCCTACATCCGTCTGGGGCTTGGCCTTGAGGAACTTGGCCGGCTGACCGTCCATTCCCTTGGGCACATAGTAGGGCGCGGCGGCATCGCCGGGCACCACAACCGCCGCAGGGATTTCTGTCAAGGAAACCACCTTGTCAGCAACAGCTTTGGCGAACGCCGTCATCTCCCGCCGGTCGTCCCAGTCGGGCCGTCCCTCGCCCAGAGCGTCCGTGAATGCGTGGCGGCCCACAAAGGCCCCGGCGGCCACCGTATGGAAGCCATCTGCCTCTAAAACCGCACACAGCTCCGCCAGGGAATTATCGTAGCTGCGGTTGCCGAACAGCACCACCCCTACTGCCAGGGCCCCGTTTCCGTGGAGTTTTGCCTGGAAGTCCGGCAGGATCTTATTGGGCAGCTTGCCCGCGTAGGTGGGAGAACCCACCACCACCAGATCCGTTTCTGTAAAGGGATATTCCTTTTCCCGTTCTGCCGGTCGGGTAAAGCCTACCCGCTCCAGCGGCACTTCCAGCGTTTGCGCCAGAGCTTCGGCAATGGTGTTCACCGCTTTGTCCGTAGTGCCGGTGGCGCTGTAATACAGGGCCCAAACTTTCCGAATTTCCATACCCGTACCTCCTTTAGCAAATCAGGCACCCCGGGCCGGGGTGCCTGATTTTGTTTTCCCTCACAAGGAGAAATCCGCTTCTTTCAGTTTTTCCGTATCCAGTGCCGCCGGACGGGGCGGCACACGCTTGAGTGGGTCATATTTGAAAGACCTGCAGTGGTCCTCCATGGCCACGATGCCCCGCTTGACGCAGGCCACCTCCCGTTCGTTGATCTGCTGCCCCCGCTGACAGTAGGCACAGTGTGGCTCGATATCCTTACGAAACAGCACAGCCCTCGCCTCCTCTTTACAGCGTATACAGCCGGACCTTTTCCTCCTCCACGGTGGCACGGACCTGGGTGAAGGGGGTTTCGTAGCTTTCGATGATCCGGGTGGCCAGGGGATCCTCCACTTCCTTCTGGATGGTGCGCCGCAGGTTGCGGGCGCCATAGGTCAGGGAATAGGACTTGTGGGTCAGCCAGGCGACCAGGGCGTCATCATAGGTAAAGGTGATGCCCTTTTCCTTCAGCGACGCCACCAGCTCATCCAGCATAATGCGGGCAATGCCCTGGAAGTTCTCCTCGCTGAGACGGTTGAAGGTGATGACCGCGTCCACACGGTTGATAAACTCCGGCCGCAGGAACTGCTGGAGCGCCTTCATGGCCCGCTCGTGGTCCTGCTGGCTCACGGAGCGGTCAAAGCCCACGGTGCCCTCCTTGCTGGCGCTGCCGGCGTTGGAGGTCATGACGATGATGGTGTTTTCAAAGTTGACCTTCCGGCCGTGGGCGTCGGTGATCTCGCCGTCATCCAGGATCTGGAGCAGCACGTTGAGCACGTCGGGATGGGCCTTTTCAATCTCGTCAAACAGCACCACGGCGTAGGGCTTGCGGCGGATCTTCTCCGTCAGCTGGCCCGCCTCGTCATAGCCCACATAGCCCGGCGGGGAACCCACGATCCGGGAGACGGAGTGCTTTTCCATAAACTCCGACATATCCAGACGGATAAGCGCGTCCGGGGTGTTGAAAAGGTCACTGGCCAGCTGCTTGACAAGCTCCGTCTTGCCAACACCGGTAGAGCCCACGAAGATGAAGCTCACAGGCTTGTGCTTGGGGGAAATGCCCACCCGGTTGCGCCGCACCGCCGCGGACACGGCCTCGATGGCCTCGTCCTGGCCGATAATGTGGCTCTTGAGCCGCTGCTCCAGCTGGCTCAGGCGCTGGAACTCCTGCTCCCGGATCTTGGCGGCGGGGATCTTCGTCCAAAGCTCGATCACGTGGGCCAGGTTTTCCATGGTCAGCTGAGGATCACCCTTTTCGCAAAGGGCCGTCAGCTCTGTGTTCAGCTGCATCTCCTTGCTCTTGAGGAAGGCCATGCGCTCGTAGTCCGGCTCTGCGCCGTCCTGCTGGCTCTCCTCCAGCATGGTGCGCTCTTTCTCATAGTCGTCCAGTTCCCGCTGGATCTGCATCCGCCGGGAGATGTCCGGGTCTTTCAGGTTCAGGTCGGAGCAGGCCTCATCGATAAGGTCGATGGCCTTGTCCGGCAGGAAGCGGTCGGTGATGTACCGCTCGCTGAGCAGCACCGCCTGGCGCAAGATCCCCTCGGAGATCTTCACGCCGTGGTACTTTTCATAGTTGGGCGCCAGCCCCTTGAGGATCTCCACCGAGTCCTCGATGGACGGCTCGTTCACCGTCACCGGCTGGAAGCGGCGCTCCAGTGCCGTGTCCTTCTCAATGGACTTGCGGTATTCATTGAACGTGGTGGCGCCGATGACCTGGATCTCGCCCCGGGAGAGGGCGGGCTTGAGGATATTGGCCGCGTTCATGCTGCCCTCAGCATCGCCGGCGCCCACGATGTTGTGCACCTCGTCGATCATCAAAATGATGTTGCCCAGGCGCTTGACCTCGTCGATGAGGCCCTTCATCCGGGACTCGAACTGGCCCCGGAACTGGGTGCCCGCCACCAGGGCGGTCAGATCCAGCAGATAGACCTCCTTATCCCGCAGCTTGAAGGGCACATCCCCGTCCGCGATCCGCTGGGCCAGGCCCTCGGCGATGGCGGTCTTGCCCACGCCGGGCTCGCCGATGAGGCAGGGGTTGTTCTTCTGGCGGCGGTTGAGGATCTGGATGACCCGCTCCAGCTCCCGCTCCCGGCCGATGAGCCGGTCCAGCTTGCCCTCCTGGGCGCGCTGGGTCAGGGAGATGCAGTAGTTCTCCAGAAACTTCCGCTTCACGGGGCGCTCCTGCCCCTTGCCGCCGTTCTTGTCCGGCCGGGGGGCGGCGTCCTTCTTGGGCTCGGCGTCCCCGCCGGCGGCGGCGCCGAAAAGCTGGTTCAGGAAGGGGAAAGTGGCGGTGCGTCCGTCGTCCTCGTCCCCGTCCTCCCGGTCCTGGGGCATCAGTCCCTCCATCCCCTCGGCCCCGCCGAAGGCGGACATCATCTCACTGGTGAGGTTTTCCAGGTCCTCGTCGGTGATGCCCATCTTCTGGATCATGTCGTCGATGGGCTTGATGCCCAGCTCCTTGGCGCACTTGAGGCACAGTCCCTCATTCTTGGACTGGCCGCCTTCCAATTTGGTGATAAAGACCACCGCCACATGCTTGTGGCAGCGGCTGCACATGGTGGGCTGCATCTATGCAAACACTCCTTCCGGGAGAGAGAAATTTTTTGGAACAAAGACAGGATAACCCCGAAATGTGAACTTGTCGTGAATTCGCAAGAAAAGGCTGGGCACACAGAGAGAAACTCAACGAAAGAGCAGGGGCGCCAGCAGGGAGAGAGGGGTGTGGGTGCAGAAAAAGCGGAGGAGCACCGTCCCCTCCACCGCCGCCTGGGAGATCAGGGAGCCCCTCAGAAGCCAGCAGAGGATGAACACGATCAGTCCCCCCTTCACCAGCCCGAGGGCGGCGCCGCTCCAGTGGTTCAGGGTGGACAGGACAGGCAGCTTGCAGGCCAGGTCCAGCACCCGGCTCAGCAGCAGCCAGAGAAGCAGGACCAGGGCAAAGGAGACCAGGAAGAGGAACATCCGGGTCAGCTCCAGGGCCAGATAATCCGCCACCGCCCGGGCGGCGGAGGTAGTGACCTCCATCACCCCATCCTGGATGGCGTCCTGGATGGGCTGGATAAAGTGCTGGTACAGGCTGGAGGCCTGAAGGGCGTCCAGGACCTCGTCCAGGGGGAGCTGGGCGAGCCAGTCCTCCTCGCCTTCCTGGCCCTCTTCCCCGCTGAAGGCGTCCGAAAGGGCGGGGGGCTGAGAGGCCTCGGAGGTCTCAGGCGGGGGGAACACCGCATGGGTCTGTTCCTCCAGCACCTGAGTGATGCTCCGCTCCAGAGCGGGCTGGATCAGGCGGCTCATGGGCCGGGCCAGCTGGCTGGAGATGACGGTGGCACCGATGAAGGCCACAAAGACGGCCAGCAGGGAGCACAGCGTCAGCACAAAGCCGCGGCGGTAGCCCTTCCAGGCGGTGAGGAGGAGCAGGATGAGGATGACAACATCAAAAATCACAAAAGACATCAAAATACCTCGCTTGGATCAGGAGAAAAGGGAACTCAGGAGGGGATATAGAGCCAGGCCTGCTGGCTGTCGGCCAGCAGGGCGCTGCCGTTGGGGGAGAGGGCGGTGAAGCGGGCGTCCTGGGTGTCCTCCAGGGCGCGGTAGAGGGACATGTCCCGGGTGTAGATCTCCAGGCCGCTGCCGGTGAGCAGGGACAGGTAGCGCCCGGCGGCGGAGAAGGAGAGCACCTGCCCCCGGAGGGGGGCCTGGGCGATGAGCTGGCACTGGGGGTCGATGGTGAGCACCTGCTCGGCACCGCCGGCCTGGTAGCGGCCCAGCAGGAGCACTGCGAAGCCGTCCCCGCCCAGGTGGCAGCCCTTGAGGTAGCTGCGGCCAAAGGAGTAGGTCTCATAATCGGAGCCGTCGGCGGCCACCGAGAGCAGGCGGTCCTCCCCCAGAACCCACAGCTGCTCCGCCTCATAGTCCAGGTCCAGCACCGCCAGGTTGCCCAGGGAGAGGGTGGCGGAGGGCTCACTGCTGTCCACCGGATAGAGGAGGAGCTGACTGAAAAAGGACCCGTTCTCCTGCCCGATGGTGATCACGGCCACCGTCTTGCTGTCCGGAGAGACAGCGGCGTCGGCCACGAACACGCTGGAAAAGTTCAGCTGGATGATCTCCTTCCGGCTGGTGCTGTTGACGTTATACACCGTGACCGAGCCCTTATAGCCGCTCTGCTGGGCGGTAACAGCCAGCCAGCCGCTGTCGTTGACCCGGGCGGAGAGCAGATCGCCCCCGCCGTCCAGCGAGAGGTTCAGGGCCTCCCGTCCGTCCCGGAACAGGAACAGAGACTGGCCCCCTGCGTCGTAGACCACGCCGGCATTGGAGGATGCCGAGAGCACCGGGTGCTCCATGGCCTGGACCTCCTCGGCATAGGACTCGCCGGAGAAGGAATAGTAGTGGGCTCCGGCGGCGGAGGAGAGGAGAATGCCGCTGTCCAGATAGGCAAAGGACAGCTTGTCGCCGCCGGCATGGGTGAAGGGGGCGGCCTGACCGGTGTCACTGGTCTCCAGAGAGCGGTAGGCCA
>ENA-UEYL01003101-UEYL01003101.1-human-gut-metagenome-genome-assembly--contig:-NODE-3101-length-11339-cov-20.771710_pt1 | contig 11339 bp, 8 predicted proteins | sample MGYA00242941_ERZ507946 | MGnify/ENA primary metagenome ERZ507946 (study PRJEB26167, sample SAMN06115482) | human gut metagenome | host: Homo sapiens | place: China:Guizhou | collected 2015-03-11...
CCTTCTGACCAGACCAGCAAAACCGTCCGACACGCCCCGCTCGTTTACCGGGTGGAGGAGATCGCCCAACTGTTGGCAATCTCCAACCGTGCTGCGTACAATCTGTGCAACACCACGAAAGACTTCAAGGTGATTCGCCTCGGTACCAGCATCCGGGTAAGCAAGCAGAGCTTTGACGATTGGTTTGCTGCGGTCTGAGGGAGGGAACATCTATGGCATCTATTATGAAACGTGGCAACACGTATTCCGTCCGATACAACTACAAAGATCATGCTGGCAAGCCCTGCAAGGGCTGGGAAACCTTCAAGACCAAGGCCGAAGCGCAGGAGCGCAAGATCACGGTGGAGAAGGAACTGCTGGACGGCACCTTCCTCGTGCCCGACACCATGACGGTGGAGGAGATGCTGTACAAGTGGATCCCCATTCAGTCCAGCAAACACAAGTGGTCTCCCAAGACCTACACCCAATCTGTGGCGATGGTGCAGAACCTCATCGTGCCGTATATCGGCAAGCGGAAGGTGCAAGACCTCCGCACCTACGACATCGAGCAATTCTACGCCACGCTGAGCCAGACCCCCTGCGGTCAGTACGTTCACGGCGAGAAGCAGGAGCTTACGGAAAACCAGAAGAAGCGGCTGCTGTCCAGCACGTCCATTCACGAAGTCCACACACTTCTGAAGACCGCCTTTTCGTATGCCGTTGACTGGGATCTGATTCACAAATCGCCTACCCCTCGTGAAGCCCCCAAGGTCAACACCGAGGAGCGCACGATCTGGGATGAGCGCACCATGCTGGCAGCGTTGCAGACCATTGAGAACCCCGCCCTCCATCTGGCGGTGCATCTGAGCATGATTCTCTCCCTGCGAGAGGGTGAGATCCTCGGCTTACAGCCGGGAGACCTCGACTTCGATGCCGCCGATGGTCGTGGAGCTATCACGGTGAACAAGGCAATGCAGCGCGCCAACAAGGAAGCCTTGTCCAAGATCGACCCCAGCCAGATCTACCACACCTTCCCGGACAGACGGGAGGGGAGCAAGTCCTCGCTGATCCTCAAGCGGACTAAGACCAAAAAGTCCAACCGCATCCTGTACATGACCAAGCCCTTGAAAGAGGAGCTTCTGGCATGGCTGGAAAAGATGAAGCAGGACGAGCAGAGCGCCCCGGAAAAGTACAGCAACAGTGGTCAGCTGTTCCGCTTACCAGACGGCTTACCCATTGCCCCGGACGTTCTGACCAAGTGGTATCGCCAGTGGAGAGCAGAGCACCCGGAGTTTGAGAAGATCGTGTTCCACGGTCTGCGCCACTCCAGTGCCACCTACCAGCTACTGCAATCTGGCGGTGACTTCAAGTCGGTGCAGGGCAACACCGGCCATGCAACCGCCACCGTACTGATGGACACCTACGCCCACACGCAGGACAAACCCCGGTTGGAGTTGACCGAAAAGATCGAAGCCGACTTCTACACGCAGGATGTGGCCGGTGCAAAGCCGCAGGAACCCCCGGAAAACAAAACGCCGGTGGCAACAAAAATCACGGGTAAAATGATCCTTGAAGCCATCCGGCAGATGGACGCAGAGGAGCGCCGCGAGCTGACGCGGGTGCTCTTCGCGTAAAATTCTCTTTTTTGTGCAGCGAAATACACGCTGTGCAAGCGATGCAAAGAGTTCATGGCTTTTTTGTAAAGTGTGCAGGAGATGTGCAAAAGTGTGCAGACTCTGCCAGAAAAACAAAAAAGCCATGAAATCTTTCGATTTCACGGCATTTTCTGGTGCGATGGAAGGGACTCGAACCCCCGGCCTACTGATTCGTAGTCAGTCACTCTATCCAGCTGAGCTACCAACGCATACGTTCCGTTCGGAACATGATGTATTTTATCACGAAGAGCGGGGTTTGTCAACAGCTTTTTTAAAATAATTTTATATTTTCCGAAAAAGAACGTCTTTTCTTTGATTTTACTGTGTTTTTTCTATAAGCCTTCTACTGTCCCGGCGCAAAAAGCGGCTTTTACAGCCGTTTCTCACCCGCCGGGCGGGGAGAGTTGTGCAGCGCTCAGTCCTCCTGCGCCAGCTGACGGGCGATTTTCACACCGGTGGGGGTGGCGGCAAGGCCGCCCTGACCGGTCTCGCGCAGGTCGGGGGAGAGCAGACTGCCCACGCGGCCCATGGCGTCGATGACCTCGTCGCAGGGGATGGCGTAGTCCACCCCGGCCAGCGCCATGTTGGCGCAGGAGACTGCGTTCACCGCGCCCACCACGTTGCGCTTGATGCAGGGCACTTCCACCAGACCCGCCACGGGGTCGCAGACCAGACCCAGCAAGTTGCCAAGCGCCATGGCGGCGGCAGCGGCGCACTGCTCCGGGGTGCCGCCCTTCAGGTTACACAGAGCGGCGGCAGCCATGGCACTGGCAGCGCCTACCTCAGCCTGACAGCCGCCCTCTGCGCCCGCCAGCGTGGCGCGGGCGGCGATGACCTGCCCAAAGCCTGCCGCCACATACAGCGCATCGCAGACGGCATCCTCGTCTGCCTGTCCGGCGCGCGCCAGCGGCAGCAGCACCGCCGGCAGCACCCCGCAGCTGCCCGCCGTGGGCGCGGCTACGATGCGCTTCATGCAGGCGTTGCACTCGGCGGTCTTTAGGGCTTCCGCTGTTACTGCGGCCAGATAGTCGTCGCCCAGCAGGCGCCCCTGCTGCCACGCCTGCTCCACCTTGGCGGCATCGCCGCCGGAAAGGCCGCTGCGGCTGCGCTGTGCGGGGTCGTACTCCTGACTGGTGGCCTGCATCACCTGCCACAAATGCCGCATGGCGGCGCGGCTGTGCGCCTCGGTCAGGCGGCTCTCCTCCAGATCGCTGCGCAGCACCGCTTCTGCCAGCGTGATCTTCTGGCTGCGGGCAGCAGCCAGCATCTCTTCACAGGACAAAAATGCCATGGCTCATTCCTCCGTTTCTTCCGGCTCGTCCACGTTCAGGCAGGTCACCTTCAGCAGACCCGGCATCACCGCCAGCTGCCGCTCCAGCGCGTGGGGGATATGGGAGTCGCACTCCAGCACCATCACCGCATAGCCGCCCGCGGCGGCGCGGAACACCTGCATGGACGCAATATTGATGCGCCGCAGTGCCAGCGCCATGGTCACCTCCGCAATGCAGCCGGGGGTGTCCTCGTTGTGGATGATAAGGGTGTTGCTGTCCCCGCCGAAATCCGCCGGGACGCCGTCAATTTCCGTGACGCGGATGCGTCCGCCGCCCACCGATGCCGCCTTGAGCGAAAGCTGCCGCCCGGTGCGGCTGGTCAGGGTGAGCACGGCGGTGTTGGGGTGGGCAGAGCGCAGCTCTACCGGGTGGATGCTGAACCGCATTCCCTGCTGCGCGGCCAGCGCAAAGCTGTCCGGCAGGCGGGGGTCGTCCGGGCGCAGGCCCAGCAGCCCCGCCACCAGTGCGCGGTCGGTGCCGTGGCCCTTGCCGGTGGTGGCAAAGCTGCCGTACAGGCCGATGTCTGCCTGCGCCGGGACCTCGCCCAGAAGCTTTTGTGCGGTATAGCCGATCTTTGCCGCACCGGCGGTGTGGCTGGAAGAGGGTCCGATCATCACCGGGCCAAGAACATCAAATAATCGCATAGGGGACAGCCTTCCTTTCCTGAGGGTTTTCCCACTTTTGCGCGGCAGCTGCTGCCGCAAAACGCGCTTTTTTCCTGCTTAAATGGACTAAAATTGCCAAAACGGCACATTTTTATCAAGTTTATTATACCGCTTTTGCTGCACTTGTGCTATAATAACTTTACTAATGTTTGAAAATGTCCCCAAAATGGCGTTCCGGCTGCTGCCTTGGCAGCGCCGCCCCGCCGCCAAGGGAACAACACGGAGGGTAGATCCTATGAAACTGGTAAGCGTGGAAACTCCTGAAAAGAGTGTCTGCAAAATGACCTTCAGCGCTACGGCTGAGGAACTGGAGGCCGCCTCCAACGCGGTCTATGAGCGCACCCGCGCCACTTATACCATCAAGGGCTTCCAGAAGGGCGAGGCCGACCGCGCACAGATCGAGGCTGACCGCGGCGAGCACACCTTCTGGTACGATGCCATCAACGATCTGATGGATCAGGATGTGCCTGCTTTGTACGAGGCTGCTTTGAAAGAACACGGCTTTGCGCCGGTGGATGAGCCCAGCTATGATCTGGTAAGCGTGAAAAAGGACGAAGGCTTTGTGGCTACCGCCACCGTGGCGCTGCAGCCCGAGCTGAAGCTGACCAAGACCACCGGCTTTACCTCCCAGTGCGTCACCCCGGAGGTGACCGATAAGGAGATCGACGCGGTGCTGGAGCGCCGCCGCAACTACGCCGCCGAGCTGGTGCCCCACAAGGGCCCCGCTGTGAAGGGCAATGTGGTGCACATGGACTTTGAGGGCCTTCTGGACGGCGTGCCCTTTGAGGGCGGCACCGCAAAGGACCAGTCCGTGCAGCTGGGCAGCGGCCGCATGATCCCCGGCTTTGAGGATGGCATTCTGGGCCACAAGGCAGGGGACGAGTTTGAGATCAACGTCACCTTCCCCAAGAACTACCACGGCAAGGAGCTGGCAGGCAAGCCCGCTGTGTTCAAGATCAAGCTGCATGACGTGTGCGTGCGTCAGCTGCCCGCCCTGAACAGCGATTTTGCCAAGAAGATGGGCAAGGAGACCATGGAGGAGTACCGCGCCTTCGTGAAGAAGCAGCTGTTCGACGGCCGCCACGGCGGTGCGCTGAACCATGCCAAGGACATGATCCTTGGTCAGCTGGCCGATGCCGCCGAGGGCGAGATCCCCAGCATTCTGGTGGAGAACGCCTACCAGCAGCAGATGCAGGTCATCCAGCAGCAGCTGCAGATGCAGCGCATGAGCCTGAACACCTACCTGAGCCAGATCCATGAGACCCGCGAGAGCTTTACTGCCAAGGTGCGTGCCGCCGCAGAGAAGAACACCCGCGCCCGCATGGCACTGCTGCAGATCGCACAGCAGGAGAACCTGCTGCCCACCGATGAGGAGATCGACAAGCAGCTGGCAGAGCGCGCCGAAAAGACCAAAAAGACGCTGGAGGAGATCAAGGCTAACACCGACATCGCCGCCCTGCGCCGCAACGAGGGCATCCGCAAGGCTGCCGATTGGGTCATCGACCACTCCACCATCGAGGAAAAGGTAGAGAGCAAGTAAGCGCTGACGGTTTAGAATGCGCTCCGCTTCGCTTTGCGCATCAATAGCGGAAAAATCTTTTGAATTTCGGGACACCGGAGCGTCTGCGGACGCTCCGGTGTCCCTTTTTCACGGAGGACAAAAAAACAACGCCGGACAGTCCGCAGACCGCCCGGCATTGGCTGTATCAAGCCTTATGAGAATTGCAGCAGGATCTCATCCAGATTTTTCCCGATGACCTCCATGGTGCGGAAAAACGCCTCCCGGGTGGGAGCGTCCGTGTTGTCCAGCAGGCGGGCAAAAAAGCGCTCCTGCACCTCGCGCCCCCGTGCGATGACCGGCTGTGCCTTTTCGGTGCACAACAGCTGGGTCTTGCGGCGGTCGCCCGCCACGGCGCGGCGCTCCAGATACCCCTCCTGCACCAGACGGTCCACGTTTACCGACACGAGATTTGCCTTGATCTTGCGGAACTCCACGATATCCCGGGCGGTGGTGCAGTCCGGGTTGTTGGCTAAAAACATCAGGATGTCAAAGGCGGTCTGGGGCAGCTTGAGCTCCTGACACAGCGGTTTGCACATGGCGCTGTACGCCTGTGCAGTCTTGAAGCTGATCTCTATGGTAGGGTTCATGGGGCGCTCCTTTTGTTCTTATATGGATAGTTCATTTTTGAAATATTATAGTGCGGATGCGGGGAGATGTCAAGAGAAAAAGGGTCCTGAAAAGCCTGCGGCTTTTCAGGACCCAAAAATCGAACCAGTATTTCAGAACACCGCCACGGCGACCAGACGCACCAGCAGGGCGCACAGCCATGCCACGGCGCACTGGTTGACCACCATGATGGTAGCCCACTTACCGCCAAGCTCCCGCTTGACCGAGGCCACCGCCGCGATGCAGGGGGTGTACAGCAGGCAGAACACCAGCAGGGGCGCAGCCTGCGCCGGGGTGAGAGCTGCGGTCAGGGCAGCAGTAGAGCCGAAGAGGATGAGCAGCGAGGACACCACGCTCTCCTTGGCCATAAAGCCGGTGATGAGGGCGGTGGAGATGCGCCAGTCCGCAAAGCCCAGCGGGGCAAACAGCGGGGCGATATCGCCCGCGATGCGCGCCAGAATGCTGGCCTGCGGGTCAGCGGTCAGCCGCAGCTGCAAATCAAAGTTCTGCAGGAACCAGATGACGATGGTAGCGGCAAAGATGACCGTAAAGGCCTTCTGCAAGAAGTCCCGTGCTTTTTCCCACAGCAGCTGCGCCACGTTTTTTAAGCCGGGCAGGCGGTAGTTGGGCAGCTCCATGACAAAGGGCACGGCCTCGCCCTTGAACACGGTGCTCTTGAGCAGCAGCGCCGCCAGCACGCCCACCAAGATGCCGGTGAAGTACAGCAGCACCATCACAAGTCCCGCGTACTTGGGGAAGAACGCCGCCGCAAACAGGCTGTAAATGGGCAGCTTTGCCGAGCAGCTCATGAACGGGGTGAGCAGGATGGTCATTTTGCGGTCGCGCTCCGAGGGCAGGGTGCGGCTTGCCATCACGCCGGGCACGGTGCAGCCAAAGCCGATAAGCATGGGCACGATGCTGCGGCCGGAAAGGCCGATGCGGCGCAGCAATTTATCCATCACAAAGGCGACACGCGCCATGTAGCCGGTATCCTCCAGCATGGAGAGGAAGAAGAACAGCACCACGATGATGGGCAAAAAGCTCAGCACGCTGCCCACGCCGGTAAAGATGCCGTCAATGACCAGCGAGTGCACCGCCGCGTTGACGTTCCAGTTGGTCAGGGCGGTGTCCACAACGCCGGTCAGGGCATCGATGCCCATCTCCATGAGGTTCTGGAAGAACAGGCCGATGACATTGAAGGTGAGGAAGAACACCAGACCCATGATGGCGATAAACGCCGGGATGGCGGTGTACTTGCCGGTGAGGAACTTGTCGATGCGGTTGGAGCGCAGCTGCTCCTTGCTTTCGTGGGGTTTTACCACCGTCTGCGCCACCAGCTCCTGAATAAAGGAGAACCGCATATCCGCAATGGCGGCGGCGCGGTCCAGTCCGCGCTCCTGCTCCATCTGCACGATGATATGCTCGATCATTTCTTTTTCGTTCTGATCCAGCTTCAGCGCCTCCTCAATGCGGGGGTCGCCCTCCACCAGCTTGGTGGCGGCAAAACGCACCGGGATGCCCGCCGCCTTGGCGTGATCCTCGATGAGGTGCAAAATGCCGTGGATGCAGCGGTGCACCGCGCCGCCGTGGTCGTCCTCGCTGCAAAAATCCATGCGCCCGGGGCGTTCCTGATACTTTGCCACATGGACGGCGTGGTCTACCAGCTCGTCCACGCCCTCGTTCTTGGCGGCAGAGATGGGGATGACCGGGATCCCCAGCATGGCTTCCATCTTGTTGATGCGCACCGTGCCGCCGTTGCCGCGCATCTCGTCCATCATATTCAGCGCCAGCACCATGGGGATGTCCAGTTCCATCAGCTGCATGGTCAGGTAAAGGTTGCGCTCGATGTTGGTGGCGTCCACGATATTGATGATGCCGGTGGGCTTTTCGCCGATGATGAACTGCCGGGTAACGATCTCCTCGCTGGAATAGGGGGACATGGAGTAGATGCCCGGCAGGTCGGTGACCTCGGTCTCCGGGTGCCCCTTGATAGCGCCGCTCTTGCGGTCCACCGTCACACCCGGGAAGTTTCCGACGTGCTGGTTGGAACCGGTGAGCTGGTTGAACAGGGTGGTCTTGCCGCAGTTCTGGTTGCCCGCCAGCGCAAAGGTCAGGGTCTTATCCTCCGGCAGGGGATGCTCCCCCTCCTTGGTGTGGTACTTGCCGCCCTCGCCAAGACCCGGGTGCTCCACCATCTTCCCGTCCACCGGGGCGTGCACCGCCGGGGTCTTTTCGGTGGGGGTCACGGTGATCTGTGCCGCGTCGTCCAGACGCAGGGTCAACTCATAACCGTGGATGCGCAGCTCCATGGGGTCGCCCATGGGTGCCAGCTTTACCAGCGTGACCTCCACCCCGGGGATCAGACCCATATCCAGAAAATGCTGCCGCAGTGCGCCCGCACCGCCCACAGCGTCTACTATGGCGCTTTTGCCGATCTGTAACTCTTTTAACGTCATATCCGTTGCCTTCTTTTATATGTACCATTCTTATATGTTAGTCCGTGTTAACAAATGTAGTATAGGCTAACTGGCAGCGGATGTCAATAGAGAATATAGACACAAAAAAAGCACCGCACACTCTCAGGCGAGAATATGCGGTGCTCCGGTTCAAATCATTATTACTTCACGGTGTGGTAGCCATCGGGGTTGTTCTTCTGCCAGTTCCAGCTGTCGGCGCACATCTCCTCGATGCCGTACTCAGCCACCCAGCCCAGCTCGTTCTTGGCCTTGGTGGGATCGGCGTAGCACTCGGCGATATCACCGGGGCGGCGGGGATCGATGACGTAGGGGATCTCTTTGCCGCAGGCCTTGGAGAAGGCATGGATGACGTCCAGCACGCTGTACCCCTTGCCGGTGCCCAGATTGCAGATGAAGAGGCCGCAGCCGGTCTCCAGCTTGCGGATGGCGCACACATGGCCCCGGGCCAAATCCACAACGTGGATGTAGTCACGCACACCGGTGCCGTCCGGGGTGGGGTAGTCGTTGCCAAAGACGTGCACCTTTTCCAGCTTGCCCACAGCCACCTTGGCGATGTAGGGCATCAGGTTATTGGGGATACCGTTGGGGTCCTCGCCGATCAGGCCGCTCTTGTGGGCGCCGATGGGGTTGAAGTAGCGCAGCAGCGCCACATTCAGGCTGGGGTCAGCCTTGCAGACGTCCTGCAGGATGCGCTCGGTAAAGGCCTTGGTGGTGCCATAGGGGTTGGTGGTAGCGCCCACGGGGAAGTCCTCGGTGATGGGCACACTGGCGGGGTCGCCGTAGACGGTAGCAGAGGAGCTGAACACGAAGTTGTGGCAGTCGTGATGGCGCATCACGTCCAGAATGACCAGCGTGCAGTTGAGGTTATTGTAGTAGTACTCGATGGGCTTGGACACGCTCTCGCCCACAGCCTTGTAGGCTGCAAACTGGATGACGGCGGTGATGTCCGGGCACTCAGAGAAGATCTTCTCCACGTCCTCGCGGCGGGTCATGTCTGCCTTGTAGAAGCGGAAATCCTTGCCGGTGATCTGCTTGACCCGATCCAGAACCACAGGAGAAGCGTTATAATAGTTATCTGCCACCACGATATCGTAGCCAGCGTTCAACAGTTCGATGCAGGTGTGGCTGCCGATGTAGCCGGCACCGCCGGAAACCAAAATTGCCATAGCCGAGTACCTCTCTCACATAGTATTATCACTTTTATCTCTTTGCGCCGGGCGCTGCCCGGTCTGCTTAAAGAATACCGCTTTTTGCCGCCGACTGCAAGGGGCGCTTTCTTTATTCAGATGTATCTTTGTTGCAGCTTTGCGCATTACACTTTTGATTAACAGAGATTTTTCGCACTTTTCACATGGAGAGAATGCGCCGTTTGTGCAAAACATAGAAATAGCGCAGCTGCGCAATGAGGTTTGCCGCTGTGCGGCAAATGATGTGCTGTGCAATGATGTTCCGGCTGCGCCGGAAATGATGCAGCCGCCGCAGGCGGCCATTGTGCCGTAAGGCACACATCATTTGTCCGCAGGACAACATCATTTCCCGCAGGGAACATCCTGCCATGCAAAAACGTCTGCCGAGGCAGACGTTTTTGCATGGTGTATCATTCTTTAAAGCTTTCCGCACTGCTTGCCGGTGAAGAACCGCAGAGTAGTGGTGGCGCGGAATACCTTGCCTGCCCGCAGCACCGTGGAGGGGAACTCCGGGTGGGAGGGGCTGCACGGATAGTGCTGGGTCTCCAAGGCAAAGCCGCCGTACTTGCGCAAGGGCTCGCCGCCCTTGCCCGGGGCGGGGCAATCCTGCAAAAAGTTGCCGGTGTACAGCTGGATGCCCGGCTGGGTGGTGTACAGCTTCATACTGATGCCGGTCTTATCGCTGGTAGCCCATGCGCAGATGCTCTGGCTGGAACCACGTGCGCGGTCGATGACATAGCAGTGGTCGTAGCCGCCGCCTACCATGGTGGTCTGGGAGAAGCCGGTGTCGATCTCCTTGCCGATGGTCTTACCGGCGGTAAAGTCCATGGGGGTGTTCGCCACGGGCAGGATATTGCCGGTGGGACAGGTGGTATTGTTGCCCTCCAGATAGCGGGAGGCGTAGATGCGCAGCTTCTGGTTCAGCACATCGCCGCCGCCGTCCAGATTGAAGTAGCTGTGGTTGGTCAGGTTTACAAGGGTGTCGGCGTCCGAGGACACACGGTAGTCCATGCGGAAGGTGTTGTCGTCGGTAAGGGTGTAGCGCACCGCGATCTTCAGGGTGCCGGGAAAGCCGTCCTCGCCGTCGGGGCTTACAGCCTCCATCAGCAGGGTATCGCCGAAGTATTTCACCTCATAGATTTTCCGGGAAAAACAGCCGTGCAGATGGTGCTCACCGCAGTTTTTTTCCAGCTGGTAGGTCTTGCCGCCCAAGGTAAAGACGGCGTTCTCGATGCGGTTGGCGTAGCGCCCCACAAAAGCACCGCAGCAGGTGCTGCCGGACGAGGTGAAGTCGTTTTCGTAATCTGCCATGGTGTCGTGACCCAGCACCACATCCACCGGGCCGTTTTTGGCCGGGACGATGATATTTTTGATCACGCAGCCGTAATCCAGCACACTGACGGACATACCGCCGGGGTTCGAGAGGATGTACTCGGTAACATTAGCGCCCTCTTTGGTCACACCGAAGGGCTTGGAACGGATCTGTGCCATTGGGCCTCGCCTCCTAAAGATTTTTTCGGAAATGCAAAAGGGGGCAGACTGCCCCCTTTGCATCTTGTCTGTATTTATGATTATATCACAGTTTTACAGTTTTGTGTTGGATTCATTTTAGAATTACCATCCAATTTTTGCGGCGATTTTTTGTTAGAATCATCGAAAGTGCCTACAATGGGACGGCTGGGTGCGGGGCGGGCTGAACTCCCTCAGTCAAAACCTGACGGTTTTGCCAGCTCCCTCTGGGAGGGAGCCTCTGGCGCGCCCGCAAACTTTGCACTTTAGCCGGAAAATTTCTGCTTGCCAGCAGCGTGCAGGGACGCTCCGCTGGGCCAGAGGCAGGGAGGGGTGTTCCGACTCCCCCCTCCCTACCTCTGGACTCCA
>ENA-UEYL01003105-UEYL01003105.1-human-gut-metagenome-genome-assembly--contig:-NODE-3105-length-11329-cov-29.267508_pt1 | contig 11329 bp, 5 predicted proteins | sample MGYA00242941_ERZ507946 | MGnify/ENA primary metagenome ERZ507946 (study PRJEB26167, sample SAMN06115482) | human gut metagenome | host: Homo sapiens | place: China:Guizhou | collected 2015-03-11...
TGTAATACCGCTTTGCTCGCCGACCCAACGCAGAAGCGAAGTCGATCCAATTTTTGAACGTGTCGAGGACTGAGGTAGTGCATCCTCGGTCTTTTTGCGTTTGGGCCTGGCGGGCACGATTTCTCCGTCGGTCGATCCGGCAGGAATCTTGCCGAGCAGTCTTCGAGAGAGTTCCTTGGTCTTTCGCGTCTCCGGAATGTAGACAGTTTTTCTTTCCCAGACGTAAATATCGCCGTTTTTACGCTTTTGCTTCCAAACAGAGGTGGTAGTTTTTCCAGTTATTGGCTTAGACATGATCAGGAACCTTTTAAAATATGCCTATGATTATAATACACACATTTTAAAAGTCAAGAAAAAACCTATATTTTTCAATAGGTTTTGAAGAAATATTTAGCCGACTCGGATCAAGATGTATTTATTCCCCGACTTTTAGGTTAGTATTTGGACGGAGCTCTTGTTTTTGAGAACCTGATTTCTTATCTGTCATGGTGTAGAAAGAGAAGAGCCGTTTAGATTTGATTAACCGGCTCGGCTTCTTCTCTCAAGGAGAACTAAAAATTAACCTTGTTCGCTGAAGCGCTCTTTAAGCCGCTGAGGCAGTCCTCCGCTGCGTTGCGTGACGGTCTTTAAAGACATGCCCAGAACATCCTTAGCCCCGAAAATCTGGCACGTTTTTTCCGAACGAGTAATGCCGGTATAAAGAAGTTCGCGCGTGCATAACGAGGCAGCATCACTTCCGGCGCTCAGCGTCGGCAGGAAGATGGCGACATCACGGAAGCCGGAACCCTGCGATTGGTGAATAGTGATGGCAAAGGCAGTGTCATATTTTGGCAGCAGCTGAGCCGGAACAATTTTCTTCAGATCACCGATGAATGCATACCACGTCGGTTTGTCGGAATCAGCTGTCTTCAAGCCGAAAATAATAGCCACGTCGCCGTTGGCAACACCGAGACCGGAGTCGTTTTGACGAACAATGATGACCTTGCCGTTGTACATGTCATCGGCGGATGGGACTTTAAATGCCGATTTAACAAAATCTTCGCAAAAGTCATTGACGGCGTTGACGCCTGTGGGACCTTCACGCTGTGCGCATAAGGGCCGGAAGGTACTCAACTCGTTCCAAACCTCTTCAAGAGCTTGTTGTACATCACTAGGAAGGTTTTCGAAGCTGGCTGATCTGGGATCTACTTCGTTTTTATCATTCGAAGTTAAAGTCAGGTTTAAGTTCTGGACTGCTTTGCAGTAGGTATCGAGTTTTTCTTCTAACCAATTCTGAGCCCGCAGAGGAAGATTTCTTCCTGCAGATTTGAAAAACACGCCGGTATCCTTAAATCCTTCGAAGGGACGATCGTCCGTATATTCAACTTGCGAAATAAAGCTGGAAAGGTCGGGATCTTTCTTTTCTTCGAGCGCGAGCATGCACTGAGCTAACCTGCCGATAGCGGATTTGTCATTGAAGCGAATACTCTCTTTTAATTCAACGATGTGCCCTTTTAAAACTCCTGAATTATCAGAGATATCCGCAAATACCGAACCCGGCCCGACGGCTGCCAGCTGATGCTTGTCGCCTAAGAACACTGTTTGAGTTCTGGCCGGGTCAATTGCTCTGACAAGCTTCAAAGCCAAGGCCGAGTCAATCATTGAACTCTCATCCACGATTAGCAAATCTGCTTCAATCGGATTATCCGCAGACGGCCGTTTTCCGTTGGATAAATCCGTAACCAGTAATTTATGGATCGTTAAAGAGGTCAGCATGTCTTCGGCAAGAGCTTTGCGAACCTCGGGATAGTAAGGAGCAGAGGTTGGACCGGCATCCGCCTGATTTTTTACGGATTCAAGGAGGCGGCTTGTGGCTTTCCCGGTTGGTGCGCACATTTGAATGATGCCCTTCGGATGAATCTCCAAAAAGGCTTCGATGAACTTCACAACGGTAGTTGTTTTGCCGGTACCGGGACCGCCGCAAATGACGGAGAATTTTTCCGAAACCGCAAGTTCGGCTGCTTTCAGCTGTAGGGGATTTAAAGAGTAGGTTTTCTTGTCGCCCTTTTCTCGTGCATTCTTTAACGTCTGTTCTAGCTGTCCCAAGGCCTCTTTTACCTCGTTGACTTCGCTGGCGCTTGCAGAGCACATACCGTGAATTCCCGCAGCCAAACGGCTTTCAGAGCAAAAGTTGCGGCGGGAATAAATTCTCAGCTTTTTCGGTTCGCTTACGTCAAGAATAAAGGGCGTCGGAGCGACAGAAAGGTTGTTGGGTTCATCAGCAATTTTGCTGCTGCCGTCTGTTAGCAGCTCTGCTTCCCTAAGCAGCTCCACGTATCCTTTATTTTGCGGCGTTGCATCAAGCTCGACACATAAACCTCCGAGGTGTTCTGCTTGTCCGAGATGCAGCATGAAAAACGCCAGCGCATTTCGCTGCTCTGCCGTCACAGTTTTTCCTCGACGAGCTAAAAGATCAAGCAGAATGGTGCCGAGGTTTTCAAATGAATTTTGGTTTTGCGAAATCATTTCACGCAGCTCCTTTAGCACGAGATTCCAGGAGTTCACGACTAAATCCGTTTTTCAGGAAGTCGTCTAAACATTCGATAAGGCCATCTTTGGGACGCTCAAAGTATGTTCCGCGCCCTTCTTTGTTGATACCGCGTAAAAAGCAGTAAATCGCGCCTCCGATGACTTTATAACCCTCACCTTCAGGCAGATTTAAACGAACCTCGAGCATTCGTTTGAGCGCAACCAGGTAAAGCGTCAACTGGAGCTCATAGTGATTGTTTTTCATCAAGGCGTCTACGGCTTCTGGCGTGTACAGCTCGGGAGCATTATTGCGGTAATCAATTTTGTTCGTCTTCCAGTCGATGACCCAATATTTGCCGTCTGCGGCAAATGCTAAGTCGATGGAGCCCGTGAGGTATCCGCGCATATCGAGTTCCGATAAATGGAAGTCTTTATAACGAGAATCAAAGGCTGTTAGTGTTTCAGCCAAAAGACTCGCCGTCAGACGTTCTCTGCCCTTTATTGGAGCTCCGACGGAAAGCATGAATTTCAATTCCGGACGGCAATCTTTAAGATTTTTAAAAAGCTGAGCGAGGTGGAAGCCCGGCGCGGAGGGCAGAATCTTTGCTTCGAATAAATTTTCGAAGAACTCTTCCGTTTTGGTCTCGATTTCGGCCTTTCGTTCTTCTGTTTCCGGAGCGACATACCCCTTAAAACGATCATCTAAAAATTTGTAGACTCTGAGCTTCCAATTATGAAAATTTTTGTCGAAGATCTTTTCCAATAATTCATGGACTTTCGTGCCGAATTCGGCAGCGCTCTGAGAACCTTTGAGAACCTCCAAAATATCCTCTTCTTTCGATGCTGCGACAGGTTCCTCTGATTCTGAAGCTTCTGTTTCATCAGTGATGACGGCAGAATCCTGTGCCTCCATGGTTCTCAATAGGCTTGTGAAACTAGAGGAAATCCAGGAACGATTTTGTCTGTCACCGCGACCGGCTCTGAGATCAAGATGTTCGATCTGTTCTCTAATGGAGACTTCGAAGTCACTAAATTTGCCGGGTTCGAAGTCAAAACGAATATCAAAAGGAGAGTAAGCATTCAAGGCTTTTTCAGAGAGCATGAGAGGATGTGCGTTGTTTTTGTTGTGCTCGGATATTCCTTCAAGCAGGGCTTTTCTCACTTCCCTTGCCGACGCTTCCTTCGGGCTCAAAGCTTCCCGCAGCCGGTTCAGCCCGTTAATTATGGCCATTCCTCCTGACGTTTCTCCGCTGATAGCCTGCGCAAGCGGATATTTTCCGCCGACGCTTCCGTGCGGCGCCCCTGATTTAGTCTTCTTAAAGAAATAAGGCAGGACCACTCTTGCTGTTGCCCGCGTCATAGCGACATATAACAATCTCATTGACTCTTCATAAGATTTCTCAACAAAGTCGTCGGGAGCCTTTTGTTCGGTTTCATAGAAGGTAATGACACCTGTTGCATCGTCTCTAAATTCTTGACTCTTGGAAAAGCTTATTGGCCGATCAAGGTAGTAAACAACCGGGTATTGAAGTCCTTTACTGCTGTGAATGGTCTCTACCCGAACCACATCGGAATCGGTTTCACGTCTCAGGGTATAGCTGTCGTTGTTCTTTTTTTGTTCTTGTTTTAACCAGCGCAGCAGCCCCTGCAGATTATCTATGGTGTTGTGCTGCTGATGCAGAAGCTCCAAGATGTGCTGATAGTTCGTGAGGGCGCGTTCTCCGCCGTATTGCAGTAAACGCTCTTCGGTTTTGGCGCCGGCGAAAAGGTTAGAGACTGCAGCGATGATTCCTCTCTTTTCGTAGATTTTCGCTGAATTCTCCAATAGCAAGCGTGCCTGGGCAGAGGCCGCATCGTTGTTTAGTAAGTCATTCAACGAGTCGCCGAAAATTCGGGTTGCCTGAGCCGCTGCCACAAGACGCGTATCTCTCGGATCGTACATAGCCTCCAGAACGCTCTTGAGTTCGTGCGCTTCTTTAGAACATAAGACGTTTTCATTCGAGGAGCGAAGAGTTCGAATGCCTCGCTTGCGCAACTGCTCAATAACTTTGTCAGCATGGAAGCGCTTTGCGACCAATATGGCGATGTCACTGGGCCTCAGTCTCCGGCCTTCATAGAGAACGTTTTCCTTTAGTAAGGATTCGATTTCCTCTGCGATGGCAATAGCCTCCATATCGCGAAGAGCCTCTGCATTGGACAAGGCCTTAGTGTCGGCGTTAGACCAGAAAGCGAAAGAGGGGAGGGGTTCGAGTTTACCGTTTTTCTCTAGGAGGAGCGGTAGTTTTTTCTTATTAAACTGCACCGGCGAATAGGTCAGAGCCTGATTCAAAAAGCCGCCGTCGGGCCCTTTTCCTTCCGGATTGAAGTATTCATTAACTCCGGCGATGATTCCCGGCGTTGAACGATAATTCTTCACTAACTGGTAAAGGTTGTTGATTTCATTTTTGGCTAACAGATACGTTTCGAGACTGGCATTCCTGAAGCGATAAATAGACTGTTTCGGGTCGCCGACAAAGATGACGGGTTTAGAGCCTTCCGGATCATCTAAGAACAGATGTTTGAAAATAGAGTATTGAATCGGGTCCGTATCCTGAAATTCGTCAATTAATGCAGCGCCATAAAGATTTTGAATGGCTTTGGTGAATTCCGGATCTTTAACAATGCGTTCTTCTGCTTCAATCAGCAGGTCATCGAACGTAAATAGACGCTCATCTTTCTTGTTTTTTTCGTAGAGAGTTGTTGCCTGATCAATAAAAGTATTAAAAAACTGATTGGTTTCTTCTTCAGGCTCATGCTCGGAGTCTTTCATCAGCTTCATTTGCTGAGTGAGGGGCGTAGTTCTGCTCAGGCCGGCAGCAGTCGATAGGATGTCTGCCCATGGAATGTCGCGAGCTAGAGATAGTTGTTCCGTAGGGCAGGTTGGATAAGCCTTGGGAAGATTTGTACGAAGAAAAGTAGTTAACGCTTTATCTTTCGCATCTGAATCATCGCCGATCTCAAAGTCGTAGTTCCCTTTTGAAGAAAAGACAAAGTCTTGCAGGATTCGCTGGCAAAATCCGTGAATAGTAAAAATGGCAGCGTCGTCAATCTTATTGAGCGCCGTTTGCAGTTTTTCAAGAATTTCTGCCGAACAATATTTCTTTTCTTCCCAGCTATCCAGCAGATCGTTGAAGCTGCCGTTCTTCTTCAGTCTGATTTGTTCAATGAGTTCCGTCAGGTTGCTGCGCAAACGAGATGACAGTTCATCGGTGGCCGCATTCGTGAATGTCACAACCAAAATCCGATCCAGCTCAATCCCTTTCTCGACTAAAAGCCTGAGCAGCACCCGCATCAAGGAATACGTTTTTCCGGTGCCGGCGCTGGCTTCCAAAAGCATGTGCCCCTCAATCGGCGTTGTGGCTGCATCAAATTCTTTAAAAAGCATAAATACTCCGATTAAGGTTTAAGTTTCTCAACGAAATCAATTAGCGCTTTGATTGCTTCGGAAAGGTAGATGTCTTTCTTTTTGCCATCTCCTTTGAGGAGTTTGTAGTAATCGCTGAGTTCTTCTTTGAGAGCTGTGGATAAATCAGCCGCTTTCCGTACGTTTTCCTCTGAAACACCTTGCCAAAGCAGGGCATCATCCGAGGCATTCATTCCCAGTGCGTGCCTGCAGTGACACTCAAATAACTTCAAGAAAGCTTTAAGCGGTTCGCCGCCGTGGTTCTGAATAATCGAAGAGTAAGAAATACTGAAATGATCTGTGTCTGAACTATCGTTAAAGACAAGCAAATCGTATGGCTCTCCTGCCTCCGTCCAAATAATTTGACGCAATAGTTCACGATTTTGTTCTGATCCAGAGCAAAAAACGCCGAGCTTGACGCGCAAGGTCTCGCCTTCCGTTTTCCAAAGGAAGAGATCTGTTTTGTCCGTGAGGCGACGGACGTATGTCGATATTTCAGGCGGAACTTGATAGTCAAGCGTCGCAGAGACAGTTGTTAGAGTTTCAGTCTCCATAAATTGTTTTCTTGCGGCATATGCCTCGGTAACTTCTGAGGCTTCAAAGCTGAGAACTGCACGCCGGACGCTTTCGATGCCGTACTTAGGATTAAGGGCCAGAAGGTCGAGCGCCTCTTTGTCGGAGAAGTTGTTCTCAAGCAAAGAAAGAAATTTTCGGCTGACGGTTGAGTGCATGAGCTTGTCATCTTTGGCAGGGACGATCATTCTTTCGTCGGCTTCGAAGTCTGATGATTCAAGTTTGAGCAAGTTAGCTGTCCACTCATCGTAGGATGTCAGAAACTTTATGAGGAAATTAACCTGCAGTTCCCGAAGCTTGGAGTTCTGCATCGTTTTGGGAAGTTTCTCATCGGGAATCCCTGTGTTGGCGAACATGGATTCCTTCGCATCGGGGTTCCTGTAGGCGTGCTCGATTGATTCGAGAACGTCTTTCCGCGGGCTCTTCCAGAAAAGGTTGTTTTCCCGTTTTTCTAGGGATTTCGGTTCCTCTAAGAAATTTCTCATGGAAAAGCGATTTAAAGGAACCTTTGTAACGATGCTCTTCCATAGTTCGTCAGCCTTTTCCTGAGCAGTGCCGTCCTCCATTCCCACGCTCATGGCATGAGAAAGGAAGTAATTTTTGAAGTTATCAATGACAAGCGACGGATTATTTTTGCTTTGCGGCTTCGTTCCGATTGTGTAGGAAATCAAAAGGTTTTCCCGAGCGCTGAGAAGCGTGTCAAGGAAGACAGCGTTATTGTCTTTTCTCGCGTCTCGGTCACCGCGGCGCCGGTGGTCCTTGGTTAAGTCAAATTCTTCAAATTTCGGTGTTCCCGGGAACCCGCTTTTCTCATCAAAACCCAAGCAGCAAATGACCTTGTAGGGAATACCTCTTGCCAGCGAAATGGATGTGAATGTCATGGTCCCGGAGCTTGTCACCTCGCGTTTTGTTTTGGAGAGTTCGCTTCTCAGCTCGCTCAATACAACATCGAAGCTGACCGGTTTTTCTGTGCCGTCAAAAGCGGCGGTCAGACCTTTGCAGACTGTCTCAATGATTTCTGTGAAGTTATAGGATTCCTCAGGATCGCAGCTGCTGCCGAAGAAACGGTTTTTCATGTCCAGAAGCGATTCTCTCCAGCCCTCTGCCGGAAGTGCAAAATCGCTGGCGAGCAGTTCGCGGCGCTGATCGGCAAGGTTCAGGTAAAGCTGAGAAAGCGCCTGGATTAAACGACCCGAGTCGTCGGAAACAGTGTCAAAGCCGGCTTCTTCGTCGCCGCGGATAGGAAGCACCTTCTTAAATGGCAGGGGAGAGGCCTCATCAAGGAAGAATCCGAGCGAAAGCCGTTCCATGGCGTCTTGAAGAGACGTGTCTTCATCTGTGAAATTAAGCGCTGCAAGCTGCTGGTGATCGATTCCGACAGAGTACCCGGCGGAATAAAGCCAAGTTTGGATGACAGAGATATCGTCCAAAGAGAAGCCCCACTGCTGCTGAACGGGGAGTTTTTCTAGCCAAGCAAAGAACTCTCTGGCGGAAAAATCAGACATCAAGAGCTTGCCCAAGCCCACAAACGCATCCGCGAGCGCGTTCTGCTTTTCTTCGCTGAGACCGATGATCTTCCAAGGAATGAAAAGATCCTTCGGCAGTGATGCCATGACGCCTTCGATGACGGGAGCTGCCTTTTCGATGTCTGGGACCACGACCAAAACATCGGATGGTTTAAGGACGCGCTTTTTATCCGTGAACCAGTTCTGGAGAATATCGATGGTCGCTTCGACTTCTCGGACGAAAGAGGGCGCTTTAAGGATACGAAGACTGACGTCGTTCTCATCAGGCTCAGTGGGCAGAAGTGTGCTGTCCATTCTAAGAATGGAGTTTTGGAAGCTATGCAGGAATGACTTGGAGGGGTACTCTAAATACGCAGAAGCTGATTCAGCACTAACCTTGGTTTTAAGTTCTTCTTCGGGGTTTTCAAAAGTTTTTTCTGTGCTTAAGAAATTCCGAGATCCGGGTTGTTTGACGGACGCATTCTGACGTTTCTTTTTTGCCTCCTCTGAAATATCTGTTTCGATCGCTGAAGCTTCCTCCTCAGAGAAAAGGAAGCTGTCCAATCTGTCAATGGCGGCTCTCGTACTTGCTGCATTTGTCAGTAGGTAGTTCAGGCAGCTGTTGTCGACTTTGAAATTTTCTGACCAATCGAACTGCGCTTTCGGTACGGACTCAAACCAGTATTCGGCACATGGATTAAGAATGTACAGATTAAGTTCTGCCGGGGAATCTTCATAGGCTCGAATCAGAGGCAGTAAGTTTGGCGGAATCGAGAACGGCAGGAAAAGATGAATCGGCAGGCTGTCTTCAACCGGCTTGTTCTTGCGGATTCGTGTAATGGTATTTTCAAGCCAACCGAAGATTTTTCCCCTGTTGTCAGCGCCGGTTTGTTCGATTAATTCTTGCCAAAGACGTTTTTGCCATAAAAAGTCAGAGTTTTCCTTCAGCCTCGCTTCTTCGATCTTTGCATTCGGCGCCGGGAGCGGGTTGTTAAGTTCAAACTTTTCTAACGCCCACTGCTGCAGCCAATCAAAACGATAAGAGCCGTAGGTAATGAAGACCGTGTTCAGATGGCGGGCAAACTCCAACACACCCACGGGGTCCAACGTCTGAATGTATTCATAAAGACGCTTTTCTTCTTTAGGAAAGGTCTTTTCGGTTTGCTTTTGCCTCAGGATCTCGTAAAAAGTCCAGTCCATGACCTGGGAAGTCTCAGTGTTAGAAAGAGACTGCCCGAGAACTTTGAACATCCAGCTGGCGACGTTGGAGAATTTAATTCCCGGCGTTGCGCCGAAGTGATCGGCTAAGAAGCGGTTGAGGTTGTCCTCGACCATCGTCGTCGGGACGATAACTTCGATTTGCTCAAAAAAGGAGGCATTCCTGTTTCGCAGGTCCTCCAGATTAAAACCGATTTTTGTGGCAAGAACCGTCCGAAGAACTTCGAACGAGTTCGAATAAAAAGTAGAAATCAAGAGAGGACCCTCCAAAAAGGGAAAGCCGACGATTTAAATTTGTTGTGAGTTGCTGAGTCAGGCTTTTTTCAGCGGCGGCACGCGCACACAGAAGGTATAGGCGTAGTCGCCGATGGCATCGAGTTTGTAGCGGGCACCGCGCAGAAGCACGTAGAAGACACCTTCCTTATCAACTAAGAAGTTGGGGTGTACTTCAAGATCGTTTTTCTGGGCATAGTTTTTAAAGTCTTCTTTGGATTCTTCGACAGTCTTACCCGGAGTTTGATAAACACCGACTAAGAAATGATCATCGAAGTAATCGTTGGGAATGTCCAAACGGTCGTAGATCGAGACGGCTTCAATGCTCTCAATGGTTCGAATCTGTTTTCCGACGAGTGTGTCGGAAACAACCTTTTCCAGTTTGCCGGGAATGGCCTGGATGTCCTGTCTCTTTCCGACGCAGACGAGCGCAACGGTAATTTCACCGTCTTCCGTGTCGCAGCTTGAAGTGTCGCGCGGGAAGCACTGCACCTGGCGGACACCGACGCACTCTAATCCCATGACAAGCAGAAACTCCTCAGGGAAATAAATCTGAGAAGCAAAAGACGGGTGCATTGTGATGGTGATTTGAGCTTTATTGTCAGGGCATGCAGAAGCTTCAAGATCTTGGACGTCGTTCCAGGTCTGACGCGCCTGTTCACTCAATACTTTGACGTTGTCTTCAAAATCGTAGGGAAGAACGGACAAGTCCAGCTGCGTCTGACGCTCAGACAGGTTGTAAGCACTAATATTGGTCGTCATCGAATAAAAACCCCAAATCTTTATGTTTTCTATCGAGCCCGAAATGGCTGTATGCGCGTGGTGTAGCCACGCGTCCCCTTGGTGTTCTCTGAACAAAGCCTTCTTTGATCAGATAAGGCTCGACCATGTCTTGAAGCGTATCAGACTCTTCGCCGACAGCGGAAGCCAGGTTTTCGATACCGACGGGACCGCCTTGGAACTTCTCAATGATCGCGAGCAGGAACTGGCAGTCGAGACTGTCTAAGCCGATTGGGTCAACTTCCAGCATCGTAAGAGCGTCTTTTGCGATCTGCTCGGACAATTGGCCTTGATGACGGACTTCAGAAAAGTCACGAATACGTCGAAGCAATCTGTTTGCGATTCGAGGCGTACCGCGGGAGCGTCTTGCGATCTCACCGGCTGCGCCTTTGTCTGCGGGCATGTTCAGCAGGTGCATGGAGCGCAGCACGATGGTGGTCAGATCCTCAGGCGAGTAATACTGAAGCTGAGCTCGAATGCCGAAACGATCCTGCAGCGGCTTGGTCAATGAGCCGGCTCGCGTAGTCGCACCGACAAGCGTGAAATGCGGTAGATCAATTTTGATCGAACGGGCAGCAGGGCCTTCGCCGATCATGATGTCGAGTTTGAAGTCTTCGAGGGCCGGATAAAGAATTTCCTCTACAACCGGGGAGAGACGATGGATTTCGTCAATGAAGAGGACGTCATGAGGCTCCAAGCTCGTGAGCATTGCAGCCAGGTCACCTGCCTTTTCAAGGACAGGGCCGGAGGTTTGACGAAGTTTGACGCCGAGTTCGTTGGCGATGATGTTTGCCAGAGTTGTTTTACCTAAGCCCGGAGGCCCGAAGAGCAAAACATGGTCCAGGGCCTCGCCGCGGTTGCGCGCAGCCGTAATGAAGAGATCGAGCTGCTCACGAATCCCGTCTTGGCCGGCATAGTCTTTGAGACGTGTCGGACGAAGGGCCTTGTCGATAACTTCTTCTTTTTCTTTTCTTTCAGAGGAAAGAATCGAATTGCTGTCCGCCATGGATTAACCTTTCTGAGCAAGTTG
>ENA-UEYL01003118-UEYL01003118.1-human-gut-metagenome-genome-assembly--contig:-NODE-3118-length-11290-cov-3.158209_pt1 | contig 11290 bp, 7 predicted proteins | sample MGYA00242941_ERZ507946 | MGnify/ENA primary metagenome ERZ507946 (study PRJEB26167, sample SAMN06115482) | human gut metagenome | host: Homo sapiens | place: China:Guizhou | collected 2015-03-11...
GGTGAAATGATGAACAAGCTGCACGGCATCATCTTCGCCTACCTTTCCAACCCGGATCTGCGGGAGCTGACCCAGCACCGCAACACCTGCTCCATCCCCTATGGCGGCCGGTACCGGGTGATTGACTTCATGCTCTCCAACATGGTCAACGCCGGTGTCTCCGATGTGGGCCTGATCGTCCACGCCAACTACCAGTCCCTGCTGGATCACGTCGGCTCCGGCAAGGACTGGGACCTCAGCCGCAAGCACGGCGGCCTGCGCATCCTCCCCCCCTTCGGCTACTCGGGCCGGCGGGAGGGCATCTACCGGGGCCGCATGGACGCCCTGGCGGGCGTGCGCTCCTATTTGCAGTACATCCGGCAGGACTACGTGGTGCTGGCTGGAGGTGATCTGGCGGTAAACCTGCCCCTCAATGACATCTTTGAGGCCCATATCCGCAATGACGCGGACATTACCGCCGTGTGCACCAGCCGCCCTATGGGCTCGCCCAAGGACTGCGACTACTTCACCATCGGCGCCGGAGGGCGGATCACCGACGTACTGGTGCACCCCCCCATTGCCCAGGGCTGCGAATCCCTGGAGGTCTACATTCTCTCCAAGCAGCTCCTGCTCTCCCTGGTGGACCACTGTGCGGCCCACAATATTCCCTCCTTCAGCACCGGCGTGCTCCAGGCCATGGCCGGCCAGCTCAAGATTTGCCCATACGTCTTTGACGGCTATGCCGCCCGCCTCCAGTCCGTGGCTGGTTACTTCGCCCGCAGCATGGAGCTGCTTAACCCCGAGGTGCGGACCGACCTCTTTGCCCCCGGCCGCCCTGTCCGCACCAAGGATCGCTCCGACCCGTCCACCTACTACGGCCCAGGCTCCAGGGCGGTCAACTCCCTGGTGGCTGACGGCTGCATCATTGAGGGCGAGGTGGAGAACTCCATCCTCTTCCGCGGCGTCCGTGTGGAGAAGGGGGCCAAGGTCTGCGGATGCGTGCTGATGCAGGGCACCGCTGTTCAGGCCGGCGCGGTGCTCAAGTACGCCATCACCGACAAGAACGTGCGGGTCAACCCCGGCCGGATGCTGATGGGCCATAACACCTATCCGCTGTCCATTGCGAAGAACGAAATTGTATGACGACTCCAGGGGGGACGCTGTCCCCCCCTAGATACGCGGTCACCGTGCCGCCCTCTGGGCGGCACAATGGCCGCGATACCCCTCACCCGCGCTCGCGCGGGTGGTTGCCCCTGCCGCTCAATTTCGACATAAGGAGAGCCTATGAACATCTTATTTGCCACCTCTGAGTGTGCGCCCTTCATCAAGACCGGCGGACTGGCCGACGTGGCCGGCGCTCTGCCCAAGGCGCTGGCCGGAAACGGCCATGACGTGCGGGTGATCCTCCCCCTCTACGAAGGCATCGGCGAGGAATGGCGCAGTCAGATGACCTACCTCCAGTGCTTCCACATCACCCTGGCCTGGCGCAGCCCCTACTGCGGCATCTTTGAGCTGAAGCGGGACGGCGTCACCTACTGGTTTGTGGACAACGAATACTACTTCAAGCGTTCCAACATTTACGGCCACTACGACGATGGCGAGCGCTTCGCCTACTTCTCCCGGGCTGTGGTGGAGAGCATGGGCTGGCTGAACTGGCATCCAGACGTGCTCCACTGCAACGACTGGCAGACCGCCCTGGTGCCCATCTATCTGCTGGAGGAGCGCCACCGCATCCCCCAGCTCTGCGACACCAAGAGCGTGTTCACCATCCACAACATCGAGTACCAGGGCCGATACGGCAGCCAGACTTTGAAGGATGTGTTCGGGCTCAACGACGGGTACTTCAACGAGCACATGCTGGCCTACCACGGAGACGTGAATCTGATGAAAGGAGCTATCTATGCCGCCGACTACGTGACCACCGTCTCCCCCACCTATGCCGACGAGCTCCAGTACTCCTTCTATGCCCACGGCCTGGAGGGGGTTATCGCCGACAACCGCCACAAGCTGCGCGGCATCCTCAACGGCATCGACACCGAGGTGTATGACCCCTGGCGGGACAAGGGCCTGACCAAGTTCTTCTCGGCGCGGCAGATGGCGGGCAAGAAGAACTGCAAAGCCGCCCTGCAGCAGATGTCCGGCCTGCGGGAGAACCCGGACGCCCCCATCATCGCCTGCGTGTCCCGCCTAGTGCGGCACAAGGGCTTCGACCTGGTCACCGCCGCCATCCACGAGATTATGGGTATGGACGTACAGATGATCGTCCTGGGCACCGGCGACTGGAACTATGAGGAGGCCTTCCGCCAAGCTCAGAACCAGTACCCCGGCCGCTTCGCCGCCCACATGATGTACTCCCCCAACCTGTCCACCGCCATCTATGGCGGCGCCGACCTGTTCCTCATGCCCTCCATCTCCGAGCCCTGCGGCCTGAGCCAGATGATCGCCATGCGCTACGGCACTATCCCCGTGGTGCGGGAGACCGGCGGCCTGCGGGACTCCGTGATGCCCTACAACAAGTTCACCGGCGAGGGCACCGGCTTCTCCTTTGCCAACATCAATGTGCAGGAGATGACCGGCGTACTGAGCGAGGCGGTGAACCTCTACCACAGCGAGCCCAAGGCGTGGAAGGCCCTCCAGAAGAACGCCATGACCGCCGACTTCTCCTGGGAAAAGTCGGCCAAGGCTTATGAGGAGATTTACGGCTGGGTGACCGGGAAATAGGGCCGCTTTTTACGCTTGACAGTACCATATTCCCATGATAGAATGAGCGCTCCGTGGCGGGTGTGTCCTTCCGCGGAGCGTTCCTATGTTGATCTCAACAGAAACAGGAGATGTCTGCATTGCACAAATATACCAAAAAAGAGCTGATGACCCTCATCACGGGCAAACTGCGCCGCAACTTCGGCCGTGACGTGGAGGAGGCCACCAGCCTGCACATGTTCAAGGCCTGCGCCCTGGTGCTGCGGGACATCATGTCCGAGCGGCAAATGAAGACCGCCGACCGGGTGGCCGTGGAGCACCTGCGCCAGGTTCACTACCTGTCCCTGGAGTTTCTGATGGGCCGGTCCCTGATGAAGAACGCCTACAACCTGGGCGTGGCGGAGCCGCTGAAGCAGGCCATCGAGGGCCTTGGGTTTTCCGCGCCCGACCTGTTTGAGGCCGAGCCCGACGCCGGCCTGGGCAACGGCGGCCTGGGCCGCCTGGCCGCCTGCGACCTGGACTCCATGACCACCCTGGAGATCCCCGCCACAGGGTACTCCATCTGCTACGAGCTGGGCATCTTTAAGCAGAAGATCGTGGAGGGCCAGCAGGTGGAGCTGCCCGACAACTGGCTGGGGCTGGGCGACGCCTGGCTCATCCCCAAGATGGACGAGACCGAGGAGGTCCGCTTCGGCGGCAAGGTGGAGGACGAGTGGGACGCGCTGGGCCGCCACCGGGTAAAGCACACCGGGTATGATGTGGTGCTGGCCGTGCCCAAGGACATGGAGATCGCCGGCTACGGCACCGAGCACGGCAAACTGCTCCGCCTGTGGGACGCCAACAGCCCCACGCCGGTGGACATGAACCTGTTCTCCTCCGGCCAGTATCTGAAAGCCGTGGAGCAGCGGGCCATGGCCGAGTCCATCTCCAAGGTGCTCTACCCCGAGGACAACCACTACGAGGGCAAGTCCCTGCGCCTCAAGCAGCAGTATTTCTTCGTCTCCGCCACCATCCAGTCCATCGTGCGCAAGCACCGGGCCGAGTACGGCACCCTGCGCAACTTCCACCTCAAGCATGTCATCCAGATCAACGACACCCACCCCACCCTGGCCATCCCGGAGCTGATGCGTATCCTGCTGGACGAGGAGGGATACGGCTGGGACGAGGCGTGGTACATCGTCACCCACACCATCGCCTACACCAACCACACCGTCCTGGCGGAGGCGCTGGAGCGCTGGCCCCAGCAGCTCATTGAGAAGTGGCTGCCCCGCATCTGGCAGATCCTCATCGAGATCTCCAACCGCTACCAGCGGGCGCTGACCGACTACTTCCACGGCGATCTGTCCAAGGTGGCCCCCATGGCTATCATCTGGGGCGGCGAGGTGCGCATGGCCAACCTGTGCGTGTGCGCCTGCTTCAAGATCAACGGCGTGTCCGCCCTCCACTCCGACATTCTGAAGCGGGACGTCTTCCACGACGCCTATGCCCGCACCCCCGACAAGTTTACCAACGTCACCAACGGCATTGACCACCGCCGCTGGCTCAGCGAGTGCAACCCGGAGCTGGACGCCCTGATCCGCGACTGCTGCGGCAAGGACAAATACCTGCTCCAGCCCGACGCCCTCAAGGAGCTGGAGCAGTACCGGGACGACGCGGGCGTGCTCTCCCGCCTGGGACAGATCAAGGCGGACAATAAGAAGGCCTTCGCCGCCTGGGTGGCCCGGGAGAGCGGCGTCATTCTCAACACCGACGCCCTTTTTGACGTGCAGGTGAAGCGGCTGCATGAGTACAAGCGGCAGCTCCTCAACGTGCTGCACATCATTTACCTCTACCAGCGCATGAAGGCCGACCCCCATTTCGACTTCACCCCCCGCACCTACCTGTTCGGCGCCAAGGCGGCCCCCGGCTACGCGGTGGCCAAGCGGATCATCCGCCTTATCAACTCCGTGGCCGACATGATCGCCAGGGACCCCGCCTGCAAAGACCGGCTCCAGGTGGTCTTCCTGGAGAACTACCGGGTGAGCCTGGCGGAGAAGCTGATGCCCGCCAGCGAGCTCTCAGAGCAGATCTCCACCGCCGGCAAGGAGGCCAGCGGCACCGGCAATATGAAGTTCATGATGAACGGCGCGGTGACCATCGGCACCCTGGACGGCGCCAACGTGGAGATACACCAGGTGCTGGGGGACGAGAACATCTTCCTCTTCGGCCTCAAGGCCCACGAGGTGGCCGAGATGAAGCAGAAGGGCTACAAGTCCTATGAGTACTATGTCCACAATCCGGAGCTGCGCGCGGTCATCGACCAGCTCAACGTGGGCTTCGGCGACGGCGTGGCCTATGACGACATCGCCCGCCGCCTCCTGTTCGGCGACGGCGGCCCGGCGGACGAGTACCTGCTGCTGGCCGACTTCGAGAGCTACCGGGATGCCCACCAGCGGGCCGGCCTGGCCTATCAGGACCCCAAGCGGTGGAACCAGATGGCCCTCATGAACATCGCCCGCTCCGGCATCTTTGCCGCCGACCGCTCCATCCGGGATTACGCCCGGGACATCTGGAACGTGCCGGTGCGCGCCCTCAAGTAAATTTGCTCCCGCAGCGGCGGGCGGCCCGTGGGGCCGCCCGCTTTTTTTGCCTTTCGTGCAATCATTTTCCTCTCTACCCCGCTGGGTCTTCTCTTCTTCCACACTGGACTGTGGCGGCGCTTTCTGCCGAATAGCCACCGCAAGCAGCATTTTTGACAAGGCCCGCCCAAAACCCGGGCGGGCCTTGACTTTCAACCGGGCAGAGCATAAAATATTTAATGCTGTCTTTATTCCATCCATGGATGAGGTGACCGCACCATGCCCGTATATTTAGATAATGCCGCCACCACCCGGGTGTGTCCGGAGGCCGCCCGGGCCGCCCTGGAGGCCATGACTGAGGGGTACGGCAACCCCTCCTCCGGGTATGCCCTGGGGCAGGCCGCCGCCGCCGCGCTGAAGGAGCACCGCGCCGCCGTGGCCGGCCGCCTGGGCTGCGCGCCGGAGGAGCTGATCTTCACCTCCTGCGGCACCGAGGGGGACAACTGGGCCGTCCGGGCCGCCGCAGAGTATGGACGGCGGAAGGGGCGGCACATCATCACCACCGCCATCGAGCACGCCGCCGTGCTGGAGCCGGTGAAGGCCCTGGCCGCCCAGGGGTATGAGGTGACCTACCTCAAGCCCGATCGGAGCGGCCACGTGTCCCCCGACGCCCTCCGGGCCGCCCTGCGGCCCGACACGGTGCTGGTGTCCATGATGCTGGTGAACAACGAGCTGGGCACCCTTCTCCCCGTGGCGGAGGCCGCCCAGGCCATCCGGGACGCCGGCTCCCCCGCCCTGCTCCACTGCGACGCGGTGCAGGCCTTTCTGAAGGTACCCTTCACCCCGGCGGAGCTGGGGGTGGATCTGCTCACCCTCAGCGGCCATAAAATCCGCGCCCCCAAGGGCATCGGCGTGCAGTACATCCGCCGGGGGCTGAACCTCAAGCCCCTGCTGACGGGCGGCGGGCAGGAGGGCGGGCTGCGGCCCGGCACCGAGCCCACCGCCCAGGCCGCGGCCCTGGCGGCCGCCTGCGCGGCGTGGCAGGAGGACTATCCCGCTCGTATTCAAGGAATCAAAGAATACGCGCTGGAATCACTCTCCGCCGTCCCCGGGCTGGAGATCATCAGCCGGGGGGACGCCCCCCACATCTGCGCCGTCTCCCTGCCCGGCTACCCCAGCGAAATGCTGGTGCGGGAGCTGTCCGACCGGGGGGTGTACGTCTCCTCCGGCTCGGCCTGCCACCGCGGGAAGCCCAGCCACGTGTTCGCGGCCCTGGGCCTACCCAAGCGCACCGTGATGGGGGTGCTCCGCGTCTCCTTCTCCCCGGAGAGCACCCGCGCCGACGTGGACGCCCTGGCCGGGGGACTGACCGAAATCACCAAGACCAGAATTGCAGCGAGGTGAGCGTTTGTTCCACTATATGAACCGGGGGGCGGCCTTCTACCGCAACGTGGCGCGGCTGGCCCTGCCCATCCTGCTCCAGAATCTGTGCACCACCCTGCTGGGGCTGATCGACACCTTCATGGTGGGAGCGCTGGGTGAGGCGCCGCTGGCAGCGGTGACGCTGGCCAACGTGCCGGTCTTTGTGATCCAATTGGTCATCTTCGGCCTGCAGAGCGGGTCCTCGGTGCTAATCAGCCAGTATTGGGGAAAAGGAGATGTGGAGAGTATCAACCGGGTCATGGGGATTGGCTGTTATGTGGCGGGGGCCATCTCCCTGGCCTTTGCCTCCGTCATGTTCTTCCTTCCGGAGCAGCTGATGGGCCTGCTCACCGACAACCAGGAGCTGGTACCCCTGGCGGCCCAGTACGCCCGCATCGTGGGCTTCTCCTATATTTTCAACAGCCTCACCGGCGTGTACGTGGGCGCCCACCGCTCCATGGAGAACCCCAAGCTGGGCATGATCATCTTCGGCGCGTCCATGCTGACCAACGCCTTCCTTAACTGGGTGTTCATCTTCGGCAACCTGGGCGCTCCCGCCCTGGGCGTGGTGGGCGCGGCGGTGGCCACCCTGTCCGCCCGCGTGCTGGAGTTCGTCATCATGTTCTCCTACGCCCTGACCAACCACCGCTTCCGGCTCAAGCCCGCCGTGCTCTTCCGGCCGGGCCGCGCCCTGCTGGCCAAATTCCTCCACTACTCCGGGCCGGTGGTGCTCAACGAGACCCTCTGGGGCCTGGGCACCTCCCTCTACAAGGTCATCATGGGCCACATGGAGGGGTCCACCGAGATCCTGGCCGCCCGCGCCCTGGCGGGCAACATTGAGGATCTCTGTACCGTGGCCATCTTCGCCATCGGCAACACCACCGCCATCATCGTGGGCCGGGAGATCGGCGCGGGCCGGCGGGAGCACGTCTACGAGGTGGGGGCTACCCTGGACACCCTGGCCTTCCTCTGCGGCCTGATCATCGGCATTCCCCTGATCCTGGGGGCCTGGTTCGTCTTCCCCTGGCTGGTCTACCCCTTCTTCCACCTGTCGGAGACCGCCGGCTCTATCACCACCATGATGCTGACCTTCATCGGCGTCTTTCTGGCCCTGCGGGCCTTCGACTCCGTCAACACCGTGGGCGTCCTGCGGGGCGGCGGCGACGTGCGGGCCGCCACCATCATCGACACCACCCCCCTGTGGTTCGTCTCCCTCCCCCTGGCCGCTCTGTTCGGCCTGGTGTTCCAGTGGGGCATCTTCTGGGTCTATGTGGGCATCATGGCCGAGCAATTCGTCAAGTTCGGCATTGGCCTGTACCGCCTCCGCTCCCGGGAGTGGATCAACGACGTCACCCAGTTCTCCCGTACGGAGTGACCGCGTTGTAAAAAATACCCCGGCTCCGCCTGTGGGCGCGGAGCCGGGGTATTTTTCTCTGTAAGCCGGCTCACAGCTCCCGCTCCATGCGGATGTCGGAGAGCTGGAACCATTTATCGGAATAGGTGACGTATTTGAACCCAAACCGCTCATACAGCCGCAGGGCCTCCCTGAGCTGATGGTTGGAGGTGAGGACCGCTTTCTTCTGCCCTGTATCCCGGGCGGCCTGGAGCGCCGCCTCCATCAAGGCCGTACCAATGCCCCGGCCCCGGTATGCCTCCTTCACACCGAACTTGAGCAGCTCGCACTGGCCCTTCCCCTGAAGCTCCAGCATGACCATGCCCACAATCTCCTCCCCCCAGCGGGCCAGCAGCACCCGGCCACCGCCGGACAGGAAGCGGTGGGGCTCCGCCAGCATCTCCAGATCCACCGGCTCCAGCAGGTCGTATTCCAGCAGCCAGGGCAGGGAGATCTCCTCCAGCGCCTGCTTGTAGCGGTCCTCATAGTCGATAATCGTGAAGCCTCGGCCCTCGTCCACGGATTCACCCCTCCTTTTTTACATAGAATACCATTGTTCCGCCGCCCCGTCAACGCCCGAAACTTGCAGTCCACCCCTTTGCCTGCTGAATTTTCTACGTTCACATTTAATTTACATCCAGAACACTTGACTTTTTCGGGGGACGGTGCTACATTATCTTTAGCACTCAGAGAGTTTGAGTGCTAACATTGTGAAAGGGTGGCCGGAATGGATTTAACAGAGCGCAAAAAACGGATTCTCCGCGCCATCATCGAGAGCTACATCCAGTCGGCGGAGCCGGTGGGTTCCAAGGCCATCGCCGCCTCCATCGATATGGAGGTATCCTCCGCCACCATCCGCAACGAAATGGCGGATCTGGAGGCGATGGGCCTGTTGGAAAAGCCCCACACCTCCGCCGGGCGCATCCCTTCGCCCAAGGGCTACCGGCTCTATGTCAACGAGCTGATGGAGGAGCACAAGCTCTCCCTCCAGGAGACCCAGCGCATTAACCAGGCCCTGGCCATGCGGATGCGGGAGCTGGACCGGGTGCTGGACCAGGCGGGCCGGGTGGTGTCTCAGCTCACTAATTACCCCTCCTTCGCCCTCTCCTCCGGTCTGAGCCGCATGACCATCCGGCGGTTCGATCTGCTGATGGTGGAGCGCAACGCTTTCATCATCGTGGTGATGACCGACACGGACATCGTGCGTAACCGGCTCATCCGCCTGCCCTCCGACCTGACGGAAGCCCAGCTTCAGATGCTCAACACCCTGCTGAACACCACCTTTACCGGCCTGACGCTGGAGGAAATCACCCCGGAGCTGATGCGGGTGGCCCAGCATGCGGCCGGGGAGGCCTATGGGCTTATCTCCCTAGTGGTGTCTTTCGCTATGGAGGTGCTGGAGAGCCTGGAGCAACGCACCGTCCACACCTCGGGTCTGGCCCATCTGCTGGAGCTGCCCGAGTACCGCAGCCTGGAGCGGGCGCAGCCGCTGATGAGCTACCTCTCCGAGGAGGCCGACCCCGCCCGCTTCCCCGTCCCCAAGGACGATCCCATGCGGATTCTGATCGGCCCGGAAAACGTGGCCGACGCGCTGAAGGACACCAGCGTGGTGGTCGCCAGCTATGACATCGGCGACGGCATGCGGGGCGTCATCGGCGTAGTGGGCCCCACACGGATGGATTACGCCAAGATAACCGCCCGCCTGTCCTATCTGGCCGAGGGCCTCTCCCGGCTGTTTGGACAGGGTGAACTGCCCCAGGGCAGGGACGACGAGAAATAGGAGATGAATGCATCCCATGAGCAAGAAGGAAAAAAAGCCGGAGGACGTGACCCCGGAAGAGCAGACCGAGCAGGCCGTCCCCACCGAGGAGACGGAGGCCGAGGCTCCCAACCCCCTGCTGGAGGAGCTGGAGGCCCTCAAGAAGAACCTCTCCGACCAGGAGGACAAATTTCTCCGCCTGGCCGCTGAATACGACAACTACCGCCGCCGCAGCCAGAAGGAGAAGGAGTCCGCCTGGTCGGACGCCAAGGCGGACACCGCCGCGGCCTTCCTGCCGGTGTACGACAACCTGGAGCGGGCCCTCAAGCAGGAGACCGCCGACGAGGCCTACAAGAAGGGCGTGGAGATGACCATGACCCAGCTCAAGGAGGTTCTCGCCAAGCTGGGCATCGAGGAGATCCCCGCCCTGGGTGAGCCCTTTGACCCCAACCTTCACAACGCCGTGATGCACGTGGAGGACGAGGGCGCTGGCGAGAACACCATTGTGGATGTGTTCCAGACCGGCTTCAGGTCGGGCGATAAGGTAGTTCGGTTCGCCATGGTAAAGGTCGCAAACTGAGGCTTGCGGGCGCGTCCGAACCTGACTGTGTAAAAAAGAATTTTCGATATATTGGAGGAACTGCTTTATGTCTAAGATCATTGGTATCGACCTTGGTACAACCAACTCCTGCGTGGCCGTCATGGAGGGCGGCGAGTCCGTCGTCATCCCCAACGCCGAGGGCAACCGCACCACCCCCTCCGTTGTGGCCTTCTCCAAGGACGGCGAGCGCATGGTGGGCCAGGTGGCCAAGCGCCAGGCCATCACCAACCCCGACCGCACCATCATGTCCATCAAGCGCGAGATGGGCACCAACTACAAGGTGAACATCGACGGCAAGGCCTACACCCCCCAGGAGATCTCCGCCATGATCCTGCAGAAGCTGAAGGCGGACGCCGAGGCCTATCTGGGCCAGACCGTCACCGAGGCGGTCATCACCGTCCCCGCCTACTTCACCGACGCCCAGCGCCAGGCCACCAAGGACGCCGGCCGCATCGCGGGCCTGGACGTCAAGCGCATCATCAACGAGCCCACCGCCGCCGCCGTGGCCTACGGCGTGGACAAGGAGACTGCCCAGAAGGTCATGGTGTACGACCTGGGCGGCGGCACCTTCGACGTGTCCATCCTGGACATCGACGACGGCGTCATCGAGGTGCTGGCCACCGCCGGCAACAACCGCCTGGGCGGCGACGACTTCGACAAGGCCGTCATGGACTGGATGGCCGCCGAGTTCAAGAAGGACACCGGCATTGACCTGACCGGCGACAAGGTGGCCATGCAGCGCCTGAAGGAGGCCGCCGAGAAGGCCAAGATCGAGCTGTCCGGCGTCACCTCCACCAACATCAACCTGCCCTATATCACCGCCGACGCCACCGGCCCCAAGCACCTGGATCTGACCCTGACCCGCGCCAAGTTCGACC
>ENA-UEYL01003119-UEYL01003119.1-human-gut-metagenome-genome-assembly--contig:-NODE-3119-length-11289-cov-19.760703_pt1 | contig 11289 bp, 8 predicted proteins | sample MGYA00242941_ERZ507946 | MGnify/ENA primary metagenome ERZ507946 (study PRJEB26167, sample SAMN06115482) | human gut metagenome | host: Homo sapiens | place: China:Guizhou | collected 2015-03-11...
CAGCTGGAGACCCAGTACCCGGGATTCATCCAGCGGGTGGTCTGCGACGACGCCTATGCACAGTCCATCATTGACGACTTCAAACAGCCGGATAAGCCGCCTTTTATTGCGGTCTCGGTGGATATGATGGACACGGGCATTGATGTGCCGGAGTGTGTGAATCTGGTGTTCTTCAAAAAAGTGCGCAGCAAAACGAAGTTCTGGCAGATGATCGGCCGTGGTACGCGGCTCTGCCCGTCCCTTGCCTGCGTGGATGCCATCGACGGCGAATATACGGGCAAACGGCGGTTTCTGATCTTCGACTACTGCGGCAACTTTGAATTTTTCCGTCAGAAACCCAACGGCTACGAGAGCGCGGACACCAAGAGCCTGTCCGAGAGCATTTTCTGCAAGCAGGTGCGCATTGCCGCCGCGCTGCAGGATGGAGCCTATGGGGACGAAAACTACCAGAACTGGCGCAAGATCTTAACGGAGACCTGCCGTGCCGAAGTGGGAGCGCTGAACCCGGAACTGGTATCCGTGCGGCTGCACCGACAGGCCGTAGAACACTATCAAAAGCCGGGAGCCTTTGTCAGCCTGACCGAAACGGACAAGGGTACTCTGATGAAAGAGGTGGCACCGCTCATCTCGCTGGACGATAAGGACGAGGCCGCCAAGCGGTTCGATAACTTTGTGTATGGCTTGCTGCTCTGTGAACTGGAAGGTCTGCCGGGGCTGAGCCGCGCCCAGAAACAGCTGCGCAATACAGCGGCAATGCTGGAAGGGAAGGCTACCATCCCGCAGGTGCAGGCAAAGCTACCCCTCATCCGGGAGGTGCAGACAGATGAATTTTTGACCTCGCATGATCTGCTCCGCTTTGAGGAAATGCGGCAGGAGCTGCGGGAGCTCATCAAGTTTCTGGTGGACGGTGTAGAAGGGCAAAAGCCTGTCTACACGGCCCTTGCCGACCCGGTACTGGAACAGACCGAGGGCAAAACGCTGGATTCCGGCTATGATTTCGGCGAGTACCGGGAACGTGTGAACCGCTACATCATGGAGCACCGCAGCGATACGCTGGCCATCCACAAGCTGACCCAGAACATTCCGCTTTCCCGGGGCGACTATACCGAGCTGGAACATATCTTTACCTGTGAGCTGGGCAGCAAAGAGGACTATGCACGGGAGTTTCGGGATACGCCCTTTGGTCTGCTGGTGCGTAAAGTGGCAAAGCTGGACCACGATGCTGCCATGCAGGCATTTTCAAAATTTATCAATGACGAATCGCTGAATGCAAAGCAGATCGCATTTGTGCAGAAGGTCATTCATTACATCGAGCAGAACGGTTATGTGGAAAGCAAAGCGGTTCTGATGAAACCACCCTTTGACCAGCCCATTCTGTTTACCCGCCTGTTTGATGGCAAAACAGGCAGTGAGCTGATGGAGACAATCAATTCGGTGAAAGAGAATGCCACCCATGTGACTGCATAAAGCAGTGGAATGTACTGAAAAAAACGGTATAATGGACAAGGAGCGGATAGACGGTTTCCGCAGCGCCTTTGCGCCGGGAGAAACTTTATTCTGGCAGGTCTCTGCTGCGGCAAGGGAGAGAATGGCGTTTTACAGTGAGAACCTTCCCCGCCTTTTTTCTGAAAAAATCACGGCGGTATTTGCGGTGTCCGACCACTATGCGCTGGAATTTATGCGATTTTTGCAGGGACAGGGCATCCGCGTCCCGGAGGATGTGCAGATCATTGGCTTTGATGATACACTGGCAAGCCGGTATTGCAGCCGTGGGACTGTGCAGTAACTTCACTCTTATTTTCTCCGTGATGTCCGGCGCAGTCGGCACGGTTGCCGGTATTCTGATCGCACAGTTTCTGGGTGCGGAGGAGTATACCGAGGCGTGGCGCAGTCTGGATGTGAGCCTTGTCTGCGGGGGTGTGCTGGCGGCACTGTTTCTGCTGACGGCAGGCGGCTTCCCGGCGCAGGTCTTGGGGCTTTATACGGCAGATGACGCCATCCTCTGATCTTGATCGGCTTTGCGGTCTGCCTTCAAAAGGAAGCGGAACGCCCGCTCACCGTGGAGATTTGGACACGGTGGGCGGGCGTTTTATGTTTATTTTCCGAGTACAACGGAGAGCCTGATCTCCTTTTCCGTCTCGCTCAGGTCAAGAGCGCCGCCATCGGCGACGGTCACGTGCAGCTCATAGAGCGTACCGGCGGTAAGTTCCGTTACAGCCTTGCCGTCCTCGTCTGTGATCGACCACAGTGCAGGATCGACCTTTGCCAGCTTGCCGTCCACGCCATAGGCGTAGAGGGTCAGACCGGAGGTGCTGCCGGACAGGTTATTCATGCGGAAAGCTACCGTGGTGTTGGGATGTACGTTGCGGACGGTCACAGTGTTGCGCCAGCTTGCAACGGTGCCTTCGCCGCCGTCCTGCGCAAACTGTTCCTGCGAGAGGACATTTCTTGCTGCCTGATCAAGATCGACCTTGCGGTAGGGCATTTCGGGCAGATAAACGAAACGGTCCTGCAAACGAAGCAGTTCCAGATAGCCTGTCGGGCAGTAGAGCGCATTGCCGCTGTTGCCGGCATACATTCCAATGGCCATGTTGTTATAGCCGTACTTGTTGGAAACATCCATCGTGAAAACAGTCTCGCCAGTTTCAAAATCCAGAATGATGTACTGCCACATCCCGGTGGTCACATCCTGCACATAGCCGTACAGATAGCCGGTGGCGGTGGAAAGCTTGAAAATCGAGGTATCGCTCAGGTCGTTCCGGCTCCAGATGCTCTTCATCTCGTAGCCGTTTGCGGTCTTTACGGTGTCTACGCGCTCAATGCCCGGGGCGATCATGATGTTGCCCTTCATGAGCCAGTTCTGGTCGTAAATATTAGCGTAGCTCTGGATGGAGGAGTCGTTGTTGGGGTCCGCCAGACCTGCATTGCCCGCGCCAAACCAGTTGCAGACGATGGTGCTGACGGTGCCATTGCCGTCGTCATAGACGATGGCAGAGTTCTCAACGGCTACCTGATAGCCCTCGGGCAGGTCATCCAGCACCGGGGCGCTTGCCACGATCTCGCCGGTCTTCATATCGAGCGCAAGAAGGTTTACGATATCCTGATTGTCGGTGAACAGCACAAGGTTCGGTGTCAGTGTGGGAGAGCAGCCGCCGCCCCATGCAAGACCGCCGCCGGTGGTCTTATCGCCTTCGCCGCTCACCTTTGCACCCGCGCTCTCATAGGGCGTGCACCACACAACGTCTACGCCTTCTTCTGCACGCAGAAGATAGCAGTTCTGGTTGGTCAGGATGACCGCGCCATCCTTGGAGGCGGCGATGCCGTTTTCTGCACCCTCGCCGGGGGTCAGCTCGTGGACAAAGACCGCCTTTGAAAGGTCAGTCTGCTCGCCGTTCAGGATCGCATCAATGGCAGAACGGGCAATATAGCCGATGACGCCCTGCTGCTGGCGCTGCGGATAAATGCGGAAGCCGCCCGTTGCAAACCAGAGGTTTCCGTCATAATCAAAGACCACGGACAAAAGATTCTGCGTCAGCTCTTTTCCAAGCGCGGCTTCGGCGGCAGCCTTGATATCAATGTCCAGCACCTTTTCAAATTCGGGCAGCACGTTGCCGCTTTCGTCTGTTGCGCGGAGCATCAGCACATGATTGTTGCTCGTGGGGCAGACGATGCGGTTGGACGCGTCCATGAAGGTATAGGAGCTTTGGATAACGTAACCGCCGCCGTCATGCTTCTTCGGGGAGAAATAGCCGAGCGTCTTTGTTTCTTCGGCGTTCAGATCCCGGATGGCGATGCCGCCCAGCAGCGGCACAACGGCATGACCGTAGCTGTCAAAGTAGATGGCGGGAGAAGCGTTTGCATTCGTTGTCTCATAGGAAACATTGATCTCGGGATAGATCGCAAGCGGCAGGATCTCATCCGTTGAATCTGTGTTGTAGCCGTCGTGATGAATGTTTGCATCGCTCTTGGCCATGTAGGGGTTTTCCTCCACCTGCTTGGGGTTCAAGGCCTTCACAGGCAGTGCCGCAGAGGTCGTCTCCGCAGCAGAGGGCTGCACCACGGCGGACGGTGCAGAGGGCTGAGAAGCGGCGACACTGTCTGCGGGCGTCTGCGTACCGCCGCAGGCGGCCATGGAAAGGCACAATGCTGCGGTCAGCGACAAGCTCAACGCAGAGTGGATGATCTTTCTCTTTTTCATAAGTCGTTCTCCTTGTTGTGTTCGTTGCGGTCAGGTCGGCGCTGCTCTGCCGGATTTTTTTGATCCAGCCAGATACAAAAACCCTGCCGCAAAGCGGCTTCGGTCACTGGCTCCAGCAGAAAGTAGTCTGCACGCAGCCGGAAGGCATGGAGCGAAAAATTTAGATCGCTGCACCAGATAACGCGTGTTTGGGGACAAAGCGCGCGCAGATGCTCTACTGCATTCAATCCATCCACCCCCGGCAGGGCGATCACGGCATTTGTCAGCGGCTCGCAGCGCGCGGCTTCAAAAAAGCTTTCCTGATCGTGGTAACAGTCCATTTGGGGAAATAAACAATGCTCGGCGCAGAACTGCAAGATCTGCTCTGCCCAAAAAGCTTCCTGCGCCCTGCTGTTTGTCAGCACGGCGATTCGATACACAGCGACCCTCCTTCCTTCTGCCGTTGTTGAGGTTCTCTGTCTCTAGTATACGGGCGGATACGGCTGTTTCAAGCTGTTTGGCACGAAAGCCCGGTTTCCGTCACGAAATCCCGGTTTCTGCTGCGACAGAACCGGGCAACTGTGCTATAATCAGGATGAAAGAGTTTATAAAGGAGGTTGGAAGCTATAACAATGGCTTCTTGGTACAGCATGAGATTTGCGATCGTCGATGACCTTGGTACGGAGCGCACGCTGCTGAAGGAGCGCTTGGCACGGCAGCTGCGCCAGCGCGGTACAGAAGCAGAGCTTTTAGAATTTGACAGCGGAGAAGCTTTTTTGGCGGCAGAAGAAGCGCAGCGCTTTACCGCCGCATTTTTGGATATTTACATGGATGGTTTAAGCGGCATGGACGCGGCAAAGGAACTTCGGAAAACAGACGCAGACTGCCTTCTGGTTTTTACCACCACCTCGACAGACCATGCACTCGAGGGGTTTCAGGTACGGGCATTTCATTATTTGGTCAAACCCTTTTCAGAGGCCGAGTTGTCCGGTCTGTTGGATGAAATGCTCGCAAAACTCCCCCGCCCGGAGCCGGTTTTGACGGTGAAGGTGGATGGCAGCGACATCCATTTGCGCTATCGTGATATCATATCCGCCGAGCATTTCGCCCACATCATCAATATCCGCACCACTGCCGGCAAAACGCTTGCCATGCGCCAGAGTTTCAAGGCGTTCACAGAGCCGCTCAAAAAGGACCCGCGCTTTTTTGTTTGTGGCCGCGGTACGATCATCAATATGGAGAATGCTGCCGATTTTCAGGATGCCGCCTTCTGTATGACGGACGGCAGCCAGGTCTATGTCAGTCAGGAGCTTTTGAAAGCCGCCCGACAGGCGTTTATGGAATTTCTGCTGCAAAGGGGGCGTGTGGGTTGAAGGATGTTCTGCGCCCGATCCTGGAGCTTACCGTTGTGTTTCCCGGCCTGCTGCTCGCGTATTTTCCGGTGCGCTCCTATCTGAAGCAGTCTTCCGCAAAGCTTGCGGTATGGGAGGTGCCGCTGCTGTTCGGGCTTTGCCTTGGCGGCGGGCTGTTTTGCTATCATTTCGGTCTCTCGACCGCGTTCCCCTTGCTGCTCATAACGATTGTGACAATTTTCCTGTATCTCAAAACGCTGCGGCTCTCTCTCTGGAAATCCGGAACCATCGCGCTGGCGGTCTGCGCGGTATTTGCGTGCCTGAATAGCTTGTCCCGCGCCGTTGGTACGGCGATCACGATCCGGCTGCAGCTGCCGCCGGACAAGCCGTGGTTCTGTTTTAGCGCCTGCATTTTTTATAACGTGATCTGCTGGCTGACCGCTGCTGCAGCCTATTATCCCGCCACCCACGCAGTGCGCGCAATGGTGGAGGATGACAATTTTGCGCAGACGTGGTATGTGTTCTGGGTGCTTCCGATGGTGTTCATCCTGCTGAATCTTTTTATAACCCCGCGCTACCAGATAACGCTCCGTATAGGGCGGGTCTTGCAGGTCTACATCGTTATGAGCATCGCACTTTTGTTCCTGCTGTTCTTGTTCAATACAATTTTCCTGCTGATGGCAAACAGCCTTAACAAGAATGCGAGATTGCAGCAGGAAAACCAGTTTCTTTCCATGCAGCAGCAGCGCTATGAAAGCCTGAAAACCGCCATTGATGAAGCCCGGCAGGCGCGGCACGATATGCGCCACCAGCTGAATCAGATCTCCGCACTGGCCGAGGCAGGAGATCTGGATAACCTGAAGGCTTACCTTGCAAAAACGGTCTCCCGGATCCCGGATCTGGATATGAATTTCTGCGAAAACCGTGCAGCGGACAGTGTTGTCGGCTATTATTGTGCCCTTGCAAAGCGTGAGGGTGTTCCCTTTTGTGCCAAACTCGACTTACCACAGGTGCTTCCTGTGGACGAGATCGATCTGTGTCTGGTGCTGTCTAATCTTCTGGAAAATGCATTTGAAGCCAGCCTTCGCACTGCACCCGCCCGGCGCAAGATCGCGATCACCGCGTATGTCCATGCCGAGCGGCTTCTTTTGGTCGAAGTGGAAAACGCATTTGACGGTGAAGTCAACGAAAAAAGCGGGCTCTTCCGCTCGTCCAAGCGAAAGGAAAACGGGATCGGCATCCAGTCTGTCCAGCATATTGCAGAAAAGACCGGCGGTGCAAGCACATTTACCCATCAGAACGGCGTTTTCTCTGCCAAGGTCATGCTTTGTGGAGAAAAGCAGCCGCCAGAGACCGCAGACAGCACCACGGAGTTGTACGGAAAGTGTGGAAAGTAATGCGGAAAGTGCGGAAACTTGCCATATAAAAAAGCAGAAACTTCTTTCCCCAAATGGCAACCTCTATGCTAAAAGTGGCAAGTGACATATACAAAATGCCATTATACAGAACTGCCCACTCCCTTGAGAACTCCTCAGACGAGTGGGCATTCTTTTTCCCATATTTCTGACTTCCTCTTGCAGTCACGCATCCCGATGAGATGTTTCAAGTTTTTGAAAACCGTCAAACTGCCCAAAATACGCCCTTAAAAGTTTACTTGACGCAATTTTCAAATCAATATATAATTGGGTCAGAAACCAATTATAGAAAAGGATGATTCCCAATGGCGCGCAGATACGACAGCAAAGAAGCAAAACGGCGGATACTGACCGCCTGTGTCCGGCTTTTTCTGGAAAAAGGCTACACGAACACCAAGGTTGCAGAAATTTTAAAGGAAGCAGATGTTTCTGCCGGGTCGTTCCAGAATATTTTCCGCACCAAGGACGGTGTGCTGACCGAGCTGATCGGCATGATGTTCAGCAGGCAGTTCGGCGCGGTAAGGCCGCTGGCGGCAAACGCCCCCTCGCCGGTGTACCTCTACGCGGTGGAAACGGCTTTGCAGCTGGCGATGACCGAGCTGAGCGAGAACCTGCGGGATATCTATGTGGAAGCGTACACCTTCCCCTCCACGGCGGAGATCATCCACCGCAGCACCACGGCGGAGCTGCAGGCGGCGTTCAGCGCGTATCTGCCCGGGTGCGCCGAGTGCGATTTCTACGAGATGGAGCTGGGCACGGCTGGCATGATGCGCGGCTATATGGCACGGCGGTGCGACCCCTACTTTACGCTGGAGCGCAAAATACGGCGCTATCTGAGCATGAGCCTGAGTGCGCTGCAGGTCCCCGCGCAGGAGCGCGAGCAGGTCATCGCTTTTGTGGCGGAGATCGATATGCTTGCCGAGGCGCGGAAGGTGGTAGATGCCGTGCTTGCATCGCTGTCCGTGCAGTTTGACCTGAAAGGATAACAAGGTTTGATGACAAGGAGGTAAGTCATGAAAAAGACGAGAGTTGCCATTCTCTTTCTGCTGCTCACCCTTTTTGCTGCCTGTCTGCCCGCAGCGGCGGAGCTTCCGGCGCAAACACCCCAGCCATGTCTAGGCAAGAATCGAGTTCACAAGTTAATCGGGTATTTTGCACTCGGCAATAGGCACTGCGGCATTTACAAGTGCACCCATTGCGGCCGCGAGGGCGTTTACTATTCCCCGTCTGAGGAGCACTCCGGCGGCACCGAAACCCCCACCTGCACCACAGGCAAAACCTGTGCCTTATGCGGCGCGGAATACGGCATTCTCGGTCACGCATGGGGCGAGTGGTCATCCGCCGGCAACGGCACACACATCCGCAGATGCAAGCGCAGCAACTGCGATGAAGCTGAGACCAAAAGCTGTACCGGTGGCACAGCAACCTGCACCGCCAAAGCGGTCTGTGAGGTGTGTGGTGAGGAATACGGCGAAAAAGACTCCAATAACCATGATTTAGTGCGTCACGAGGCGCAAGCCCCCACCTGTACGGAAATCGGCTGGAACGCCTACGAAGCCTGCTCTCGCTGCAACTATACCACCACCTATCAGGAGCTGCCCGCGCTGAACCATGATTATCAGGCTGTTACCGTAGAGCCTACCTGTGAAACAGACGGCTATACTGTTTTTACCTGCTCCCGCTGCAAAGACAGCTACACCGCAGACCCGACCGATCAGCTGGGACACCAGTTCGGTGCATGGTCCCCGAACGGAACCGGCTCTCAGAGCGCCAGTTGTCTGCGAGATGGCTGTGCGCACACCGGCAGCACCGATTGCCGGAAGTTTACTTTCCGCACTGCGGAAGGCGAAGCTCTGACCTTCTGCCCCGTGTGCGGGCAGGCAGAAAACGCCGCGCAGCTGGAAAAGATCGACGCCGCAACGGCGTGGGCTGCCAGCGGCAGCCTTTCTGCGGAGGATGTGACCGCACGGACGAACGGGGAATACCTGAGTGTGGCATTTGAAACCGCAGGCAGCCTGACGCAGCCCACCGGACGGGTAAGGCTTGCGCTGCCCGCCGGACTGCTGGAAGGCAAAACGCTTGTGCGCATTGCCCCGGACGGCACGCAGACCGAGCTGCCGTTTGAAACAGAGCACGGAAAGCTCATCTTTACGCTGGATTTTGCAAACAGCGAGCTGCCCGTAATGCTCTTCCGGCTGGTACCCCAGACCGCCGCCCTCTGAACGCTTTTACAGCGGCACGGACGATAAACCGCAAAAAGCCCGCCCACCGTGGTTTCCCACAGGTGGGCGGGCTTTTTCTATAAGGCAAACCGTCATTTGCGCTAAAAACGCGCAGTTCCGTTTTTTATCAAGCCTTATTTGCACCAGTTGGCAAACTCTTCGTCCGTGCACTTGACGTAGTGGCTGCCCTCCAAATGGTGGCTGGTGCCCTTGGAATAGTCGATGCCGGAGGTGGCATAGTCGTAAGTTTCAGCCACGCGGCGCTTTTCCACCACCGGGTTCGGCAGCGGAATGGCCGACAGCAGGCTCCGGGTGTAGGGGTGGATGGGGTGCTCGAAGATCTCCTCGGTGGTGCCGGTCTCCAGCAGGTGGCCCAGATGCAGCACACCAATGCGGTCGGAGATGTACTTGACCATGGACAGGTCGTGGGCGATGAACAGATAGGCCGTGCCGGTCTCCTGCTGGATATCCTTCATCAGGTTGACCACCTGTGCCTGAATGGACACATCCAGTGCCGAGATGCACTCGTCCGCAATGATGAGCTTGGGGTTCATGATGAGGGCGCGGGCAATGCCCACGCGCTGGCGCTGACCGCCGGAGAACTGGTGGGGGTAGCGCTCGGCGTGCTCCGGGGCAAGGCCGACCTTGGCAAGGATCTTTTCCACCTTTTCGCGGCGCTCTGCCTGCGTTTTGCACAGATGGTGGATATCCAGCCCCTCGCCGATGATGTCCTCCACCTTCTTGCGGGGGTTCAGGGACGCCATGGGATCCTGAAAGATCATCTGCATCTGGGTGCGCAGGGTATTGTTCTGCGCATGGGTCAGACGGCCGCTGATATCCTGCCCGTCAAAGGTGATCCTGCCCGCAGTGGGGTCGTACAGACGGATGATGCTGCGGCCGATGGTGGATTTGCCCGAGCCGGACTCGCCCACCAGACCATAGGTCTCGCCGGGGTAGATTTCAAAACTGACATCGTCCACCGCCTTGACCGTAAAATTCTTATTGACGCGGAAATACTGCTTCAGCCCTTCGACCTTCAGCAGCGGGGTCGTGCTCTGTGCTGCCATTTATTCCGCCTCCTCGATCTTTTTTGCTTCTGCTTTCATGCGGGCAATGCGCTCCTTGAGCTCCGGCGGCATCTCCACCTTGGGGGCGCGGGGGTCCAGCAGCCATGTTGCCGCATAGTGGGTATCGCTGATCTTGAACATGGGCGGGTCGATCTCGTCGTCAATGTTCAGCGCAAAGCGGTTGCGGGGTGCAAAGGCATCGCCGGGCTTCTCGTGCAGCAGGTTCGGCGGCGAACCGGGGATGGTATACAGACGGTCATCGGCGGTGTCAAGGTCGGGCATAGCCGACAGCAGGCCCCATGTATAGGGGTGCTTGGGGTCGTAGAAGATCTCGTCGATGGTGCCGGTCTCCACGATCTTGCCGGCGTACATCACGTCCACATAATCTGCCACCTTTGCCACAACGCCAAGGTCGTGGGTGATGTAGATGACCGAGATGCCGCGCTCCTTCTGGATACGGCGGATCAACTCCAGGATTTTTGCCTGAATGGTCACATCCAGCGCGGTGGTGGGCTCGTCACAGATCAGCAGGTCGGGGTCGCAGGAGAGTGCAATGGCAATGACCACGCGCTGACGCATACCGCCGGACAGCTGGTGCGGGTAGTTTTTCATCCGCTTTTCCGCATCGGTGATGCCCACCTCCTCCAGCAGCTCCAGCGCCTTTTTGTAGGCCTCTGCCTTGGGCATCTTGAAGTGCCAGAGCATGCCCTCCATGATCTGCTTGCCGATGGTCATGGTGGGGTCAAGGCTGGTCATGGGGTCCTGAAATACCATGGCAATGCGCTTGCCGTTGATGTGGCGGCGGATCCACTTTTTGTCCTTTTGCAGCAGGTCCACGGTCTCCGGGCTGCCGTCGGCGTGGTGGTAGCTGAACCGGATGCTGCCGCTGTTCACGGTGGCATTCTTGGCCAGAATGCCCATGGCGGCTTTCATGGTGACCGACTTGCCGGAGCCGGACTCGCCCACCAGCGCGACCGTCTCGCCCTTGTACAGGTCGATGTTCACGCCGCGGATGGCGTGCACCGGGCCTGCGGTGGTCTTAAAGGTGATATCAAG
>ENA-UEYL01003120-UEYL01003120.1-human-gut-metagenome-genome-assembly--contig:-NODE-3120-length-11286-cov-3.545633_pt1 | contig 11286 bp, 7 predicted proteins | sample MGYA00242941_ERZ507946 | MGnify/ENA primary metagenome ERZ507946 (study PRJEB26167, sample SAMN06115482) | human gut metagenome | host: Homo sapiens | place: China:Guizhou | collected 2015-03-11...
CCACGCCCAGAATCTCGCCGCCGCGGATGTAGAAGTTCACCTTGTCGATGGCTACGGCGCCCTCGTCGTTCTTGATGGTCAGGTCCCGGATCTCCAGCAGGGGCCGGGTCTTCTCCACCTGGGGCCGCTGGATGTTCAGGTCCACCTTCCGGCCCACCATCCACTCGGTGAGCGCCTGCTCGTTGGTGTCGGCGGTGTCCACGGTGGTGATGTACTCGCCCTTGCGGAGGATGGCTACCCGGTCGGAGATCTCCAGCACCTCGTTGAGCTTGTGGGTGATGATGATGATGGCGTGGCCCTCCGCCTTCATGCGGCGGAGCACGTCGAAGAGCTTGGCTGTCTCCTGGACGGTAAGGACGGCGGTGGGCTCGTCCAGGATAATGACCTTGGCCCCGTAGTAGAGCACCTTGATGATCTCCAGGGTCTGCTTCTCCGACACCGCCATATTGTACACCTTTTTCCGGGGGTCGATGTCAAAGCCGAACTTCCGGGCCATCTCCTGGATGACGGCGTACCGGTCCTTCTTCAGAATGGGGCCGGACTTCTCATCCCCCAGCCAGATGTTATCCGCGGCGGAAAAAATGTCCACCAGCTTGAAGTGCTGGTGCACCATGCCGATGCCCAGCCGCTTGGCGTCCTCGGGGGAATTGATGACCGCCTGCCGGCCGTTGACCAGGATGGTGCCGCTGTCCGGCTTGTAGATCCCGGACAGCATGTTCATCAGGGTGGTCTTGCCCGAGCCGTTCTCACCCAGCAGGGCCAGGATCTCTCCCTGTCTGACGTTCAGCTCCACATCCCTGTTGGCCACCACGCTGCCGAAGGTCTTGGTGATGCCCTTCATTTCGATGGCGTATTCTGTTGGCATGGCGTTCTCCCCTTTTCTCATTATCCTTGGGGACCGGCGGTCCCCTGCGGCCCTCCGCCGCCTTTGGCTGCTCCTCCCCGGTCCGGAGGCGGGTCCGGACCGGGGAGCAGGAGCCAAAAGGCCGGGCCGGCCGGCGGGGGATGCCGGCCGGCCCGGTTCAGGGTCTGCGCTGTGTCTGACGGGGGGAGGGGACTCAGCCCTCCACCACGCCGGCCACGTTGTAGTTCATGCCGCTCTTGATGACGTCGTCGGTCACGCTGGCGCCGCCGGCGGGCACGATCTCGGGGTTGGCCATCTCCACGACCTCGCCGTCCTTCAGCTCATAGCCGTCGGACATCAGGGGGGCATCCACCTGCTCCACAGCGGCGGTGTCGGCCTCGGCGTCCACGGTGATGTTCAGCTTCACGCCGGAGAACACGTCCCACTCGCCGCTGTCAATCAGCTCACGCACGGCCTCCATGGCGGCGGCGGTGCCGGGGGCAGCCACCAGCTCGTTCAGGGTGGAGGCGTCCACGAAGCCCTCGGACAGGCCGGCGTAGTAGGCGTTGCCGCCCATCTCGGTGACAAAGTTCTCGGCGCCGCCGCAGGTCATAGCGGTCTCGATGGCGGCCTGATAGTACACATCCCAGTGCCAGATGGCGGCAGTGAGGTGGGCGTTGGGGGCCTGCTCGGTCATGTCGGAGTTGTAGCCGCAGCCGAACACGTTGTTCTCGGCGGCCACCAGCTGGGGCTGGGCGGAATCGCAGTGCTGGCCGATGACGCAGCAGTCATAGGTGTCGATCAGGGCCTGGGCAGCCTGGCGCTCCAGGTTCTCGTCGCCCCAGGTGGAGATCTTGTTCACATGGACCACGGCGTCGGGGTTGACGGCCTGCACGCCCAGGGCGAAGGCGTTGATGCCGGAGCAGGTCTCGGCATACTCCCGGTTGTAGGCAGCCACGTAGCCGATGGAGTTGTTGCCCATCTCCAGGCTCTTCAGGCCGGCGGCCACGCCGGTGAGGTAGCGGGCCTGATAGATGCGGCCGAAGTAGTTGTTGAAGTTGGTGTCATTGCCCATGTAGCCGGTGGCGTGGGAGAAGATGATCTCGGGGTACTCCTCCGCCTTGTCATTCATGGCGTCGATGTAGCCGAAGGAGATGCCGAAGATGATATTGGCGCCCTGGCCGGCCAGGGTGTCGATGGCGTTGGAGACGGCGGTGTAATCCTCCGCCACGTTGTCCACGATGAGCAGCTGGCTGGCGGGGTCCAGGCCCAGGTTCTCCATAGCCTTGGTGATGCCGCTGTGGTGCTGGAAGGTGTAGCCGGCGGTGTCGTTCTGACCGTTGATGTAGATGGCGCCCACCTTGAAGTCGGCGGTGTCAGCGGGGGTGCTGGAGGCGGCCGGAGCAGAGCTGGTGCCGGCGGGGGTGCTGGTGCCGGCGGAGCTGGAGCTGCCGCCGCCGCAGGCGGCCAGGGACAGCGTCATGGCGGCGGCCATGACAAAGGCAAGAAGCTTCTTCATGAATGTGTTTTCCTCCTTAAAAGATCATGTGCAGGAGCCGGACGGGTCCCGCACAAATATATTAAAACCGGGCGAGCCGGTTTTAATCGAAGGGCGATTCAATTCTGGGGACGGCGGGCTCAGTCCACGAACTCCACGCCGGTCTCCTCATTCATGGACTTGACGCGGGCCAGGGACTCCAGCCGGATGCCTCGGGCGCGGATCATGTCGCCGCCGGGCTGGAAGGCTTTCTCGATGACGATGCCGGCCCCTACCAGAGTGGCGCCGGCGTCCTCCACCAGCTTGGACAGGCCCACCAGGGCGGCGCCGTTGGCCAGAAAGTCATCGATGATGAGCACCCGGTCGCCGGGGCCCAGGAACTCCTTGGCCACGATGATATCATAGACCCGGCCGTGGGTGAAGGACTCCACCTTGGCGGTGTAGACCTCGCCGGCGATGTTCTTGGTCTGGCTTTTCTTGGCGAAGATCACCGGGCAGTCGAAGTATTGGGCCGTGATGCAGGCGATGCCGATGCCGGAAGCCTCGATGGTGAGGATCTTGTTGATCTGGCAGTCCGCGAAGCGGCGCTTAAACTCCCTGCCGATCTCGGCGAAGAGCTTGATGTCCATCTGGTGGTTCAGGAAGCTGTCCGCCTTCAGCACGTCGGTCCCCTTTCCCTTGCCGTCCCGGCGGATACGCTCTTTCAAAAGCTCCATAGCTTGTCCCATCCCTCTTTTTCAAGTTCCGATACAGATTCATTTTATCGAAAAAAGAAGGGTCCCGCAACGATTTCTTTCATTTTTTCGACCGGCGATTTCCACAAAAAGATGGAGCGAAAAATGAGGAAATCAATCGAAGTGCTGAAGCGTGCCGGCGAGACCAGAGGAGATGAGCCGATCGGCCAGGCGGGCCAGCTCCTCCTCTGCCTGAGGAAAGCCCTGAAGGGCCCAGGAGCGGGCCATGCCCACCGCCCCGGCGATGACGAACTCCAGACAGTAGTTGGGGCCGTCCAGACTGCCCAGGGGGTAGATGCCCTGCCACTCCCGCAGGCAGCGGGCATAGATCATGGCGTCCAGCCGGCGGAAGAAGTCGCCCTCCCCCCATGCGCCCATCAGGGCCAGACACAGCTGGCTGTTGCTCCGCACGAAGCGGAACACGTCCACCAGGATGGGGGTCAGCTCCTCCCGGAGCAGGTGGGGCGGGTAGGCATCCAGCAGCCGCCCCAGCTCGTCGAAGAGCTCGTTTTCCACCTGTTCCAGCATGTGGTAGATGTTTTGATAGTGGCTGTAAAAGGTCCCGCGGTTCACATCGGCCCGTTCAGTCAGCTCCCGGACAGTGATCTCCTCCACCGGCTTTTCCTGGAGCAGCTGGATCAGGGCCTGCCGCAGCTGGGCCTTGGACCTGCGGACCCTCCGGTCCTGGCGCTGTTCCGCCATGGACGCACCTCCTCCGTTTTTCGACACAGAGGACAGAACCTGTCGGATTTTCCACAGAAGCCGCCCTTTTGCCCATTGCAATCCTCTGTTATCCCCTATTATAATAAAAAATACAAGATATTCAACACCTGTTTTATAACGGACAACAGGAGGGATGACCTATGGCCTATATCTCCCTTCAGCATGTGGGGAAACGGTATCAGATGGGGGAGATCACCATCACCGCAGTGGACGACATCTCCTTTGAGATTGAGAAAGGACAGTTCGCCGTCATCGTGGGGCCCTCCGGCGCGGGCAAGACCACGGTGCTGAACATCCTGGGGGGGATGGACGCCTGTGACAGCGGGGCTATCAGGGTGGACGGCCAGGAGATCAGCGGCTATGGGGCCCGACAGCTCACCACATACCGCCGATATGACATCGGCTTCGTGTTCCAGTTCTACAACCTGGTGCAGAACCTGACGGCCCTGGAAAATGTGGAGCTGGCCGCCCAGATCTGCCGGGACCCCCTGGACGCGGAGGAGGTGCTGCGCCATGTGGGGCTGGGGGTGAGGCTGAACAACTTTCCTGCCCAGCTCTCCGGCGGCGAGCAGCAGCGGGTGGCCATTGCCCGGGCGCTGGCCAAAAACCCCAAGCTGCTGCTGTGCGACGAGCCCACGGGGGCACTGGACTATGTCACCGGCAAGTCTATCCTGAAGCTGCTCCAGGACACCTGCCGCCAGCAGGGCATGACGGTGGTGGTCATCACCCACAACAGCGCCATAGCCCCCATGGCAGACCAGGTGATCCACGTGAAGAACGGGCGGGTGGAGCGCATCGACCACAACGACCGCCCGGTTCCCGTGGAGACCATTGAGTGGTAATGCCTCTACAAAATGCGATTTTGTGAAGAAAAAATACAAAAAGGAGAGGAGGGGAACAGCCCATGTCCCGAAAAAAAGCCCCCAGCCGCCTGCTGACCGACGCGGTCCGGGAGGTCCGGAACACCCGCAGCCGCTTCCTCTCCCTGCTGGTCCTCTCCGCCCTGGCGGTGTGCTTCCTGGCCGGACTGCGGGCCACTGCCCCCGACATGAAGGAGACCGGTGACCTGTATTTTGATCAGCAGCGGCTGATGGACCTGCGGGTGGTCTCCACCCTGGGCCTGACGGAGGAGGATGTGGAGCTGCTGGCCCGGCAGGAGGGGGTGGAGGAAGCCGAGGGGGCCTACACCATCGACGCAGCTGTCCCCCTGAAGGATCAGGAGATGATCGTAAAGGTTCACTCCTTTGCAGAGGAGGGGTCCAACCGCCCCCGGCTGGTAGAGGGGCGGCTGCCCCGGAAAGCGGGGGAGTGCCTGGTGGAGCCCCTGTTTCTGGAGAAGTCGGGCCTGTCCATCGGGGACACCATCCGCCTGGACACCGGGACCGGCAACTTTGAGGACGCCCTGGCCCGGCGGGAATTCACCATCGTGGGAACGGCGGATTCCCCTCTGTATATCTCCGTGGAGCGGGGTTCTTCCTCTCTGGGGACGGGGGCGGTCTCAGCCTTTGTTCTGCTGCCGCAGGCGGCCTTTTCCCTGGACTACTACACCGACGCCTACCTTCGGGCGGAGGGGGCGGAGGAGCTGTTGTGTTACAGTGAGGACTACACCGAGCTGGTGAACAGCCTTTCCGACGCCCTGGAGCCTCTGGCGGAGGAGCGCTCCGCCCTGCGGGGGGAGTCCATCCGGGAAGAGGCCGAGCAGGCCCTGGCGGACGCCCGGCGGGAGCTGTCTGACGGGGAGGCGGAGGTGTCTCAGGAGCTCTCCGAGGGGGAGGCGGAGCTGACGGATGCCCGGCGGGAGCTGGATGACGGCTGGGCGGAGTACTATGACGGGCTGAACACCTTTGAACAGGAAACCGCCGATGCCCAGCGGGAGATCGACGACGGGGAGGCGGAGCTGGCGGACGCTCTGACTGAGCTGCGGGACGGGGAGCAGGAGTACCAGGATGCCCTGCCCGAGCTGGAGGATGCCCGCCGGGAGGTGGCGGACGCCCGGCAGGAGCTGGCGGACGCCCGGGCGGAGCTGGACGACGGCTGGGCGGAGTACCGCAAGGGGTACGCCAAATATGAATACGGCCTGGCCGCCTACACCGAGGGGATGGCCCAGTATGAGCAGGGGCTGGCGGGCGTGGAGCAGATGCGCGCCGGGGCCCAGCAGGCCCGCCAGGGGGCGGCCCAGGCCCAGCAGGGGGCGGTCCAGGCCCAGCAGGGGGCCGCCCAGGCCGGTGCGGCGGCCCAGCAGTATGCGGCCCAGGCCCAGCAGGCCGCAGCCATGGGAAATCTGCTGCTGGCCCAGCAGCTCCAAGCCCAGGCCCAGCAGTACGAGGCCCAGGCCCAGCAGCTGACGGCTCAGGCTCAGCAGCTCCAGGCCCAGGCGGCCCAGGCCCTGGCCCAGGCGGAGGCACTGGAGGTCCAGGCCGTCCAGGTGGAGGCCCAGCTGTCCGACGGACTGCCCCGGCTCCAGTCCAGCGCCCTGGAGCTCAACGCCTCCCTGGGGCTGCTGACCCAGGCCAAGCGGGAACTGGACGACGGGGAGGCGGAGTACGCCGACGGCGCGGCCCGGCTGGCGGATGGGGAGCAGGAGCTCGCCGACGGGGAACGAGAGCTGGCGGATGCCAGGCAGGAGCTGGACGAGGGCTGGCAGGAGTACCGGGACGGCCAGGCGGAACTGGCGGACGCCCGGGAGACCCTGGAGCGGGAGTCGGAGGACGGCCGGGCGGAGCTGGCGGATGCCCTGACTGAGCTGCAGAACGGCGAGGCGGAGTATGCCGACGGCCTGGCCGACTATGAGGAGGGGAAGGCGGAGGCGGAGCAGGAGCTGGCGGACGCCCGCAAGGAGCTGGAGCAGGCCCGGCGGGACCTGGATGCCTTGGAGGACTGCTCCTGGTATCTCCTGGGACGGGGCACCAACACCGGCTACGCCAGCTACGAGATGGATGCCGACCGGATGGGCAGTCTGGCGGCGGTGTTCCCCCTGATCTTCTTCCTGGTGGCCGCCCTGGTGTGCCTGACCACCATGACCCGGATGGTGGAGGAGCAGCGGATCACCATCGGCGGGATGAAGGCCCTGGGCTACTCCAAGGGGGCCATCGCGGTGAAATATGTGGGCTACGGCTTCCTGGCCAGCGCGGCGGGGGCGGCCCTGGGGCTGGCGGTGGGGCTGACCCTGCTGCCCTGGATCATCTGCAACGCCTGGGCCATCCTCTACACAGTGGGGGAGATCCAGTACGGCTTTTACCCCGCTACCTCCCTGCTGGCCTGCGGGGCCGCGGTGGGGACGGTGACCCTCTCCGCCCTGGCGGCCTGCTTCTCCACCCTGGCAGCGGTGCCGGCGGAGCTGATGCGGCCCAAGGCACCCCCCATGGGCAAGCGCATCCTGCTGGAGCGGATTGCCCCCCTGTGGCGGCGGCTGTCCTTCAACTACAAGATCACCCTGCGCAACCTGTTCCGCTATCAGCGCCGCTTCTGGATGACGGTGGTGGGCATCGGTGGCTGCGCGGCCCTGATCGTCACCGCCTTCGGCCTGCGGGGCTCCATTTTCGACGTGATGGACAGGCAGTACGACGAGATCTACCGCTATACCGCCCAGATCGGGCTGGTGGACCGAGTGACCCCCGGCGAGCTGGCGGAGGTGACCGGGGCGCTGGAGCGGTCCGAGCTGGTGAGCGGATGGCTGGTGAGCCGCTCGGAGACGGCCTCCGCCGAGACGGAGCGGTACACGGTGGACTGCACGGTGGAAGTGGTGCCCAGCCAGGAGGCGCTGGCCCCCTTCGTCTCCCTGCGCCACCGGACGGACAGCGTGCCGGTGCTCCTGCCTGACGACGGAGTGGTCCTGACGGAGAAGCTGGCCTCCCTGCTGGGGGTGTCGGCGGGGGACACCTTCACTCTGGACGGGGACAGCCGGGTCCAGGTACGGGTGGCGGATGTCACGGAGCACTATATCATGCACTATGTCTACATGACCGACGCCTACTACCAGACCCTGTATGGCCAGCCGCCGGAGGAGAACCAGGTGCTGGCGGCCTACCCCGCTGAAGGGGCGGAGGCCCTGGACGCGGAGCTGGTGGGGCTGGACGGCGTCACCACCCTGTCCCAGGTGGCGGCCACCCGGGAGGTATTCACCTCCAGTCTGGAGAGCGTGGACTACGCCGTGGTCCTCATCATCGTGTGCGCCGCGGCCCTGGCCTTCGTGGTGCTCTACAACCTGACCAACATCAACATCACCGAGCGGATGCGGGAGCTGGCCACCCTGAAGGTGCTGGGCTTCTACGACGGCGAGCTGTCCGCCTATATCTACCGGGAGAACGTGATCCTCACGGTGTTCGGCGTGGCCCTGGGGATGGGGATGGGGAAGCTGCTCCACCAGTGGCTGGTGCTGACAGTGGAGATCGACCTGCTCATGTTCGGGCGGACACTGGCCCTGTCCAGCTATCTCTACGCCGGGGTACTCACCGCCGTCTTCTCCCTGGTGGTCAATCTGGCGGCCCACCGGAAGCTGAAAAAGCTGGATATGGTAGAGTCGCTGAAGACAGTGGAATGAACAGCAGCAGCGCCGCCCGATGGGCGGCGCTGAGAGGGTCGAAAAAGTGGCAAGGCCACTTTTTCGAGAAAGATGCAGTCTGCCGCGCGCAGGGTTTGTCCGCCGCAGGCGGACAAACCCCACACTTGCAGCCTGAGAAGTGTTTTCCCCGACGCACATGTCGCCGGGGAAAACAGATCAGAACTGGATTCGCGCCTGCGGGCGCGAACTTTGCGAGGCTTGTTCGTAAACTGATTAGCACCGCCCGTAGGGCACAGCTGCTCAGCTTGCGGATCAGGCGGCCCCGCGATTAGGGCAGGAGACTCAGCTCCAGGCCCCGGAAGGCGGCGTAGGCCCCCGCCTCATGCTCCAGAGCCCGACGCGCTCCAGGAGAGAGGGGCTCCCACAGGGACAGGGAGAACTCTAGTCGTCCCTGTACCGCTTTTCCGGTCCAGATGCCGGCCACGCGCCCATCCTTCAGAACGGCGCCGGGGTTGGAGACTGTCCGCCAGACCTGGCGCTGGCGGGCGGGGTCCTCCAGGACCAGGGCTCGGTCCCGCAGGTCCAGATAGGGGTCGTGGGGCCCCAGCAGGATCAGGCGGCCGGGCTGCTCCGGCGGAGCGGTGAGGCTGTCCCGGTCCCGGATCAGGGCCCAGCGGGTCCGGCCCAACACCCGGACCGGTTCCATCTCCTCTGCGGCGGCGGACCAGAGCCGCTTCGCCTGTTGGGGAGAGCTGCCCAGCCAGGCCTGGAGATCGGCGGGGGCGGCGGGGCCGTAGCAGTGGAGAAATCTCCGCACCAGCTCCGCCTCCCCCTGAGGGCAGGGGGAGGGCTCCCGGCCCAGCCAGCGGCGGAAGGAGGTAAAGGTGGGACTGTTCTCCTCCCGGCGGCCGAACACCACCAGAGAGGCAAAGGAGCAGGGGCGGAGGAGAAAGGAGACAGCGGCGCCTCCCACGGTCTGCCTGTCAGGGCGGCCGTACATGGAGGGGGAGTCCCACAGGGCCCGCTGTTCCGGCGGGAGCTGCTCCCCGACCCGGTCAGCCAGCAGCTGGTCCAGGGCCTCCTTGCTGCGGACGGTGGTCCCGTCCAGGCAGCGGGCGGCCTCCCGCACCCGGGCGTGGGCCTCGTCGAAGGACATGCCGACAAAGTCCAGGGCCGCGGTGATCCCCCGGGTGTAGATCCAGGGACACTCCCCCTCCCGGGCCAGAAGGGGGGAGAGAAAGACGCCGCTCTCCCCGGCGGGAAAGACCAGGGGCACGCCCCGGATGCTCCAGGCCTGGAGCAGGGCCCGGTCCCGGTACAGGGCGTCTCGGAGGAGGGGGAGGGAGCAGCCCTCCAGGCGCTGGAAGAGGGCAGTCTCCCACCCGCCGGGCGGGGAGTTCTGGAGCCCGCAGGCCCCCGCAGCCTCCAGTATCCGGCTGGCGGGATACCGGCGGTCCAGATGGTGGGCCCGCAGCCGGTGGGCGCGGACCTGTTCCGGGGTGATGTCCATGGGAAAAGACCTCCCTTGTCTCGTCGTTGGTCCCATTATACCCCGGAGGAGGCAAAAAAGCAAAAAACCCGGCCCGCTCTGCGGGCCGGGAAAAGAAGTGGGGATTCAGCGCTCCAGGGCGGTCCGCATGGAGGACAGGGCCCCGGTCCGCCCCAGGGCGGCAACCAGGATGCCGGCCAGAATAGCACCGGCCACAGTGGAGATGAGGAAGGGGACGATGTAGGCGTAGAAAGCCACCGTGGCGGCGTCTGCGCTGGTAAACAGAATGGCCACGGGATAGGCGGCCAGGCCGCCGATGATGCCGGTGCCGAAGACCTCCCCCACCAGGGTGGCGGGGAGGTTCCGTGTCTTCCAGAACACCAGTCCGCACAGCAGGGCGCCGCACATGCTGCCTGGGAAGGCCATGATCGTGCCAAGCCCCAGCAGGTTTCGGATCAGGCTGGCGCCGAAAGCCACCCCGACTCCGTACCAGGGGCCCAGCAGGACAGCGCACAGGACGTTGACCATATGCTGGATGGGGGCGCACTTGCTGGCCAGGACGGGGAAAGTGAACAGGCTGCCCACCACCGCCACGGCGCACAGAATGCCGGCAATGGCCAGCTTTTTGGTGTTGCTCTGATTCATGGGAAAGTGCTCCTTTCAAAATGGATGGGGAAACACACAAAAGCAGACAGCGTCTCCCCTTTTTCCGGCCCCGAGGGGCCACAAATCGGGTCCCGGAAGGACAGACAGGGTCCTCCCTGGGTTCGGTCGGGGCTTACTGGCCCCCTCTCACGCCGGAACACGGCTTCCCATCGCTGCTGTATGCGGCCCGGGCACAGGGCGCTCCCCCTCTGCCCGCTCCCGGCCAGGCCGGGGCGCCGATGTGTCTCCTCACGCTCCCTTCGGAAAGGATCAAAAAACGGGGTGCCCGGTGGGCACCCCGTCTGGTCACGGCCAGCATGACTCCCTACGGTGGCATGACCCACATCAGGTGAAGGGTCGAAGCATTTGCTTCCTCTCAGCCCAAATGGACTCCCCTGTCTTGGCACCATTATGCCATCGGAAGAAAAACTTGTCAAGGGGGTTGAAAAGCGGCGGAAAGAGGTGTACAATGCGGATAAATGAAAAAGGGGAGTCCGCTGCCGCGGGCTGAGAGGGGACTGGAAGGTCCCGACCCAGAACCTGATTTGGATCATGCCAACGTAGGGAAATCAAGGGACGCCGCGAACGACCGATTTTGGCACGTTCGCGGCATTTTTGTATCCGGGACTTTCCCAGGGGAGGAGTTTTGCATATGGATCGAACGAAACTGCGGCTGTACGCCGTTACGGACCGGGCTTGGGCGGCGGACGGGGATTCATTCTTCCGTCAGGTGGCCGCCGCTGTCGCCGGCGGAGCCGACATTGTTCAGCTGCGGGAAAAGCATCTGGACCCCCAGGCATCGCTGCTATCAATGCCGGAGGAAGTACGATGCATAGTTTCTTCAAACTCCCT
>ENA-UEYL01003127-UEYL01003127.1-human-gut-metagenome-genome-assembly--contig:-NODE-3127-length-11267-cov-3.456926_pt1 | contig 11267 bp, 8 predicted proteins | sample MGYA00242941_ERZ507946 | MGnify/ENA primary metagenome ERZ507946 (study PRJEB26167, sample SAMN06115482) | human gut metagenome | host: Homo sapiens | place: China:Guizhou | collected 2015-03-11...
TAATTCCTGAATTAATTAAACCTTAACCAGTTTATATTTCGGAACCAATATTTTCATGATTATCCATCCAATCAGATAAGCTACTGCGCATATACTGAAGATGATGAAGTAGCCGGCTGCTTTACCTTCAAAGCCCATAAACACCATATTGGTTTCGGCTGCATAGTCGAACAGTCGTCCTGAGCCCATGTTGATAAAGAATGAACCGATACCTCCTGCCATACCACCGATTCCGATGATGGTAGCGATAGTGCTCTTTGGGAACATATCACCTACTACAGAATAGATATTAGCCGACCATGACTGATGGGCTGCACCTGCAATACCTATAATAATAATCGGATACCAATATGAATAATTTCCTAATGGTTGAGCAAATAGAGCTAACAACGGGAATAAAGCAAAGATAAACATCGCTTGCATACGTGCTACATATGGGTTCTTGCCTGTTTTATTGATGATAATGGTAGGCAATTTTCCTCCGTATAGAGAAAGCATTGTGATGGCATATAGTACAAAGATAAGCATCTGAGCGGTAGCAGTATCAGAAGAGAAACCGTACACGTCTGAGATATAAGCAGGTGTCCAGAATAAGTAGAACCACCATACACCATCTGTCATGAACTTACCGAAGAATACAGCCCATGTCTGAGGGAATTTAAAACACTGGAGGAAAGAAATTTTCTGATTGTCAAAATCACTGTTTGTAGTCTGTGAGTCTGATCTTTTTGCTTCTTGCTCATTGTTGTCTTGCTCAATATATGCTAATTCAGCTGCGTTTACATGTGGATTAGCATTTGGTTTCTTATATAGGAACATCCATAATCCCATCCAAACAAAACCTAAAGCACCGATTACAACAAATGCCATTTCCCAACCGTTTCCTACACCTATACTTTGGAAATAACGTGCCAAAGGAGGAATACTTACGGGAGCTATCAATGCTCCAATGGTAGAACCGGCATTGAATATCGAAGTAGAGAAAGCACGGTCTTTTTTAGGGAAATATTCTGCTGTTACTTTTATGGCTGCGGGGAAGTTACCTGCTTCACCTGCTCCTAAAACAATACGTGCTGCAATAAAATAGTATACACTGGTGATTGCGATAGTTGATGCTACGGCTCCTGTGGCAGAAAGCATTTCTGTTGCATTGTGAATACCTAAGGTTACCTCAGTTGCCCAGCCGCATAATGCGTGGAGGCAGGCTCCTGCTGACCAAATGAAAATAGACCAGAGATATCCTTTTTTGGTACCCATCCAGTCAATAAAACGTCCGGCAAAAAGATTTGCTATGGCATATACAATTGAAAATATAGCTGTGATATCTCCATAGTTGGAGTCTGTCCAGTGAAATTCTGTTGCGATAAAATCCTTCGGATTTTCTGTTGAAAATTTTATCTTAAAGTTCGAATTGCAGAATAAAAACAGGTATTTATAAGCACAAATATGTATATAACTGCCTATTTTAGTATTTTTCACCGTATAGTCAACGAATACTGGCTTATCTTTACAAACTGCTCATTCTCTCCCCTAAGTGAGTAAAGGGCGACTTATTTTTGTAGTAGCGAATTATAAATCTTAAATTTACTGCTATAAAAACTATAATTTGCAAAATGAATCGTGCACATTTATAAAACGAAATGTGTACAATTTATTCGGTCAACTATACGACATACACACACAATTACATATGATACACACCGAACAGCAGACGAAACCCTTCCTCCGGCATTGCTTGCAGCAGTTTACAGCTCTCTTTATCTCTGTCAACACCATATTTCTTCATAATACGCCCTTCGATGAAACAACAAAGATAGCGAAATACTCACAAAAAAGCCATTCCAACGCTTTCCAACTCTTTTCGAAGCACCGGAATGACTTAACACCATTCAAACTATTCCCCCGACTTATATTATTTCAGTTGATTCAACCAGTTGACAATCTCCTGCAGCACTGCCGGAGCAATGGTCTCTTCAATATCGGAATACTCTACGGGAGAACCGGTAACGGCAGGCTGGAACATGTGGTTCAAGCCTGGGAAAACAATGGTCTTCACCTGAGTGTTACCATTCTCTGAAATCCCTTTCCTGATAAACTCCAGATTTTCCACCGGCACCTGACAATCCTTGTCTCCATTGAGTGCCAACACCGGGCATGTAATTTCCGGGAAATCCCACTCGGGATTGTATTTCAACAACTCGATCTTGGCTACATTATACAACTGCTGCGTCGTTGCGGCTGCCTGACCGGCCAAAGGAGTACCATTGAAAAGTTCGGTTAGCTTCCGTTCACAAGTGGCAGCATCTCCCGATTGCAAAACAATATCCTGCGCCTGACGCATATAGTTGTTGTATTTTTCAATAAAATCCTCTTTTACACCGGAAACCTTCAATAATGCCGCCCGCTGCATCAACAACAGTTCGCTGCCGCTTACGCCTCCGCCCGCCAAAGTGATGATAAAAGGCACCTCTTTCCGGGCAGCCATACTGAATGCCACGAAAGCGCCTTCGCTATGCCCGATGACTCCTACACTGTCGGCATTGATTTCCGGACGTTGTTTCAGGTAATTAACCGCAGCCACAGCATCCGCATCTGCATCCGGTAAACCGCTTTCCTTCAAATTGCCGCCGGACTTTCCGACACCACGGTCATCCACACGCAAGGTGGCTATCCCGTGACGGGCCAGATAATCCGCCAGAACGAAAAAAGTTTTGTGCTCTGAAAAAGTGTTATTGCGATCCTGACCGCCACTGCCGGAAACCAACACCACGGCCTTGCACCTGGCTCCACTGGCTGGCCAAGTCAATGTTCCCGCCAAGGTGACTCCATCATCCGCATTCTGAAAAGTCACCTCTTCCGAATGATAAGAAAAAGGCTCTTTCGGAGTCTGCGGACGCTTGAACACCACCGGCGTGCGGGTAAGAAGAAGCTCGAAATCATATCCTTCCCACAAAAAAGTTCCCTTCAGCGAACCGTCGGCCTGAAGCCTGAGAATACTGCGAGTCTGCGCATCCGCAATATTCACCGTCAAAACATGATCCGCCAATTCTACCGCATCCGCCCGATAGGTCTTTTCCGACAAATCTGGAATCTTCAACGTAACCTGATAGCCACCACCGGCCTTTTCGACATGATACTCCAAACGCAAGCGCATATTCTTCAAATCGGGATAACCATACCACTTACCCGTTATATCCTGTGCACCCAGCGTCAGAGAAACGAATAATAAAAACAAAAGCCAAACAATTTTCATAATATACGATATTAAAATACCAACCATATGTCTATAATACGCGCCACCCGACAAAAAGGGGGGAGTACTTTCCCTTTGACCTCACACGTTTCTCTGTTTTTCATCCGTTCTTCCTTTGGTACTCATCTAGCCACAAAGCCACGAGCTACGGAAGAGTTACAGACGAGCCTGCTTTCAAACCAAAAGGAAAGCAGGAGAAACAACAACTCATATCATGGAAAAATCAAAAATATCAGGAAAGGATTTTCAACCATACGGGCAAGTTTTTGCTTGCCGTTTTTTTTATGCTCCTTGACCGTATCTTCAGAAATCCGCAAACGACTGGCAATTTCCGAAATCTTCAATCCTTCCAATGTAAGCTGCATTACGAGACGGCACTGGGGCGGAAGCTGTTCAATCGCTGCCATCAGATTGGCATAGACATCTTCCTCTAACACTTTTTCCCAAAAACTACCCATTTCAGATGCCGTACCCAACAATTCACGCTGATACCGGTCGCGCACCTGCTGCTTTCTAAAATAACTGACACACCTGTTTTTCAAGGCACTGTAAAGGAAATATTTAACCTCATCGCCACTGATAAAACGGTGGGTAGATTCCAATAACGAAATAAACACATCCTGCACCAGATCACAGGCTATCTGATCGTCTTTTACATATCGGATAGCAATGGATTTCAAGGCTACGAAATAGACACCATATAAATGACGGAATGCCCGGTTATCCTTTTGCGCCAAGTAATGTAGAAGGAGTTCTTCGTTCGGAATACGCATAAAATTCATAAATCAATAAAACAAAGTGCTAACTCTTTTTCTCTATTGTAGAATTTCATTTCCTTATCTTTTCATATTTGATTTCATTCTTGTAAAATTTACCATCACCAAGTTTACGGTCATAAATTTCTGAATTAATAGCAAAATTACTAATAATTTCGAGAATATAATATGATTAAAATTCTGAAAATCATACTTAACATTTCAGTCTGCCTTTCTAATTTTCTGGGTAAATTCGTTTACATCAATGTATAAGGCAACGTAGTGCTCTCCCTGTGGTGTCGGGCATTTAAAAACGCTTGTAGAAAAGGCGTTTGCTAATTAAATGATACGTATGTAAAAAGGGGCAGTCCAGTTTGGGATTGCCCCTTTTTCAAGACTTTGTTTCCGATAGGGAAACAAGCATTAATTCAGGTATTCTGTAACGAAAGCACGCAATTTTTCGGCTCTGATGTTCTTGGCTAAAATGCGGTTGTTTTCGTCCAGTACAATAATCGACGGTACGGCATCGATGTTGTATTGTTTCACCACCTCGCACTTCCATCCTTTCAGCGAAGAGACATGTGTCCACTGCATACCGTCCTTCTTGATAGCCTGCACCCAGGGTACCTTACGTTCGTCCAACGACACGCTGACAATAGCAAGCCCTTTGTCCTTGAAGTCATTGTAGAGTTTCACCATGTTGGGATTCTCCATGCGGCACGGTCCGCACCAGGAAGCCCAGAAATCGATAATTTTCAGTTTTCCTTTCACGCTGTAGAGCGACACTTGTTTTCCTTCTGGAGTGGTCAGGGTGAAGTCGGGAGCGGTGGCGGCGATACTTACCTTCTCGAGGTCAGCGATGCGTTCTGCCAGAATCTTTCCGGGAGCTGTCTCTTTAGCCTTGTCCGAAAGAAGCGCGTAAATCTCCTTCAGGGGTTTCAGCTCCATGATCCGTTCCGAGCCTGCCGTTTGCAGATAGGCTGCAAACACATTATCCGCATTCTTGCGTATCAGAGCATTCATCTTCGCGAAAGCGTTCTCTTGTACCTTGTCGACTTTGTCCTCCAGCTCCTTGGTAGTCTTGAAATGCTTTTTGGCTGCCGCCTCTTCCACTTTCTTCTGCAGGGTGCGGCTTGCGGTATTGGCATCTGCCACAATCTGCTGATATTCGTTGAAGTCCTCCTGGAGTTTTCCTCCATGGATATCGCCGACACCGTCGCGCGTTAGCGTGGCGGTATACTCCTCGCCCGGCTCAAGCATCATGATGAAGCCACCTACATATCCTTCAATCACGAGATGTGCCACCACTGCCTCGTCCAGAGTACCACGGATGTCGAATTTTCTGCCGACAATGGCAGTCCTTGCCAGGGTATCGGTCTTACCGGGACGTTGAGTGAGAACCAGGAGCTGCCCCTTGTCCAACTCGATATCCCCGCTTATGCTGAATGCCTGCTCTTGTCCGTATACCGTAAAGAGGAGGGCACAGAGCTGTATCGTCAATGCTATTTTTTTCATCATAACTTGTCGTTTAATAGTCTGTCAATCGGTTAAGTGCTGTAAACTCCCAATCAATGATGGTGATGTCTCCCAGGGCATACTTTTCGACTTTCTCCACGTCACCACCATTATTCAGGTGAATTTCGTGAATTTCGTCGTGTCCCTCGGTATTGGTTACTACCAGTGCCAGAATATGCTGATTGGCGTTGAAATCCTCAACAACACTTTGATTGGCATACCTGAAAGCGATTTTCTTGATAGTGCCTTCTAGCTCGTACAGTTCGATACTCTCACCGCTTGCCATAATGCCGCGGTATACCACATTGTCTTTCGTGAAGAAGAATTGGTCCTGATAATAGTCGCTGACGGCAAACAGGGTACTTTCGTCGAAGCCCCACGTATGAGTAGAGTCGCAAGTCACGTTGCCGTAGGCAAATCCCTCTCCACCATCGCCTTTACTGTCATCTCCCTTGGCCATCTTGTCGCCTTTGTCATCATACGAAATGTGGTAGAGGTAACATTTGTTGTTGTGCTCGTTTTTGGCGATGAACAGGCAGGGTTCCCGGTCTCCGGCACTGGTCTTGGCATCCCGACCAAGCCACAATGCTTTTTTGCCTGCCAAGGCGTTGGCATCGACGGTACCCATATAACCGATGGTACCTCCTATACAGTTCATCAGGCGTTTGTGGGTATCATCCCACAGAGTGACATCACCTCTTGAATCCATGTATGCCAGGTCGATGCTGTAGTCTGAGGATACATCGCCCTGCGGTTGTTCAAACATGGGAGTTCCCCATGACGTGCTGTAATAGTACTTCCCTTCAGTACTGATCATGGCCACGTAAGAAGTACTGTTTACGTTGGGGGTGATCACCTCCCTGACATGTACGTTGGCGGGAACGTTCATTTCACGGTAATCCCCCATCTTCTTGCAGTCGAAGGGGAAGATATAGGTGATGCTGTCCGGTGAGGAAGTGATGAACAGACGTTCCATGAGGATATAATCCTGGGCTCCGCCTGCCGAATAGGTGATGCCGGTCATGTTCGGATAACCAGGACGTCCCATGGCATCTTGGATGTCCGGTGTGATCTCGGCTTTTCCGGCTACGTCCCAGGAAAGACAACCTATTTTCCGTTCCCCGGCAGCTCCGTGTACGAAAAGCCAGGAGTTGGTGAATGGTACCTTGGTCTTCACAGTTATATTGCTGTAATGTTCGATGTCCAGGCTTTTGTCACGTACCACCAGCAATACCTGCCATTTAGATTTTTTTGTTGCCGGCAACTCCATGAGATTCTCCTTACCGGTGATGGTGTCGCTTGACACCTTTTTGTCCTCAACGTTCAGGGTGCGGTACCAGATATATTCCAGGTTCTCCTCTGAATTATTCAGAGTCTGTTTGCCTTCTGCGGTCAGCAGGAAGGTCTCTGTTGTTGCGCCAGGCTGGTTGACCAGGTAGATGTTAGTTTCCTTGTCGGCTGGCGCAGGGGTGACGGTCACTTCAAAGTCGTTTACGTCTTTGTAGCCGTAGTTCCCCTTATCCTTGTAACACGAGCCTAATGCCAGTGTCAGCAACAGTCCGGAAATGAATATGCTTTTGTTCATAATTTACCAGTTTTTATCGATTAATCATTTACATTCCGGGGAAAGTGAAGTCTTTCGGCGCATCCGGATGTTCTGCATTATATGCATTCAGTGCATTTATCAGGTCTGTCACTCCTCCGTCATAAGCCCAGTTGCTGCCAGGTATCCAGCTGAAATATTGGTAGGAGGTGCGCAACACCTTTACCATGAAGGCATATTTCTCTTCAGAATATTCTCCATACTTCTCATCCTCCCAGGCTTCCGGTTTGGGATAGCGGTTCAATGCCTGAATTTCGTATTTGTCCCATCCGGTGATGTTACCCGGGAATGCCGGTGATTTTTCCTTGTCGAATATGATGGCAGCAGCAAATTCTCCAATTTTCCGGGGGCTGTTGATATAGACAACAACAGTGTCCTTCACGGCATGGGGGGCAAGTATACACACCTCAGGCAGTACAATGTCCGCCATTTCGGTACTGTCGTTGACGGTCTCCGCCTTCAGGTGATATTCCCGGGGTTGATCGGATGAGTTTCCGGCAACGGCAATGAACAGACGGATAGAGTCTGTCCGTGGAGTGTCTCCGTAAATATACGGGAAATATCCGTCCGTATCTCTTTCCCCGGTTTCCTTAAAGGGAAAATCGAGTTTGTGGTTCAGCGTCTCCGGTTCTGCTGAAGTCCAGGGCTGCTCCTTCGAGTCCGGAAGTGCGAAATAGAGTCCGTCGGTCTCTGCAAAGATGAAGGATTCCTTTTGTTCGCAGGAATATGCCAGCAATGCCGCCAGACAGATATATAATATGTTTTTCGTCATGATTCGAAAAGATTTTAATGTTATCCGTATATATAATTCAGTTCCCTTTCATTTAGTTGTATTCCTTTTCATCGTCTGTCAGCGGGAATACATATTGGAAGGAGGACATTTTTCCTTCAAGGCTTGGCGGACAGCGGTAGAAGGTCTTCATAGCATGCCGTTTGAGGAAATAGAAATACTGTCCCTCTGCGAAAAATTCCTTGCGGTATTCTGCATCAAGTGCAGTTTCCGTCACCTCATCCAGATCGTAGACGGCGGATATGCCCCGTGCATTGCGCAAGTCGTTCAGGTACTCCGCGTCACCGGTCGCTTCGGCTGCGATGAGGTACATCTCGCCCAGGCGAATCAGCGGGAGATTTTCTTTGTAGACGTAATTTTGTGTAGGAAGGTATTTGCGGCACATCAGACCTTTGGTACCTCCGTTGTAGAGTCCGTAACCGAACTTGTAGCGGATGTCGTTCCTTCCCACAGAGGAGGTCACTTCAAATGCACCTTCGGCGTTTGTCGGGGTAATCCACAAGGCAGAACCGTCATCGGCAGCTGACACGTTGAAATAGCTTTCCAAACGGTCCTCCATGTCGTCCATATGCAGGGCAAAAAGGGTCTCGTCAAACATGGCGATGTCCTGGAAATTGTCTCGTACCAATTTCAGACCACATTGCCCGATGACCTCTTTGGCTATCCGCCCCGCCTCAGCAAGATCTTCCGAGCCTCCGCGGTAGAGCAGCACCCTTGCCTGTAATGCCTTGGCGGCATATTTGTTCATACGGTGTCCCCGGTATGCTTTGAAGGGGTTTTCAGCATCGTTGCCCCAGTTGACGGAGTCTTGTGCCAAATAGGTATCTGCCTCTTTCAGATCGGCAAGCACCAGTTCCAGCACTTTGCTCGCGCTCAGCAGCGGAGAAGTCTCCGGTTTGAATTCCTTGCGGTAGGGAATACACTCTTTCTCCGGCTCTTCTTTATACACCGGACCGTACATACGAAGCAGGTCGAAGTGCAGAAAAGCTCTCAAGGCAAGAGCTTCGCCTTTCATCAATTCCCATGATCCGGGGGTAGTGATTACCTCTTGGCCGTTTTTGTCCAGACGGGCAATCAGGTTGTTGACGTTAGCAATGGTCTCATACATCGAGTTCCAGATGTCGGTGATGATGCCCTTGGAATAATTGGCGTTCGTATAGTCGTAGACATGCTCGCTCTGTCCAGCGAATGGCGCACTACCATCGTCATAACGCTGCACCAGTTTCTCAAGGAAATACCACGTCAGGTTCTTGCCATAGGTTTTATCTTTAGTCATATTGCCGTAACAACCGGTCAGCGCGCTTTGAAAACCGGTCTCATCCTTGAACAGATCGTCTGTCTTGATGTCTGTCTTGGGGGATACGTCGAACCAGTCAGAACAGGCACTGCTTGCCACGGCTACAGCGAGAGTTAAGAATATGTTTTTTATTTTCATGATTGTCATCTTCCTTTTTAGTTAAACAATACAGACAATGAAAGGTTTACTGTGCGGGAGAACGGATAGTCGGTTCCACGTTCCTGCTTCACGCTTGAAAGACGTCCCAGGTCCTGCATGGAGCCGGTCAGGTTGATGCCGGCGATTTTGCATTGTTTCAGGAAAGTGAATTTCTTCGGATCGAAGTGGTAGCCTACGGAGATAGACGAGAATTGGATTTCGTTGACTTTCTGTACGAATCGGGAACTCAGTTCGGTCGCTCTGCCGGTATAGCTGATTGATTTATATTTGGCGATATCACCCGGTTTGCGCCAGCGGTCTTTGGCTGCGCGGCGATCTACATTGTATGCCAGGTTCACGTTCTCGACGCGGTCCACAAGGGTCTGGTTGTAGATGTAGGCACCCAGTTGGTAAGTGAATCCTAAATTGAGTGACCACTCTTTCCAAGTCAGACTAGAGGTAATACCTCCGCGGAATTTCGGTTCGGTGTCGCCCACGGCCACTTTGTCGTTGGCATCCCAGAAGAAAGTCCGCTCGCCGTTGCGTTTCAGGAAGATTTCATTACCGGTTGCCGGATCAATTCCCAAGGAGCGCACCACGAACAGTTGTGATGTCGATTTTCCCTCTTCGTAGATGGGAGCCGGACTGTTTCGTTCGTTCAGGTTATTTTCATTCTGTTTTTTGATTTCGTTGGACAGTTTCTTCACCACGTTTTTGTTGTGATTACCGTTGATGGAGACGTTCCACTGGATCTGCCGTTCGAAATCCTGTATGGGGGTGAATCCCAACGTTACGTCTACCCCCTTGTTGGAGATAGCTCCGATGTTGTTCGTCATGGTCAGGAAACCGCTCGATGGAGCGATGTTGTTCTCCAACAGCAGCTGGTCGGTATAATGGTTGTAATAATTTACCGATGCTGTCAGACGGTCGTTGAAGAAGCCCAGTTCGATGGCTGCACTGAAGTCCTCTGTAGTAGACCAGTCGAGGTCCGGATTACCGAATCCTTTCAGCTTGGAACCGATGACACCGGAAGAAAGGTATTGAAACATCATCTCTTCAAATGTATAACCTTCGATTGCTTGGTAGGGGTCGTAGTTCTGCGAACCGGTGATACCGTAGGATGTACGCAATACTAAGTTGGATATGGCAGTACCTTCCAGCCATTTCTCGCGGGATGCATTCCAGCGTGCTCCGACGGACCAGAACGGTTTCAGTTTACTGTCTGCACCGAACTGTGAGGACATGTCACCGCGGACGTTGAAATCCACGGAGTAACGGAAATCGTACATATAGCTGACTGTGGCGGTTAGTCCCATGCTCCGGGAGGTGCTCTCCGTATTGTTTACATCGCGTTTCTCTACTTCCTGTGCAAACTGGAAATCGCTCATATTGTCGTTGGGGAAACCTTTAGCTGTCAAAAATATACCATCGCTCTGGTTCTGTCCGATTTCCCAGCGGGCAAACATACTCAACAGGTGTTTGTCTTTAGTGAGGTTGTAGTTGATGGAGGCATTGGTGTTCCAATTCAAGGTGTTACCGATGCTTTTGTTGTAGGTTCCCCTTTCCAGCAACGGCACATCGTTTGCCTCAAATTCGGAGTGATTCATAGACTTGAATATCTCGCCGTTGGAGGTACCCTTAGTTAGGGAGAACTGGGCATTCAGCCGCAGGTTTTCACGTATAGCGAATTCCAATGAGAAATTGTCCGTGACATTGAAATTCTTGGTATAATCCTTATGTTCGAACTGTGTATTGTACAGCGGATTGGTGATGGTTTTGGAGCCATTCCCGGGGCCAAGACTCTTTCTTTCAATGATTTTCTGGTAGTTGCCGTATTCGGAAGCGAACAGCTTGTCGGACGAGGCATAGATCTTGCGCGTATAGTTCATCACCATGTTATCGGTGCGCACGCGCCC
>ENA-UEYL01003134-UEYL01003134.1-human-gut-metagenome-genome-assembly--contig:-NODE-3134-length-11259-cov-4.201753_pt1 | contig 11259 bp, 8 predicted proteins | sample MGYA00242941_ERZ507946 | MGnify/ENA primary metagenome ERZ507946 (study PRJEB26167, sample SAMN06115482) | human gut metagenome | host: Homo sapiens | place: China:Guizhou | collected 2015-03-11...
CCAAACAGCAGGAAACGCTTGAGGCGCAGCAGAAGAAGCTGAAAGAACAGCAGAAAAAGTCCACCCAGAAGAAACGTAGACCGCGTCATGACCGGGAGAGGTGACGGAAATGTTGGGTAAAAAACGAATAATCGAGAACTTTGAAATCATCCACTCAATCCAAATCGGGGCGCGGGAGCTTGTAGTAGGCGTCAGCCCGGAGCTGGAGTTTATGTGCTGCTTCTGCACACAGGATGATATTGCTGAGTATTATTCCGAGGCCATGAGCAGCAGCGAGTATCTGGAGATCATGGAGCTTTACGCGGACAGGCTGAAAGGACAGATAGCGGCAGTTCAGGCCCAGCGCAATACCCTCCACATCCCACTGGATATGCTGGGCCGTGAGCATTGTTTCCCGCTGCTGGAAGGCGATGACATCGCCAATAAGGTAGTGGCGATCAACCCGGCTTCCCTGCGCTATGAATATCAAAGAGCGGACTGCCAGTTGATTCTAGTGACAGGAGAAAGCGGGGCACGGAGCAACCCCCGCGGCACTGCGGTCTATGGTATCAACGTATTCACAGGCCGCAGGGCTAGCCAGTGGGAACGTGGTGATATTTTAGGTGAGGTCAGGCCAGAGTGTCTACCGCAGTGGGCAAAGGACCGCTTGCAGGTCATTCAGCGGGAACGCGCTCTGAAAAGGAGTCTATCTGATACCAGGTAAAAGAACAGTTGAAACCACATGCGCAACAGCGGCTTTCAGTGAATAAACTGGAGGTCGCTGTTTACTTAAGAGCGTCTGATACAAACGAAACTTCTGATGGGCGGTTCGCCCTGTACCCATTGGAGCATCGTGCAGACTCCGAACCGGGAAACACAGCCGGAGGGCATGGGCTGGGAGTTATTCCGCAACTATTTGATTGCCAGAGAAGAGCGGCGTAAATTTTTGGAAGGAGGACTTCAAATGAACATAGATCAGGAAAAGCGTATGGCCGGGGACTATGAGATCATCCATGCGCTTCACATTGGCGACCGGGAGATCGTGCTAGGGGAAAACCCGTCAGCGCCGGAGGATGAGCGGTATGTATGCGCGTTCTGCCAGCAGCATGAGATATTCGCAAACTATACCGAGGTCATGGTCAGCGATGACTACCCGGAACTGGTAAAGCTGTTTGGGGAGCGTGTGGCGGAACAGGCGGAAAAGACCCGTATCGCCTTGAACGGCCCGAAAATTCAGGGCATCTCCAATTCGGCCATCACCGCCGAGGACTGTGAACAGGTCAGTTACCAGGAGGACATCCGGGGCAAAGTCGTGGTGATCCGCCCGGAGGTGCTGCGCCGGGAATACCGCCACGCCACCTGCCAGCTCCAGTTGTGTACCAGCGGCTCCGGCGCATACCCCAACAGCCGCGGCACTGCCTGTTACTGCACAGAGCTGTATTCCGGGCAGAGGGCGCGGTTTGAGCGCAGCGACATTCTCGGCGTCATCGCCCCGGAGGACCTGCCCAAATGGGCAAAGCATTACCTGGAGCTGCGACAGGCTGAAAAGGAACGAAACTCTCGTGACAGGGAGGGCCGCTGATATGGGCAACCGTATGAACGCCGGCTATCTCATCACCGACTCCATCCACATCGGGACCACCGAGCTCGTGCTGGGTGTGAGCATAACGGAACGGTCCACGTTTGTGACATGGGCCTGCCAGGGAAGTGATTACTACTACTGGGGCCATTATCACTCCGATCTCCTGGCCGCTAAAAAGGACCTTCTGGAACGGGCCGGGGCGGAACTGGAGTACCAGATGACAAAGCAGGAACGCTCCGGCGAACAGCCGGAGAAATCGGGGAAGGAGCGTGAGCGGGAATGAGCTATGAGCCGGCCTATTCCCCCTGGGGGCTTATCCAGACCCGCAAGACCCTCTGCCCCGGTTTCTTTGATGTTTCCACAGCCAGCCACGGCGGGATCATGGTGGCGCGGGAATTTGTGGCCGGGAATTTATCACCTGCCGCCCAGCGGTACGGGTTCTGGGAAGGCGGCTATCTGTGCTTTGAGGAGGACAGCGACGCGCAGATCGTCCTTCGGGAGTTAATGGACAGAGGGCTTTACACCGCACCGATCAATGAATACTTCGGCCCCGGAGAATACAGCAAATGTATTGATGATACTATCCGGGTATGCCATCCCGACTACTGGCGGGCGCATGAGGCCGGACTGACACAGCCCGCACAGCCGCCGAAGATAAAGGCGCGTGAGCGATAATGGAGCTGACCTTGCGGCCCGCAACCCCTGCCGAGCGGCTTTATGCCTATGAGCAGCCCGGAGAGATTGCCGGTCAATGCGGAAGTCCGGGCTATTTATGGGGAGAACTGGATAAGGACAGCAGTTCGACCTTCTTTAGCGGCTGGGTAGCATTTGACCGTTCTCTCAATACGCCGGAGTTCAAAGCAGAATCTAGATCTGTGCAGGAAATGCTCCGTTTTGATGAGCGATACCATCATCAGCTGAATAATTGGACCGCCATGATTTGCTGCTGCGTGGATAACTCCCAGGGATTATTCCGCAACGGCTATGAATATGTGTTCCGCGCCGACACCCAGGACTATTCCTATCTGATCCGATGTACCCCGATTGGAGAGGAAAACCATGTCCATATCTATCCGTATCGCCGGGGATTGCTTGACCGGCACATGAAGCAGGCCGAAAGAGGCATCCGCTTCATCACCACGGCTGGCAAGGAGAAATTCAGGGTAGCAGACGGCGATATGGTGCGTGTTATCATCGGTGAACACAGGGGGGTGAGCACGTGGCCCGGTATATTGACGACTGCCACACCGCAATCGGCGGCAGCGTTTACCATATCCGTGAGTATGCGTCATACCTGGAGCAGATTGGCGGGAAAGCGATCCCAATACGACCGGGCTTGCCGGAAAAGTGTTATGCCGTACTGCCCAGCGGCGATGAGATCATTACCGTCCGGCACGGTGAGGCCGGTTATTATCACACGGATAAATACGGCCATGACCGCGCTCACGTGCAGGCCATCGTAGATGAATACAACGCACAGATCAATGTGACCAAGGCGCAGGCAGCGGCGATGCTGGCGGGCTCCCTGTTCGGCTGGGAGACGCCAGCTGCCGACCCGAAAAACTATGATGGGCAGGGTCAGCCCATCAAGCCCAAACACCATGACCGGGGCGACGCCCGGTAGAAGTTCTATCAATATCGTTATAGAGAAAGCGGCTATCAGTGAGAAGCTGGTAGCCGTCTTCCTATTGACAAGGAGCGTGATCGTATGGAATTGACCATTCGTGCCGCTGCCCCAGGGGAGCGGCTTTATATCGCCAGGCAAAGCACACAGATCGAGGGCCAGACCGGGAGTGTCGGGCACTTTCGAGCGGATATGGGTGAGGACGGCAAGGGGTTCTTTCCCCAATGGACCAGCCACCGGGAAAACCTGGACACCGAGGAATTTCAGCAGGATCTGGAGTGTGTCATGGAGGCCCTGGTGGGCGACGAGCAGTACGGCGGGTTTCTAAAAAGCCGTGACGCCATGCGGGACTTCTGCCGGGAACACCCGGAGAGCGCGCTTGACCACGGCTTTTTTTCATTCGGCTTCCGGGCGGAAACAGCGCAGTATGCCTACCTGATCCGGCTGCACCCCTACAAGGGGGAGGAAAATCTGTTCATCTACTGCTACCGCCGCGACTGGCTGGACCGGCACATGGAACAGGCTGAAAAGGGCATCCGGTTCATCGACCCGCATTACAAGGAGCTGTTCCGCATCCCGGACGGCGGGCAAATCCGTATTCTCCGGGAGGGCTGCGCGCCTATAGACCGGACCTGCCGCTATATTGATGACTGCCATGTGGAGGTGGGCAACGGCTGGGACAGCCTGTTTCACATCTGCCAGTTTGCCGAACAGATGGAGCGGTGCCACAACGAGGTGATCCCTCTGACGCCGCCCCTGCCGGAGAAGTGCTTTACCGTCCAGCCGTCATCGGGTGAGCTGATCGCCATAGAGCGGTACAAGCCGGGGTATCAGGTGTCCCCCATGGCCCATTTCAAAGGGAAAACGCCCCAGCAGACGGCGGATGTACTCAACGACGATATGGGCGTGACCAGGGCGCAGGCGGCGGCAATGCTGGCCGGGGCGACCCTGGGCTGGACATCCCCTGCCGCCGACCCGAACCGATACAATAAGCGTGGCCGGCCCATCCAGTCCCGCCGCCACGAAAGGAGTGGTTCACGATGACAGAGCAAAGGCACTTAATATGGAGCAACTACGATCTGGACTATGAGGACTGGAGGGACGATCTGGAGGAAGATCATCCGGAGCTGACCGAGGACGAGCGCATGGCCCTGATGTATGAGATCAATAACCGATATCTGGACGATGAGCGCGTCAATCTGAACATCCAGCTTGACCAGCCCATCCTTGTGATTGCTGACCTGGGACTTTGGAATGGGCGGCGTACAGGCTATCAGGAAATCTCCAGCGGCAATATCCGGGACTGCCTTTACAGTGGCCGGGATATTGAATACGCCACATGGTATGTGGATAAGCTGGGCGACCTGCGCTGCGACGCCATACACCACGACGGTACGAACCATCTTCTTTACCGCACATATAAGCCCGGAGCGCGGGACTCACAAATTGACTTGCTGAAAGAAAAACTATATTACGGAAAGGCCGTCCACACCGATATAACCCGCATTACCCGCAGGCTGGGAGACGAGATCGGCAAGGCGTACGGCTGGGATTTTCCCAAGCCCCGGCAGGCCGTTTCCGTGGAAAGGTAGGACGATGATGGCACAAATACCCAACATCAAATTAGAGCTGCACCCCTCTATGTTTGACCTGTTGATGACTGTCCTGGCATACAACGCCGCTAACGCCCCCGTGGAGAGCGTCCGAAGCGGTGCGAAGGACTTGATGGAGAAACGTATGCGCTTTACCCGGCTCTATATGGGTAAGGGTGGCGAACAATACGCCAGTCTGCGTATGTACGAAAATGAAGCGGAAGAAACAATCTGGCAGCTCCTTTTAACCGCAGCCCTCAACTATGATGTGAGCGAGGAATATCACAAAAAGTTGAAGGTGGAAAGCAGGAGTGATCCCCAATGAAGGGCGTACCCATCGACGAGGCCCTGTGCGCCTACCTGAAGAAATACCATAAGGGACAGGAGAACGCGGCTTCCAGCAAGGAGCTGGAGGCCACGGTTCATGTCGGCGGGGCGGAGCTGCGGCGGGCGGTCAACCGCCTGCGCTGTGACGGCCACCCTATTTGCAGCGCCGATGCAGGCTACTTCTACGCGGCGCGACGATCAGAGGTCAGGGCCACCGTCGCCCAGCTCACCGGGCGCATCTCTAAAATCGCCGTGGCAGCAAAGGGCCTGTTGCAATCTTATGAGGAAACGGAGGGATAGAGCATGGCGAAAAAACTGGACTCCATTGTAGAGCTTGCGGCGCAAAAGACTCGTGAAATTTCCGCCAACAGCGGGAATTACATGGCCTTTCTGACCACCGCCGCTCACAACTTCAAGTACGATTTCCGCGACCAGCTTTTGATCTATGCGCAGAAGCCGGATGCCACCGCCTGCGCGCAGATCGACTTCTGGAATAAGCATGGCCGCTATGTCAACCGGGGCACCAGGGGGATCGCCCTGCTAGTGGACACGGACCGGGGTTATAAGCTGCGGTATGTCTTTGATATGTCTGACACCAACAGCCGTCAGGGGCGCACCATCCCCATCTGGAAGATGGAGCCGCGGTATGAGGACACGGTGATCGAGGCGCTGGAGAACAGCTATGGCGAGTTCCCGGACCGCTCTGGTCTTGCCGCCTGCCTGCTGGAAACGGCGAAGGTCATTGTAGAGGACAACTTTGGCGACTACTACACGGAACTGCGGGGCGTCAAGGCGGGCAGCCTGCTGGAAGAGCTGGACGATCTCAGTACCGAAACATGGTTTAAGGGCTTGGTGGAGAGCAGCGTGGCCTTTATCATGCTGACCCGGTGCGGCATCGACCCCATGGACTATTTCAGCGGCGAGGATTTCGCCCATGTCTATGACTTTGACACCCCGGAAACCCTGTCCATCCTGGGCGGCGCGGTGAGCGATATTGCGGAAATGCCCCTGCGGGAGATCGCCACTACGGTCTTGAGCCTGTACCGGACAGAGCAAAGGGAAAATCGCACATTTGACGAAAATTCTGACAGGCAGTATCATGATGGCAGGACAAAACAGGAAAGGAGCGTTGAACATGGAACTGACATACCGAACGGAGGGCGACTACCGTCTGCCCAACCTGGAAGCGCCGGAGGCCCCGAAGGTCGGAAAATATGGGATGCTGCGGCGCAGCTACCTTCAGACCCACAGGAACGCCTACTACACGGGGATGCTCCTCAGCGGCAGGCTGAACGCCCATCTGGAGAAGATCGACCGGCAGGCCACGGAGATGGTGGAGCAGCTGACGGCGCGGATGGCGCGGGAGCAGGGCGTGACGGAGGAGTTGAAGGCCAGCGATCAGATGAAGTGGGTGGGCCTGATGAACAACATCCGGGCAGCGGCGGAGGAAGTGGCGCTGACGGAGCTGGTCTACACGGACGCATAAGCGGCCCGCTCATCGCCGGGGAAGAACTCCCGCAGGCCCCTGTTGACGGGACATCAGGTGCTACCGGACTTCAAAACAAGCACCATGATTTTAATGCCCGCACGGACATCCCTTACTATCACGAGGACAGCGAGAAACAGGAATTACTCCGTATCAGCGACGCCCTGAACGGCCACAGGGCCGAGATCGCCGCGTTCTTTGAAGCCCATGAGGGCAGAAAAGAGCGCGGCGATTTCATTAAGGGCTTCTTTGACAACACCTATGTAGAGAAAATCTTGAGCAATGGCCAGCGGGCCGGGTATCGGGCATGGGACGATGTGCTGAACCTCTGGCGCGGGGCGTACCTCTCCCGCGAGAAAGAGGTGTTCCTGCGGTGGCCCCATGTTGCCGACACCATCTACGGGATGATCTTGCTGGACCAGTGGCTCGACCCGGAGGAACGCCCCCTGCCCAGCGAGGCGGAGCAAATCACATTCATTGAACAGGCTGAAAGAGAAAAGAGAGAAGTTTTCACTCTGCCCCAGGAGGCCATAGACTATGTCCTGTGCGGCGGCAGCGGAGTGTCCGCAGGGAAATTTCGCATTTATGAACAGTTTCAGAAGCAGGAGAGCAAGCAGGAAAATATCAAATTCCTGCGGGATGAGTACGGTATTGGTGGGCGTTCCGACGCTATACCCGGCAGCGGCTATTGGGAAGATCACGACGGTAAGGGTATCACCATCTCCCGCGACCTCCAAGACCCCAACGGCAAATACAAAATTACCTGGGCCAAGGTGGAGAAGCGTATCGGGGAACTGATCGCCGCAGACCGCTATCTGAACCGGGCTGAAAAGGAGCAGTATCCGGCGTACCGGGCTGATGTTCAGCGTCGGACAGAGCGGTGGAAGATCGCAAAAGAGATTCGCTCTATCATCAACGACTATGTAGACTTCAAGACCCAGCTTGGTGAAAAGGATCAATGCGATGAGGTGCTGCTTGCCAAGCGGTGTGCGGACTCGTTTGGTGTTGGGGAAAAGAAGTGCTATGTCCTGCGGAAAAAGGGCGACTTTGTTCTGCCCACCATGCGGTCGGCCATGCAGACCATCATCGCAGACAACACTCACCTGACGGAACGCTGTGAGGCCATGCTTGCCGCCCTGGACGGCCCCCTGGCCGCGCCGCTGGAGCCGACCTATGACGAATTGAACCCGCCCCTGGAGCTGCCGAAAGAGCACCGGCTGTCCCTGGGGGCCACGGTGTATCTCGGCTCCCAAGAATATGAGCTGCTGGCCTTTGACGAGCAGACCGTCCGGCTCTACGACCCGTCATTTCCCATCATCAACAAGGAGATGGCGCGGGACGAGTTTGACCGCCAGCTGGCGGAGAACCCGCTGAACGACAGACTGCTTCAGGTGGCGGAGGACGCGGCTCCTGTGGCTGACGCCGAAGAACCGGACGCTGAGGAACCGCTGAACGCCCCGCTGCCCGTGGGCAGGATCGACTTCCTGGGCACGAATGGCATCGTGGGCGAGAGCGTGGAGTACACCGACGCGGAGGAATTTATGCTGGCGATCAGGGAGGAGAACCGAGTCGGCGCACCCATGCGGATCGTCCTCTACCGGGACAGCGAGGGCCAGACCATCCCCCAGGACTTCCTTGCCGATCTGGACCCGCCGCCCCAGGGCTTCCAGGTCATTGACATGGCGCAGGCCCAGTTGGAGCAGACAAAATGGCTCATCAACGCCTACTGCATGGAGGTCTTTGAGCAGGAGGCCGACTTCTCCGATCTCTCCCATGTCCCCCTGGCGTTCAGCTCCACCAGCGACAGCGCCCATACCGTGGAGATCAGCGCCGACCTGGTATCCTTCCGCCTTTCCTATCTGGTGGACGGTGCGGAGGCAACGGCCATCCAATGCGCCGGCTTCCGTGACCTGAATGAACTTCTCGCCAACCTGGATTTTGACGAGATGGTTGCCTTTACAGAGGAGGAATACAACAAACAGCAGACACAGAAAAAGCAGACGGAAGTGCAGCAGACAGAGGATGACCCTTTCCCGGAGATAGACCCCGCCGCCATCCGCAGAACTCTTGCAGAAAGAGGCATTGTGGACGGAAAAGTCATTGACCCGGATAAACTGAATGCCGACCCCTTTATGCAGCGGGTCATGGCCGATGCGGAACAGGCTTCCGCCCGTGCGCCACAGTCTGATAAACGCTTTTCCCCCATCGAAACTGAGAACGGCTACGCTGTGTGGGACAACATTCGAGATGAGATTTATGTGGATGATGAGGGCGTCAGGGAGGAATTTACCAGCCGGTGGCAGGCGGAGGAGTACGCCCACCAGCTGAATCAGGTGGACACCCTCGCCCGGTATTATGGGGAGGGCGAAACCATCCTGATCCGGCAGTACCCCAACGGCCAGTATTATGTCCAATACTGCTATGACGATCAGGATAACACGGTGTATGCGACGGCGGGTGGCTTTGATACCTTTGAGCAGGCCGAAGCAGCACTTTATACCCATCGTCCCCAGGCGAAAAAAGACCCCATCGCCGCCCAGGACCTCGCGTACCGGCAGGCCGCGGAATATTGGTCCGGCGACGAGCATCTTGTGATCTTTCAGGAACCAAACGGGACCTTCTGCAATCAGTACGGCTTCATTTCCGGCAGGGTGACACCCACGACCGGGAGCTTTGCCACACTGGAGGAGGCGGAGAAACAGCTTTACGCGGACCGCCCTCTGGCCCAGAAGGTCCAGGCACAGGAGAAACCGCCCGCCCATGCCCCGGCAGACCGGGACGAAGCGGAGCGCCGCTATCAGGTGGTGGTCTACCACCACCTGGAAAACGGCATGGACGAGAAGCTGGAATATGCGACGCCGGAGGAAGCGGAACAGGCGGCGCGGGGCTATTTGGAAGGCACAATGGAGCCAGACGGCTTTGCCTACGAGGGGGCGGCTGTCTACGACCTGCTGGAGAAGAAGTGGCTCCGCGTGATCGGGGACTTCCCCACACCGGAACGTCCCGCCGCAAAAGAGGAACAACCTCCGCCTCCGCGGGAGGATACGGAAACGGCTGCTGCGGACCGTGACCTGATCGGTAAAGAGGTGACGCTGGAGGGCCGGCGGTTTCTTGTAGAAAAGATCGACGAGGATGGCCGTGCCTCCCTGCGGGACCTCACCTTTGAAGGGGCTGTGGGCTTTCCAATCGAGCGTGTAGAGCATATTTCCGCCATTCGGCGTCTGATGGGACCGGCTGAAAAGACAGCGGGACCGGAAAAGAGCGCGAAAAGTACAGCGGATGGGCACGGCCAGGGCGGTAAAGAGCCAACTCTGGCCCCACCCCAATCCCAGCGCAGGGCCAGGGTGTCCCCCTTTGTCCTCCATCCTGAAGTCCCCAACGCGGACCGGCATGAGTACTGCATCACCGATGACGCCATCGGCACAGGGACGCCAGGAGAACGGTTCAACAACAATGTCCGGGCCATCCGCCTGTTGAAAAGGCTGGGGGCCGAGGACCGGCTTGCCACCCCGGAGGAACAGGAGGTATTGGCGCGGTATGTGGGCTGGGGCGGTTTGGCAGACTGCTTTGACGAGCGCCACAGCAAGTACGCCGAGCTGAAAGCCCTGTTGACCGAGGAGGAATATGCCGCAGCCAGGGAATCCACCCTCACCGCCTTCTACACCCCGCCCGTGGTCATCCGATCTATCTATCAGGCCCTCACGAACATGGGCTTCCAGACCGGAAACCTGCTGGAGCCGTCCTGTGGCATCGGCAACTTCATCGGTATGCGCCCGGAGGCCCTGGCGGACTCCAAAATCTACGGCGTGGAGCTGGACGGTATCTCAGGCCGCATCGCCCAGCAGCTTTATCAACGATCGTCTATCGCTGTCCAGGGGTTTGAGAAAACAGACCTCCCGGACAGCTTTTTTGACGCCGCTATTGGAAATGTGCCCTTCGGCTCCTTCAAGGTGATCGACAAGCGGTATGACCGATATAATTTCCTCATTCACGACTACTTCTTTGCCCGGACACTGGATAAGGTCAGGCCGGGCGGCGTCATCGCCTTTGTTACCAGCAAAGGCACGATGGACAAGGACACCCCCACCGTGCGGAAGTACCTTGCCCAGCGCGCCGACCTGTTGGGGGCCATCCGTCTGCCCAACAACACCTTCAAGGACGCCGCGGGCACGGATGTGACCAGCGACATCCTCTTTTTGCAGAAGCGGGACGCCCTCTCCAGCGAGGAACCGGATTGGGTACACCTGAACACCGACGCAAACGGGCTGAAAATGAACCAGTATTTTATTGACCACCCGGAGATGGTCATGGGCGAAATGCGGGAGATCAGCGGCCCCTATGGGCCGGAAACCGCCTGCCTGCCCATTGAGGGGCGGGACCTGGGAGAACAGCTTGCCGCCGCCATTCAGAATATCCAAGGCTCCATCACCGAGTATGTCATGGACGACCCGGAAATCGAGGGCGAGGACAAGTCCATCCCCGCGGACCCGGAGGTACGGAATTTCAGCTATACCATCGTGGACGGCAAGGTGTACTACCGGGAAAACAGCCGCATGAACCCGGTAGAGGTGTCGGTGACGGCGGCCAACCGCATCAAGGGGCTGATCGGCATCCGGGACTGTGTGCGGACGCTCATTGAGTACCAGACCGAGGACTGGCCCGACCAGGA
>ENA-UEYL01003144-UEYL01003144.1-human-gut-metagenome-genome-assembly--contig:-NODE-3144-length-11231-cov-5.767438_pt1 | contig 11231 bp, 5 predicted proteins | sample MGYA00242941_ERZ507946 | MGnify/ENA primary metagenome ERZ507946 (study PRJEB26167, sample SAMN06115482) | human gut metagenome | host: Homo sapiens | place: China:Guizhou | collected 2015-03-11...
ACGAGATATTTAGATATGCAATTTAATCAAATTCGTGTTTCTACCAATTGTAGAGCACAATGCTATTACTAAATTTTCATCACAATAAAAGAATCGGCTATAATATAAAGCGCAGTCAGGCATCATTAATCTCTATATTATTCACACAATCTATTTATCAAGTGAATTTGATAAATTCCTAATTTAAAATATTCACTATTAAGCCAGCGTCTAACGACGTTAAGATGGCAATGTGCAGATCATGTTATCAGGGTGGGGCGGTAGCGTATATTCCTTATACAAACCATCATTCATTTCAATAATGTTTATTGAGTTATTTATTATTGTGAATAAAAAGACATTACAAATATTGGTTTGACTTTGCATATCAGGTGTTTTTTTGTTACTCGATGTAATATACGAGCCTGTCCTTAATAACATCGTGAACCCGTCAGTTGAGTTTGTGATTATTTTGTTGAGTCAACAGACCCCCGTTTCTCTGAAGTAAAATCCCGGACAAAATCATCACATAACCATGACACTTTTCTGATATTCACCGGTAACGCCTGAAGCCGGCCCGCTTATCTCATTACCCGACATGTTGTACATGCAATATATGCAGATTATTATTCATTTTCACGGAGGTTGCTATGTCAACCGGATTACGTTTCACACTGGAAGTGGACGGCCTGCCGCCGGATGCTTTTGCGGTGGTTTCCTTTCATCTGAACCAGTCACTCTCTTCGCTCTTTTCCCTCGATCTCTCCCTGGTCAGCCAGCAGTTTCTCTCCCTTGAATTTGCGCAGGTGCTGGACAAAATGGCCTACCTGACGGTATGGCAGGGCGATGACGTACAGCGCCGGGTGAAAGGCGTGGTGACCTGGTTTGAACTGGGGGAGAACGACAAAAACCAGATGCTGTACAGCATGAAGGTGCACCCGCCGCTGTGGCGTGCCGGTCTGCGCCAGAACTTCCGTATCTTCCAGAACGAGGACATCAAAAGCATCCTCGGCACGATGTTGCAGGAAAACGGGGTGACCGAATGGAGTCCGCTGTTCAGCGAGCCGCATCCTTCCCGTGAGTTTTGTGTCCAGTACGGCGAAACCGATTACGATTTCCTGTGCCGGATGGCGGCGGAGGAAGGCATCTTCTTTTATGAGGAGCACGCGCAAAAAAGTACCGACCAGAGCCTGGTCCTGTGCGACACCGTGCGTTATCTGCCGGAGTCCTTTGAGATCCCCTGGAATCCGAACACCCGTACCGAGGTGAGCACCCTATGCATCAGCCAGTTCCTCTACAGCGCACAAATCCACCCATCTTCCGTGGTGACCAAAGACTACACCTTTAAACGACCCGGCTGGGCAGGGCGTTTTGATCAGGAAGGCCAGCACCAGGATTACCAGCGCACACAGTATGAAGTGTATGACTACCCCGGACGTTTCAAGGGTGCCCACGGGCAGAACTTTGCCTGCTGGCAGATGGATGGCTGGCGAAACAACGCAGAAGTGGCGCGCGGAACAAGCCGTTCGCCGGAGATATGGCCGGGACGGCGAATTGCGCTGACGGGGCATCCGCAGGCGAACCTGAACCGGGAATGGCAGGTGGTGGCAAGTGAACTGCACGGCGAGCAGCCGCAGGCGGTGCCGGGACGCAGTGGTTCAGGTACCACGCTGAATAACCACTTTGCGGTAATACCGGCAGACAGAACATGGCGGCCACAGCCGTTGCTGAAACCGCTGGTGGACGGCCCGCAGAGCGCCGTCGTGACGGGACCGGCAGGAGAAGAAATCTTCTGTGATGAACATGGCCGCGTGCGGGTGAAATTTAACTGGGACCGTTATAACCCGTCAAACCAGGACAGTTCATGCTGGATCCGTGTGGCACAGGCGTGGGCAGGCACCGGGTTTGGTAACCTGGCGATACCGCGTGTGGGTCAGGAGGTCATTGTGGACTTCCTCAACGGCGATCCGGACCAGCCGATTATTATGGGGCGCACCTACCACCAGGAAAACCGCACCCCCGGCAGCCTGCCGGGAACAAAGACGCAAATGACCATTCGTTCAAAAACCTATAAGGGCAGCGGGTTTAATGAACTGAAGTTTGACGATGCGACAGGGAAAGAACAGGTCTACATCCACGCGCAGAAGAACATGAACACCGAGGTGCTGAATAACCGCACCACGGATGTGATAAACAACCATGCTGAGACCATCGGCAACAATCAGGTGATTGCGGTTACCAACAATCAGATACAGACGGTGGGCGTTAACCAGATAGAGACGGTGGGCAGTAACCAGATCATTAAAGTGGGCTCTGTTCAGGTGGAAACGATTGGACTTGTTCGTGCGCTGACTGTGGGCGTGGCGTATCAGACGACGGTAGGTGGCATTATGAACACCTCGGTGGCCCTGATGCAGTCCTCGCAGATCGGTTTGCATAAATCGTTGATGGTCGGGCTGGGTTATGACGTCAAAGTCGGAAATAACGTTACCTTCACCGTTGGTAAAACGAAAAAGGATGATACCGGGCAGACCGCGATTTACTCCGCCGGTGAGCATCTGGAACTCTGCTGTGGTAAGGCAAGGCTGGTGCTGACTAAGGACGGACAAATTTTTCTCAACGGCACAAAAATTCATTTGCAGGGTAAGGAGCAGGTTAATGGTGACTCACTGTTGATTAACTGGAACTGTGCAGCCTCGAAATCCCCACCGAAGACCCCTGATGAAAAGCAGGATACGCCGGATATGAGAGAGTACTGATCCCGTACCTGTTCAGTATTCAGTAACAAACAAGCATTAAAAATAAACAGAAGAAGGAATTGAATCATGAGCGGAAAACCAGCCAGGGAAAGATCATCAGAAGTACACTTTTTGTACTAAACAATTCGCATTTTATGTTTAAAAATTGAGATATTCCTCATTACCTGAAGCTGTTTTTTATTGCTTATACATGATCAAATACTCCTTACATAATTAAGGAGAACAAAATGGAACTTAAAAAATTGATGGAACATATTTCTATTATCCCCGATTACAGACAAGCCTGGAAAGTGGAACATAAATTATCGGATATTCTACTGTTGACTATTTGTGCCGTTATTTCTGGTGCAGAAGGCTGGGAAGATATAGAGGATTTTGGGGAAACACATCTCGATTTTTTGAAGCAATATGGTGATTTTGAAAATGGTATTCCTGTTCACGATACCATTGCCAGAGTTGTATCCTGTATCAGTCCTGCAAAATTTCACGAGTGCTTTATTAACTGGATGCGTGACTGCCATTCTTCAGATGATAAAGGCGTCATTGCAATTGATGGAAAAACGCTCCGGCACTCTTATGACAAGAGTCGCCGCAGGGGAGCGATTCATGTCATTAGTGCGTTCTCAACAATGCACAGTCTGGTCATCGGACAGATCAGGACAGATGAGAAATCCAATGAGATTACAGCTATCCCAGAACTTCTTAACATGCTGGATATTAAAGGAAAAATCATCACAACTGATGCGATGGGTTGCCAGAAAGATATTGCAGAGAAGATACAAAAACAGGGAGGTGATTATTTATTCGCTGTAAAAGGAAACCAGGGGCGGCTAAATAAAGCCTTCGAGGAAAAATTTCCGCTGAAAGAATTAAATAATCCAGAGCATGACAGTTACGCAATGAGTGAAAAGAGTCACGGCAGAGAAGAAATCCGTCTTCACATTGTTTGCGATGTCCCTGATGAACTTATTGATTTCACGTTTGAATGGAAAGGTCTGAAGAAATTATGCGTGGCAGTCTCCTTTCGGTCAATAATAGCAGAACAAAAGAAAGAGCCAGAAATGACGGTCAGATATCATATCAGTTCTGCTGATTTAACCGCAGAGAAGTTCGCCACAGCAATCCGAAACCACTGGCACGTGGAGAATAAGCTGCACTGGCGTCTGGACGTGGTAATGAATGAAGACGACTGCAAAATAAGAAGAGGAAATGCAGCAGAATTATTTTCAGGGATACGGCACATCGCTATTAATATTTTGACGAATGATAAGGTATTCAAGGCAGGGTTAAGACGTAAGATGCGAAAAGCAGCCATGGACAGAAACTATCTGGCGTCAGTCCTTGCGGGGAGCGGGCTTTCGTAATCTTTCCCTGCGTTACCCTCCCCTCCTTGACACCACGCTTTTGTCTACATTCTACGCAATCGGCAACTTTTATAACCAGTGTAAAAATAACGTGCCGCAATAATCCTACCTATTAATGATAAAAAGCTGTCACAATTCATAAAAAACTTTAATATACGCCACCCTAAACATAACCAGCGTTAATGTAAGGTTTTTGTGTGGACTGGCTTCTTGATGTTTTTGCAACCTGGCTATATGGCTTAAAAGTAATCGCGATAACGTTAGCGGTCATCATGTTCATCAGCGGGCTGGACGATTTTTTTATTGATGTCGTCTACTGGGTACGCCGCATTAAACGCAAGTTGAGTGTTTATCGCCGCTACCCGCGAATGAGTTACCGCGAACTGTATAAACCAGATGAAAAACCGTTAGCGATTATGGTTCCGGCGTGGAATGAAACGGGCGTCATCGGCAATATGGCCGAGCTGGCGGCGACCACGCTCGACTATGAAAACTATCATATCTTTGTTGGCACCTACCCCAACGACCCCGATACTCAGCGTGATGTTGACGAAGTGTGCGCTCGCTTCCCAAACGTGCATAAGGTAGTCTGCGCGCGTCCTGGCCCCACCAGCAAAGCCGACTGCCTGAACAACGTGCTGGACGCCATCACCCAGTTTGAGCGTAGCGCCAATTTCGCTTTTGCTGGTTTTATTCTGCATGACGCCGAAGACGTAATTTCACCGATGGAATTGCGTCTGTTCAACTATCTGGTCGAGCGTAAAGATCTGATTCAGATCCCGGTATACCCATTCGAACGCGAATGGACGCACTTCACCAGCATGACTTACATTGATGAGTTTTCAGAACTGCATGGCAAAGATGTTCCGGTGCGTGAAGCCCTCGCCGGACAGGTGCCCAGCGCAGGTGTCGGTACTTGTTTCAGCCGCCGCGCCGTGACCGCACTGTTAGCTGACGGTGACGGTATTGCTTTCGACGTGCAGAGTCTTACTGAAGATTACGACATTGGTTTCCGCCTGAAAGAAAAAGGTATGACGGAAATTTTTGTCCGTTTTCCGGTGGTGGACGAAGCCAAAGAACGCGAGCAGCGTAAATTTTTACAGCACGCGCGGACGTCAAACATGATCTGCGTGCGCGAATATTTCCCCGATACCTTTTCGACGGCGGTTCGACAAAAATCTCGCTGGATCATCGGCATTGTTTTCCAGGGCTTTAAAACCCACAAATGGACCTCCAGCCTGACGCTGAACTACTTTCTCTGGCGCGACCGCAAAGGGGCAATCAGTAACTTTGTCAGCTTCCTCGCGATGCTGGTGATGATCCAGCTTTTGCTGTTACTGGCGTATGAAAGTTTGTGGCCCGATGCCTGGCATTTCCTTTCTATTTTCAGCGGCAGCGCATGGTTAATGACCCTGCTGTGGCTAAACTTTGGCTTGATGGTTAACCGCATCGTGCAGCGGGTGATTTTCGTCACTGGCTACTACGGCCTGACGCAGGGGCTACTATCTGTCCTGCGTCTTTTCTGGGGCAACCTGATTAACTTCATGGCCAACTGGCGCGCGTTAAAACAGGTACTTCAACACGGCGATCCACGTCGCGTGGCGTGGGATAAAACAACGCATGACTTCCCCAGCGTGACTGGCGATACCCGCTCGTTGCGCCCGTTAGGTCAAATTCTGCTGGAAAATCAGGTCATCACTGAAGAACAACTCGATACAGCACTGCGTAATCGCGTCGAAGGTCTACGCCTTGGCGGTTCAATGCTGATGCAGGGGCTGATTAGCGCCGAGCAGCTGGCACAGGCGCTGGCAGAGCAAAACGGCGTGGCGTGGGAGTCGATCGACGCCTGGCAGATCCCTTCATCACTGATTGCCGAGATGCCGGCCTCCGTGGCGCTGCATTATGCAGTGCTGCCGCTGCGTCTGGAAAATGATGAGTTAATTGTCGGCAGTGAAGATGGTATTGACCCGGTTTCGCTGGCGGCCCTGACGCGTAAAGTCGGACGCAAAGTGCGTTACGTCATTGTTCTGCGGGGACAAATTGTCACGGGGTTACGCCACTGGTATGCGCGCCGACGCGGTCACGATCCGCGGGCAATGTTGTACAATGCGGTTCAGCATCAGTGGCTCACGGAACAGCAGGCCGGTGAAATCTGGCGGCAATATGTGCCGCATCAGTTCCTGTTCGCCGAAATACTGACCACGCTCGGTCATATTAATCGTTCAGCAATTAACGTGTTGTTATTGCACCATGAACGCAGTTCTCTGCCGCTCGGCAAGTTTTTGGTCACCGAAGGCGTTATCAGCCAGGAAACGTTGGATCGCGTTCTGACAATTCAACGCGAATTACAAGTTTCGATGCAATCACTATTACTCAAAGCAGGTTTAAACACAGAAAAGGTTGCGCAACTGGAGTCCGAAAATGAAGGAGAATAACCTTAATCGCGTCATCGGATGGTCTGGTTTACTGCTGACGTCTTTATTGAGTACCAGCGCACTCGCAGACAATATCGGCACCAGCGCAGAAGAGCTGGGGCTGAGCGATTATCGCCATTTCGTTATTTATCCCCGTCTCGACAAGGCGCTGAAGGCACAGAAAAATAACGACGAAGCAACCGCCATCCGCGAATTTGAATATATACACCAGCAGGTGCCGGATAATATTCCGCTGACTTTATACCTTGCGGAAGCCTATCGCCATTTTGGTCATGATGACCGGGCGCGGCTGTTGCTTGAGGATCAACTGAAACGTCACCCAGGAGATGCCCGACTTGAGCGCAGTCTGGCGGCTATTCCAGTTGAAGTGAAAAGCGTTACGACTGTTGAAGAACTGCTTGCCCAGCAAAAAGCGTGCGACGCTGCGCCGACCCTGCGTTGTCGCAGTGAAGTCGGGCAGAATGCCCTGCGGCTGGCACAATTACCTGTCGCCAGAGCGCAACTAAACGATGCGACGTTTGCTGCATCGCCGGAAGGAAAAACGTTGCGAACCGATCTGCTGCAACGCGCAATCTACCTGAAACAATGGTCCCAGGCAGATACGCTATATAATGAAGCACGCCAGCAGAACACATTAAGCGCGGCAGAACGCCGTCAGTGGTTTGACGTGCTTCTTGCCGCGCAGCTGGATGATCGGATCCTGGCGCTGCAATCACAGGGGATCTTCACCGATCCTCAGTCATATATTACTTACGCGACCGCGCTGGCTTATCGTGGCGAAAAAGCGCGCCTCCAGCATTATCTCATTGAAAATAAGCCGCTGTTTACCACGGACGCACAAGAGAAAAGTTGGCTCTATCTGTTATCTAAATACAGCGTCAACCCCGTTCAGGCGTTGGCGAATTATACGGTACAGTTTGCCGATAACCGCCAGTATGTTGTTGGCGCGACGCTACCGGTGCTGTTAAAAGAAGGTCAGTACGACGCAGCGCAAAAACTGCTCGCCACCCTCCCCGCCAATGAAATGCTTGAGGAGCGTTATACCGTTAGCGTAGCGACCCATAACAAGGCTGAAGCTCTGCGTCTGGCACGATTGCTGTATCAGCAAGAACCGGCAAATCTTACCCGCCTGGATCAACTGACCTGGCAACTGATGCAGAACGAGCAGTCACGCGAAGCTGCCGATTTATTGCTGCAACGCTATCCTTTCCAGGGCGATGCGCGTGTCAGCCAGACGTTAATGGCGCGACTGGCGTCTCTGCTGGAAAGTCATCCTTACCTGGCAACGCCGGCGAAGGTGGCGATTTTATCGAAACCTTTACCGCTGGCGGAGCAACGTCAGTGGCAAAGTCAGTTGCCGGGTATTGCAGATAATTGCCCGGCAATAGTTCGCTTGCTGGGCGATATGTCGCCTTCCTACGATGCCGCCGCCTGGAACCGTCTGGCAAAGTGTTATCGGGACACGCTACCCGGTGTGGCGTTGTATGCATGGCTTCAGGCCGAACAACGACAACCGAACGCCTGGCAACATCGTGCGGTAGCCTATCAGGCGTATCAGGTTGAGGACTACGCCACCGCACTGGCGGCCTGGCAGAAAATCAGTCTTCACGACATGAGCAATGAGGATCTGCTTGCTGCTGCCAATACCGCCCAGGCGGCAGGAAATGGTGCGGCTCGCGATCGCTGGCTTCAGCAGGCAGAACAACGTGGGCTGGGAAACAATGCCCTCTACTGGTGGCTGCATGCGCAACGTTACATTCCTGGTCAGCCGGAACTCGCACTGAACGATCTCACGCGCTCAATCAATATTGCGCCTTCTGCCAACGCTTACGTTGCGCGGGCGACAATTTATCGCCAACGTCATAATGTCCCGGCGGCGGTGAGTGATTTGCGCGCCGCGCTGGAACTGGAACCGAATAATAGCAACACCCAGGCAGCGCTCGGTTACGCCTTGTGGGATAGCGGTGATATCGCACAGTCGCGGGAAATGCTCGAACAGGCGCATAAAGGGCTACCGGACGATCCGGCACTTATCCGACAACTGGCCTACGTGAACCAGCGTCTGGATGACATGCCTGCGACGCAGCACTACGCCCGGCTGGTGATTGATGACATTGATAATCAGGCGCTGATAACCCCACTGACCCCAGAGCAAAATCAGCAACGCTTCAATTTCCGCCGTCTGCATGAGGAGGTCGGTCGCCGCTGGACGTTCAGTTTCGATTCTTCTATCGGCTTGCGTTCCGGCGCAATAAGTACCGCTAACAATAATGTCGGCGGCGCAGCGCCAGGGAAAAGCTATCGTAGCTACGGGCAACTGGAAGCCGAGTATCGCATCGGACGCAATATGCTGCTGGAAGGCGACCTGCTCTCGGTTTACAGCCGTGTATTTGCCGATACTGGAGAAAACGGGGTGATGATGCCGGTGAAAAATCCGATGTCCGGCACCGGTCTGCGCTGGAAGCCGCTGCGCGATCAGATCTTTTTCCTCGCCGTCGAACAGCAGTTGCCGCTGAACGGGCAAAATGGCGCATCCGATACCATGCTGCGCGCCAGCGCCTCATTCTTTAATGGCGGCAAATACAGCGACGAATGGCACCCGAACGGTTCAGGCTGGTTTGCCCAAAACCTGTACCTCGATGCAGCGCAATATATCCGCCAGGATATTCAGGCGTGGACGGCAGATTATCGCGTCAGCTGGCATCAGAAGGTAGCTAACGGACAGACTATTGAGCCTTACGCTCACGTTCAGGACAACGGCTATCGTGATAAAGGCACTCAGGGCGCGCAGCTTGGCGGTGTCGGGGTCCGCTGGAATATCTGGACCGGCGAGACGCACTACGACGCCTGGCCGCACAAAGTCAGTCTCGGCGTCGAGTATCAACATACCTTTAAGGCGATTAATCAACGTAACGGAGAGCGCAACAATGCGTTTCTCACCATTGGAGTGCACTGGTAAATGCGTAAGTTCATTTTCGTATTGCTGACACTGCTTTTGGTCAGCCCTTTTTCCTTTGCGATGAAAGGTATTATCTGGCAACCACAAAACCGTGATAGTCAGGTTACCGATACCCAGTGGCAGGGGCTGATGAGTCAGTTACGTTTGCAAGGCTTCGATACCCTGGTTTTGCAATGGACTCGTTACGGCGATGCATTCACCCAGCCAGAACAGCACGCGTTATTGTTTAAGCGTGCCGCAGCTGCGCAACAGGCTGGCCTGAAGCTGATTGTCGGGCTGAATGCCGATCCGGAATTTTTTATGCACCAGAAACAGTCGTCTGCAGCGCTGGAAAGCTATCTTAACCGCCTGCTGGCTGCCGATCTCCAGCAAGCCAGATTATGGAGCGCCGCGCCTGGCATAACGCCGGATGGCTGGTACATCAGCGCGGAAATTGACGACCTGAACTGGCGCAGCGAAGCCGCCCGTCAGCCTTTGCTAACATGGTTAAACAACGCGCAGCGGTTGATTAGCGATGTTTCAGCAAAACCGGTTTATATCAGTAGTTTTTTCGCCGGAAACATGTCGCCCGATGGCTATCGCCAACTGCTGGAACACGTTAAAGCAACCGGCGTTAATGTCTGGGTACAGGATGGCAGCGGCGTGGATAAACTGACCGCTGAACAGCGTGAACGTTATCTACAGGCCAGCGCCGATTGCCAAAGCTCCGCCCCAGCAAGCGGCATTGTTTATGAACTGTTTGTCGCCGGCAAAGGCAAAACCTTTACAGCGAAACCGAAACCGGACGCAGAAATTGCCTCGCTGTTAGCGAAACGTTCCTCTTGCGGTAAAGACACGCTCTATTTCTCTCTGCGCTATTTGCCCGTCGCGCACGGCATTCTCGAGTATTAAATCTCCTCCAGGTAAGTCGGGTACGACCTGGCTTACCTCTTTCGCTCTCGTCAGAATTCCATCAAGATTAATTGCTAAAAAGCGTGCTAAAGAAAGAAGATCGTTATCGGCGAACGGGCCGATCACTCATGCAGGAAGCATAGATCCTTTGAGCGGAGTTTCTGATATCTGAGGAGTGCGAAATGCAATTGAGCAGCAGTGAACCTTGCGTGGTGATCCTGACCGAAAAAGAGGTAGAGGTAAGCGTCAATAACCATGCTACGTTTACCCTTCCGAAAAACTACCTGGCCGCCTTCGCGTGCAACAATAACGTCATTGAACTCTCAACGTTAAATCACGTATTAATCACCCACATCAACCGTAACATCATCAACGATTATCTGTTGTTTTTAAATAAGAACTTAACCTGTATAAAGCCCTGGTCGCGGCTGGCAACCCCGGTTATCGCTTGTCATAGCCGTACACCGGAAGTGTTCCGGCTAGCCGCCAACCACAGCAAGCAGCAACCCAGCAAACCCTGCGAAGCGGAGTTGACGCGCGCATTGCTTTTTACCGTATTGTCTAACTTTCTTGAGCAATCGCGGTTTATTGCCCTACTGATGTATATCTTACGCAGCAGCGTCCGCGACAGCGTCTGCCGCATTATTCAAAGCGATATTCAGCATTACTGGAATCTGCGAATTGTCGCCAGTTCGCTATGTTTAAGCCCCAGCCTGCTCAAAAAGAAATTAAAAAACGAAAATACCAGCTATAGCCAGATTGTCACAGAGTGTCGTATGCGTTACGCCGTACAGATGTTATTGATGGATAACAAAAATATCACTCAGGTGGCGCAATTATGTGG
>ENA-UEYL01003145-UEYL01003145.1-human-gut-metagenome-genome-assembly--contig:-NODE-3145-length-11228-cov-4.584342_pt1 | contig 11228 bp, 10 predicted proteins | sample MGYA00242941_ERZ507946 | MGnify/ENA primary metagenome ERZ507946 (study PRJEB26167, sample SAMN06115482) | human gut metagenome | host: Homo sapiens | place: China:Guizhou | collected 2015-03-11...
GTAAATTCATCTTCACAATCCCTATGGGAAACAACCAAACAGAATGAACACTACGAAGTCTTACATATTCTTACTGTTTCTTTTCTGTACACCGTTCGCTTTATCTGCCGAAAACACGTTGAAAGATAGTTTACAGAACGTACTGAAACATACCATTGATGTCCCTCAACGGGTCACACTATTAATTAATATATTAGACTTGTCCGACTCTGATCCTGATGAAATATCTATTGCACGCGAATTATATAAAGAAGCACAGCAGGTCAATGATAGATTTGCTCTATCTGCATCATTGGGACCAATCACAATCGGTATGATAAACAATCCGGAAAAACGAGATTCTCTGTTGATGGTTCTCAACCAAGCAGAAAGTCTTATGAAAAATTCTGCCGAAGATGGTATACCGGAATATTATAAAATGACACATAAAGCACGAATCCTGCAAATGGCTTCACGGGATGAACGAGCAGAAATTTGTGATCGCATCCAGGAAGAGATTAATGCACAAAAAACTTCTGAGAACAGATTTCAGAAAGTGTCCCGGCTCTTTCTCACAGGAGTAATACGTTACTTATTTATTTCGTTGACAGAGAGCTCTGACTTTAGCGAAGCATTACCATACTGGGAAGAAGCTTGGAGGCTAGTAGATGAATTTCCACTCCCTGCCCGTAAGAACTTCACAGCCAATATTTACGTCATGCTAAGTTTTTCGTACAAAAACACCGGAAACAGCGATAAACTAATCAGAATCTCAGAGGAATATCTGAAAAGAATGGATGAATACTTCGCCCAGAAAGAAGTTATCAACCGCCGTCCTTATATCTACAAAGACAATGCTTATCTGATATGCTATCAGCAATTAATGCTTAGTCATAAGCTTATAGGTAAAGTAAAAGCAAATGAATACTATACTAAATATTGTAAATTTGTAAGAGACGGAAAAGGAGACGCTCTTTTACGTAACAAACTCTATTTCTACTCGGCCAGTCAACAATATTATGAGAGCCTGGAAAACAAGGAACAAGCGTTGGCTTTCTGTGATTCAGTCATAAACCTTATCGAAAGTGGAAAAGCAATCAACGTGAATTATACTACCCATTATCAGAAAAAGGCAAGATTACTGAGAGAGCTAAAACGACAGGAAGAAGCCTGCCTGGTGTACGAACGAGCTATCCACGTAACAGACTCATTGGTACGAAAAGAGTTATTGCAACAGATCGGTGAAATGCAAGTGACCAACGAAGCATCCGAACTTAAACTGGAAAAAGCAGCAATCAGCAGTAATATCCACAGTATTGCATTTTATTGTACTACAGGATTAGTAATCATTTCTATCCTCTTCAGTATTTACTTTTATATTAATCTGCAACGTACTAAAAAGCTTCAGCAAGAATTAATCCGACATACCCGGAAAGCGCAGGAAAGTGAACGTATGAAATCAGTCTTTGTCAAATCCATTTGCCGGGAAGTACGTGCACCATTGGATAACATTAACACCTTCACCAAACAGATAACGGACGATTCGTTAAGTTCCGAAAAACGGGCTCGATACTCCAGTATCATTACTGACAATTGTAAAGAACTAACCTCCTCATTGGACAATATGCTGGAAACTGCTTATAAAGAAAGTTCTTCTCAATAGCACATATAACAACACATTCCCCTTCAATAAAAGGTACAACAGAGGGATATATCGCCATATTTTTTCGGTTTTGAAGCAATAATCTTAAAATATTCCTGTACTTTTGCAAAAAACAATTGATTATATGATACAATCTATGACGGGATATGGCAAAGCGACTGCTGAGCTGACCGAAAAGAAAATAAATGTAGAGATTAAATCGCTCAACAGTAAAGCAATGGATTTATCTGTTCGTATTGCTCCGGCATACCGTGAAAAAGAGATGGAAATCCGCAATGAAATTGCACGTGTGCTGGAACGTGGAAAAGTTGACTTCAGCCTCTGGGTGGAAAAGAAAGAGTGTGCAGACGCTGCCACTCCCATCAACCAAGTATTGGTAGAAGGATATTACAACCAAATCAAAGCTATCTCCGAAAACCTCCACATTGCAGTACCTACTGACTGGTTTCAGACTTTACTCCGTATGCCGGATGTAATGACCCGTACCGAAACACAGGAGTTGAGTGAGGAAGAATGGGGAATAGTGTACGCAGCAGTCAAAGAGGCTGTTTCACATTTAGTCGATTTCCGAAAACAAGAGGGTGCTGCTCTGGAAAAGAAGTTCCGGGAAAAAATCGCGAATATCCATCGTCTGCTCGAATCGGTAACCCCTTATGAAAAAGAACGGGTAGATAAGGTTAAAGAACGTATCACCGATGCACTGGAGAAAACACTCAATGTGGACTATGATAAAAACCGTCTCGAACAGGAACTGATCTACTACATCGAGAAACTCGATATCAACGAGGAGAAACAACGTTTGGGCAATCATCTGAAATACTTCATCAGTACGCTTGAAAGTGGCAGCGGACAAGGTAAAAAGCTGGGATTCATCGCTCAGGAAATGGGACGGGAGATCAATACACTCGGCAGTAAATCGAACCACGCTGAAATGCAAAAAATCGTGGTACAGATGAAAGACGAACTGGAGCAGATCAAAGAACAGGTGCTGAATGTGATGTAATAACGATAGATTATGAACCCAACTGAAAGAATAACTACCCCACACAAAACGGGTGAAGCCAAAGTAATCATCTTTTCTGCTCCTTCCGGATCGGGTAAGTCAACAATCATAAATTATTTGTTGGCTCAAAAGTTGAATCTTGCATTCTCGATCTCAGCCACCAGTCGTCCCCCCCGGGGAAACGAAAAGCATGGAGTAGAATATTTTTTCCTCTCTCCCGATGAATTCCGTCAACGCATTGCAAACAATGAATTCCTGGAATACGAGGAAGTATATACCGACCGGTTCTACGGCACTCTGAAAGCACAGGTAGAAAAACAGCTTGCTGCCGGACAAAATGTTGTATTCGATGTAGATGTCGTAGGTGGCTGTAACATCAAGAAATATTATGGTGAACGGGCGCTTTCGCTTTTTATCCAGCCTCCCTGCATTGATGAACTGCGCCGCCGTCTGATCGGACGCGGAACAGATACTCCCGAAGTGATCGAGAGTCGGATAGCCAAAGCCGAATATGAATTAAGCTTTGCTCCGAAATTTGATAAGGTTATCATTAATGACGACCTGGAAACAGCCAAGGCACACGCACTGAAAGTGATCAAAGAGTTTCTGGGCATCGATACAGAATAATCTCCTACTCTCTCTTATTCGTGATTATAGCATATGGCAAAGACTAAAACCGGAATCTTCAGCGGCTCTTTCAACCCGATCCACATCGGACATCTGGCACTGGCCAACTATCTGTGCGAGTTTGAAGGGCTGGATGAAGTCTGGTTTATGGTCACCCCGCACAATCCTTTCAAGAATCAGGCTGATTTATGGCCGGACGAACTGCGTCTGCAACTGGTACAGCTTGCTATTGAGGGATATCCGCGATTCCGGGTATCCGATTTCGAATTTCATCTGCCCCGTCCTTCTTATACGATCCATACGCTCAATCGCCTGAAACAAGAATATCCCGAAAGAGAATTCCAGTTGATTATAGGCTCTGACAATTGGATGGTATTTGACCGATGGTTCGAATCGGAACGTATCGTCTCAGAAAATAAGATACTCGTTTATCCCCGTCCGGGATTCTCTGTAGATAAGTCACAGTTACCCCCGAACGTACACGTCGCAGATTCTCCCATATTCGAAATCAGTTCTACCTTCATCAGAGAAGCCCTGGCTACCGGAAAAGATATACGTTATTTCCTTCATCCGGCTGTATATAAAAGAATTATACAACAGACCGGAAGCATTGATTCTTCCCACTCCTGCCATACCTGAGAATTATTCATTCCGGAGACGATGCAGTGTAATTATCACAATCTCGGCAGGTGCACCGATACGGATATTCTTATTTGAGGTACCGATTCCATTGGTCACAATCATCGGAATCTTAGCCGAGTTATACTTCAATCCTGTCAGAAAACGGCTGCCATAGTGTGAAGGAATAATGGGAGCATATCCCAAAATCCGGACTTGCCCGCCATGTGTATGCCCTGCCAGCACCAAATCAGAATTAGCGACTGACACATCCTCGGCATAATCGGGTGTGTGTACCAATAGTATTACGAAATCAGACGGAGAAAGGGACAAAGTAGGCGAAACTCCGTTATTGGCAAGGTCAAACGGATTGCGTACACCGGCCAAGATAATTTGTGCTCCATCACGTCTCAACGTATCGATCTGATGTTCAAGAGGTCGCATGCCGTAACGTTGCATCTCACGGATAATTTCATCATGGCAACGTTCATAATCGTTATTTCCCATCACTCCATAAGTCCCCATTGGAGTTTTAACTTTAGCCAACGCCGCAAAGAGCTCGGGTACGTACTGACATCCTTCCTGGTAGTCACCTCCCATCAACAGTACATCGGCATGCTGGGCATTCAACAAACGCACCAGACTCTCCAGACCTTTCTCCTTGAAAAGACTCTTATAATGTAAATCCGAAATAAAAGCAATACGGAAACCGTCAAAAGCATCAGGCACATCACGATGGGTGAACTCGTACTTTTTCACCCGGTCGATACCCGGATAAACGGAAGATACGCTCACTGCAGAACTGGTAATACGAGTCCCCCGGGCTACAATGGAAGGAGCAGAGCGCGTTATAACAGGAGAGGCAACATGCGTTTTTTCTCTCTTCCGCTTGACTGAGAGTTTTTTGAGTTCGGAGGTATCCGGCGAGAACAGCCGGGCCACTACATCGGAGCTATCCGGACGGACAGAATCAACATTCAATACCGGACGAGGAATCGGAGAAACCAGATTCTTCTTCGATTTACAAGAGGAAAGCAACAACAAAAGTGCCGCCAACAGGTATATTATCTTCTTCATATTCTCTAATATCAGGAGCGCAAAGATAGACAAAAAAGCAAAAATATACGTTTTTTGCCCTATCTTTGTTCTCTCAAAAACGGATGATAGAAAAAGAAAATGGAAGAAGTGAAACGTAACTCGTTGCAGGCATGGATACTTGCGGCCCGCCCCAAAACACTGGCAGGTGCCATTACTCCGGTAATGATAGGTTGTGCATTGGCTTTTGCCGACGGAAAATTCAATTGGATACCGGCATTGATCTGCTGTTTGTTCGCCGGACTGATGCAGGTTGCCGCCAATTTCATCAACGATTTATTTGACTTTCTAAAAGGGACCGACCGCGAAGATCGTCTCGGACCGGAACGTGCCTGTGCACAAGGCTGGATTTCGGCAGCCGCGATGAAACAAGGTATCTTCATCACGGTAGGCCTGGCCTGCCTGATCGGGTGTACTCTCCTGTTTTATGCAGGATGGGAGTTGATTCTTATAGGTGCGTTGTGTGTATTGTTCGCCTTCTTATACACCACAGGACCTTATCCATTATCCTATAAAGGATGGGGAGACGTATTGGTCATTGTATTCTTCGGCTTCGTTCCGGTAGGGGGTACTTATTACGTACAGGCTCTCAATTGGACACCAAACGTCACGGTTGCATCACTGGTATGCGGACTGATTGTAGATACATTACTGGTAGTTAACAATTACCGGGATCGGGATGCCGACCGAAAAAGCGGGAAAAAGACCGTTGTAGTCCGTTTCGGTGAATCCTTCGGCAGATACTTTTATTTACTGCTCGGCATTACAGCTGCCTGGCTTTGTTTCTGGTTTCTATTCAACGGGCACCTATACGCAACTCTCTTACCTCAACTTTACCTGTTCTTCCACATTCGGACCTGGAAAAAAATGGTACAGATACATAGTGGCAAAAAATTAAACAGCATATTGGGCGAAACTTCACGCAATATGCTGTTAATGGGAATCCTATTGTCAATAGGACTTGTTATAAACGGTTAGCAAGTCAACGTTTGCTATACATCCGTTCGTAATATTTCTGATAATCACCACTGGTTACTTCTTCCACCCATTCCTGATTATTCAGATACCATTCGATTGTTTTCACAATGCCGACTTCAAATTTCGTTTCGGGATACCAACCCAAGGCATTAGTGATCTTTGTCGGATCGATGGCGTAGCGCTGGTCATGCCCCAGACGATCCTTGACAAACGTAATTAAATCTTCGTTTATCCAGTCGATTGAAATTTCACCATCGACATTTTTCTCTTTTTTCTTCAACACCTCACGATATTCGGGATGTTCTGCCATCAGGCGATGAATCGTTGCGATTGTCAATTTTACAATCTCAAGATTAGTCTTCTCGTTATGTCCGCCCACATTGTATACTTCTCCTTCCACACCTTCACGAACTACCAGGTCGATAGCCTTGCAATGATCTTCCACGTACAGCCAGTCGCGCACATTGCTACCGTCTCCGTACACAGGAAGTTTCTTACCTTCAAGAATGTTCTTGATAATCAGCGGAATCAGTTTCTCCGGAAAATGATACGGACCGTAGTTGTTTGAACAGCGAGTGATAGTCACCGGCATCTTATAGGTATCGTGATAAGCCATTACCACCATATCGGCACTGGTTTTCGATGCACTGTACGGACTATGCGGACAGAGTGGAGTCGTTTCATGGAAATAGCCTTCGGCACCAAGCGAACCGTAAACCTCATCGGTAGATACCTGATGATAACGTACCCCTTTACGCCAGGTAGGATATCCGTATTCATCTTTACCGGTTACCCATGCGCGACGTGCGGCATCCAACAGGTTTTGTGTTCCCAGAATATTGGTCATCAAGAAAAGTTGCGGATTCTCAATGCTACGGTCTACATGGCTTTCAGCAGCAAAATTCACTACATAGTCAAACTTGTACTCACCAAAAAGGCGGTCGGCCAGTTCACGATCACAAATGTCACCTTTCACAAAAAAGCACCGTTCGTTATCAATGTCGTTGGCAATCGTTCCAAGATTTCCGGCATAAGTCAGTGCATCGAGCACTACCACCTTGATATCACTGTGTTTAGCCAGAATATACTTCAGATAATTGGCACCGATAAATCCGGCAGCACCGGTTACAAGATAAGTTTTCATATTCTTTATGATTGATTTATTAATTTGCTAAGTCTATCAGATATTTACCATATTCGGTCTTTTCCAATTTCTCGCCCAAAGCTTTTAACTGAGCAGAAGAAATCCATCCGTTACGCCAGGCTATCTCTTCAATACAACTGACATAAAATCCCTGACGATTCTGGATAGTAGCCACAAAATTAGAGGCTTCGAGCAAACTGTTGCAATTCCCCGTATCCAACCAGGCAAAGCCACGGCCAAAGAGTTCGACTTTCAGTGTTCCTTCGTCGAGATATAGCTTGTTCAAATCAGTTATTTCATATTCACCCCGGGCAGAAGGCTCCAAAGCAAGCGCTTTTTCAGTCACCGTAGCATCATAGAAATAAAGTCCGGGGACGGCATAATTGCTCTTGGGGACAGCAGGCTTCTCTTCCAACGAAACAACCTTTCCACTTCCATCAAATTCCACGACGCCATAGGCGCGAGGGTCCTTCACATAATATCCAAAGATGCAAGCTCCCTTTTCAATGGTAGCCGCCCGGCGAAGCATAGCTGAGAAACCTTGTCCGTAAAACAAATTATCTCCTAATATCAAACAGCCCGGTTCACCATTCAGAAAATCGGCTCCCAGCACAAAAGCCTGGGCAAGTCCGTTAGGCTGCTCCTGCACCAGATATGAAAAGGACATTCCAAACTCTTCACCGCTCCCCAGAAGTTCACGGAACAACGGCAGATCACGAGGAGTAGAAATAACCAACACTTCCCGTATTCCGGCAAGCATCAATGTAGAAAGCGGATAGTATATCATCGGCTTGTCATACACCGGCATCATTTGCTTCGATATGGCCTTTGACAACGGATAGAGTCGGGTGGCACTACCGCCGGCAAGAATAATTCCTTTCATATTTTGAATGTTACAAGTTACGAGCTACAGATTACAAATCACAAGCTACAGTAAATTATATATAAACTCAATGCAAAATCCGCTTATTCATAACGGGTTGCTTATAGCTTGTATCCCTAAACCTGTGACAAAGAACGGAAAGAATTCTGACGTGACAAAATAAAAATACAAATTTATTAGCCGGCCAGTTCAATCACTTCCAAATCCTTAAACACACCATTATCTATGGCAAAACGAACCATGGTACGTACTTTATGAAATCCGGACATCCCTGCAGCACCGGGATTGATGTGAAGCATATCCAGCGTCTTATCATACTTTACCTTTAATATATGCGAGTGTCCGCTGATAAACAACTTGGGTGGATGCACCAATAGGCTTCCCTTGATGGACGGATCATAATTTCCCGGATATCCCCCGATGTGCTTCATCAGAACTTCGGCACCGTCCACCGTAAAACGATTCACTTGAGGAAACATCCGGCGAATTTCCTGACCATCAATATTACCGTACACAGCACGGAAAGGACGGAAAGCTGCCAACTTCTGTGCCACATCCACTGAACCAATATCTCCGGCATGCCAGATTTCATCACAAGTTTCGAAATATTGCAAATATTTTTCGTCCCACCAACTGTGTGTGTCGGACAATAAGCCAACTTTTGTCATACTTTCTTTGTTTATCTCTGCAAAGGTAACTATATTTGGGCAAACCTTACGTGCAAATGGAAAACAAATACCAATACTTCAAGAGAGATATTAGTTGGCTATCATTCAACTACCGGGTACTTCTGGAAGCTGACGACGACCGGCTCCCACTCTACGAACGTATCAATTTTATCTCTATTTATTCCTCCAACCTGGAAGAGTTCTACAAAATCAGAGTAGCCGACCACAAAGCTGTAGCCTCCGGCGTAACAGATGGAACGGAAGAATCCCTGCAATCGGCCAAGGAGCTGCTGGAAGAAATCAACCGGGAAGTGAACCGACAATTGGAGGATCGTATCCACATCTATGAAAAAAAGATCATACCTGCATTACGCAAAAATCACGTTGTCTTCTATCAAAGCCGCAATGTAGAGCCTTTCCACCAACAATTCGTAAAAGACTTTTTCCGGGAAGAGATATTCCCTTACCTACAACCGGTACCGGTATCCAAAGACAAAGTAATCTCTTTTCTGCGCGACAACCGGCTCTACCTGGCAGTTCGCCTGTTCCTGAAAGGTACAAACAAAGAAGATGCTGATCATCTGCAATATTTTGTGATGAAACTACCCTACAGTAAAGTGCCCCGCTTTATCGAATTACCCAAGCATGGCAGAGAGTATTATCTGATGTTTATCGAAGATATTATCAAAGCGAACATAGACGTCATTTTCCCCGGATACGAAGTAGATTGCAGTTATTGTATCAAGATATCGAGAGATGCCGATATTATGATAGACGACACGATCAACAGTGTCGACCTGGTGGAACAAGTAAAGAAAAAAATCAAAAAGCGCAAGATAGGTGCCGTATGCCGTTTTGTCTATGACCGCGCCATGCCCGATGATTTTCTGAACTTCCTGGTAGACGCTTTCCGAATCCGGCACGAAGAGTTGGTACCGGGAGACAAACACCTTAACCTGGAAGATCTGCGTCACTTGCCGAACCCCAATCATTCCATTCCCCGGATTGAGAGACCGATCCCAATGAAACTGAATCGACTGAACGACAAGGAATCCATTTTCAGTTATGTTGAAAAGAAAGATTTATTGTTATACTATCCTTACCATTCTTTCGACCACTTTATCCACTTCCTTTACGAAGCAGTGCACAATCCCGAAACCCGTGAAATCATGGTAACCCAATATCGGGTAGCAGAAAACTCGGCTGTCATCAACACCTTGATTGCTGCTGCACAAAACGGTAAAAAAGTCACGGTATTCGTGGAACTCAAAGCCCGTTTCGATGAAGAGAACAACCTCGCCACTGCCGAAATGATGAAAGCGGCCGGTATCAACATTATCTATAGTATACCGGGGCTGAAGGTACATGCCAAAGTAGCTCTGATACGCCGTCGCAGCTTCACCGGTGAAAAGATTCACAGTTACGCTTATATCAGTACCGGCAACTTCAACGAGAAGACGGCTACACTGTATGCAGACTGCGGACTGTTTACCAGCAATCCGGTCATCGTACATGACCTCACAAACCTGTTCCGTACCCTCAGAGGCAAAGAGAATCCCCGATTCACCCGGTTGCTTGTGGCACGTTTCAACCTGATTCCCGAACTGAACAGGCTGATCGACAAAGAAATAGAACTGGCCGAAAAAGGAAGAGGCGGAAGAATCATCTTGAAGATGAACGCCCTGCAAGACCCGATAATGATAGACCGGCTCTACGAGGCCTCACAAAAAGGTGTAAAAATAGATCTGATCGTACGAGGCATTTGTTGCCTGATACCCGGACAAGAATATAGTTGTAACATACGTGTCACCCGTATTGTGGACAGTTTTCTGGAACATGCCCGCATCTGGTATTTCGGTAATGCCGGACATCCCAAAGTATATATGGGTTCACCGGACTGGATGCGTCGTAACTTATATCGACGAATCGAAGCGGTGGTACCCATTCTCGATCATGAATTACGGGAAGAAATCGTCGATATGCTTCATATCCAGTTATCGGACAATCAAAAGGCTTGCTTCGTCGATGATAAACTGAATAATATATTTAAATTCAAAACAAATGCCGCGCCCGTCAGAGCGCAATATACCTTCTATAATTACCTAAAAGAAAAGAATGAAACATTTCTGTAACATGTATGACATTTCTCTGCAATACGAAAATCCGTCCTTTGCAGCCAGAAATAACATACACATTTATGGAGACAATTTATCTATGTATTATTATCTTCCTATTCGTACTTGCCGTATTCGACTTGATGGTCGGTGTAAGTAACGATGCGGTAAATTTCCTCAATTCGGCTGTCGGAGCAAAGGCGGCATCTTTTAAAACCATCTTGTTCATTGCAGGTGCCGGTATCTTCATCGGAGCGTCCTTATCAAACGGTATGATGGACATCGCAAGACACGGCATCTACCAACCGGAACATTTCTATTTCGCCGAAATCATGTGCATCCTGCTTGCCGTAATGCTGACAGACGTCGTTCTGCTCGATGTATTCAACTCTATGGGAATGCCTACCTCGACCACTGTTTCAATGGTATTCGAACTTTTGGGAGGTACTTTTGCCC
>ENA-UEYL01003150-UEYL01003150.1-human-gut-metagenome-genome-assembly--contig:-NODE-3150-length-11213-cov-3.819415_pt1 | contig 11213 bp, 14 predicted proteins | sample MGYA00242941_ERZ507946 | MGnify/ENA primary metagenome ERZ507946 (study PRJEB26167, sample SAMN06115482) | human gut metagenome | host: Homo sapiens | place: China:Guizhou | collected 2015-03-11...
TGGATCCGGCTCGGACAGTGGTTTTGGCGGCTTCGGTAATACCGGCTTTGATCCAGGACCCAAGGCGACCTTAAAACCCCGTGTTACGGCAAAGGCGGATAAACCTTATATTTCCAAGGGCATCAGCGGACTGAACCAGCTGGCCGGACTGCAGAAGGGCACGGAGTTCAAGGCACCGGAGAAACTGGACTACGAGGTAGGTGACAGAGTGCGCCATATCAAATACGGCGAGGGCACGGTACTAAATATCGTGAGAGAACCCAGAGACTATAAAGTGACCGTGGAATTCGACCAGGCAGGGCAGAAGATTATGTATGCGTCTTTTGCAAAACTAAAGCAGTTGTAAGAAATTATAAGAATATAAGAATAAGAAATGTATTTCCTCAAATATGGTTTTTCTATAGTATTTTTGATGAAAATATGGTATCATATAAAGGAATGAAAACAAAATGCTTTGCATCCATAAATACGAATAGATGCAGGAAAGGCAGGTAAATAATATGAACAGAATTGAAAATCTGGTAGATCTTGACAAATTAAATGAGCTGAAAGTCAGCGAACTGAAGAAGCTTAACAAGCTGTTGGGTAAGGAAGTGGAAGAGAAGAAGGAGCGCAATGTCCTGGTATGGGTACTGGCGATCATTGGCGCTGTAGCAGCTGTTGCAGCTGTAGCTTATGCCGTATATCGTTTCTTCTTTGCACAGGATTATCTGGAAGACTTCGAGGATGATTTCGAAGATGAAGCAGATGACGTGGAAGAGGATGACGACGACTTCTTCGAGGATGAAGGAGAGAACTAACCCATGAAAAAAGGACCGGTATATGAAGGATCTGTTGTAAGGGTCGATTTTCCCAACAAAGGGATCGTCTGTGTGGGAGAAGAGACTGCTGTAGTCAAGAACAGCCTGCCCGGACAGAAAGTCAAGTTCTCAGTGAATAAAGTACGCAAAGGGAAGGCGGAAGGAAGGCTTTTAGAGGTGACAGAGAAGTCACCTCTGGAAACCGGACGGACGTGTTCCCTTTTTGGGGTGTGCGGCGGATGTACCTATCTGTCTCTTCCCTATCAAGAACAGCTGAAAGTCAAGGAGGAACAGGTAAAACGCCTGCTGGACAGTGTGTTAAACAAGCAGGAGGAAGCCTGGGCTTTTGAGGGCATCAAGGGCAGCCCGAAGGCTTATGAATACCGTAATAAGATGGAATTTTCCTTCGGAGACGAGTACAAGGACGGACCGCTGGCGCTGGGCATGCATAAGAGAGGCAGCTTCTACGATATAGTGACCGTAGCGGACTGTGAGATCGTGGATGCGGATTACCGCCTGATCTTACAGACAGTGAGAGATTACTTTGCCCGGGAGAAGGTAAGCTTTTTCCACAGAATGAGCCATGAGGGGTACTTACGTCACCTGCTGGTACGTAAGGCATCCCGCACCGGAGAGATTCTGGTGGCACTGGTGACGACCTCCCAGGATCCCTGGCAGGGAGAGACGGCGGTGGAAGGAAGCTTGGATGTGGATGCGCTGATCACAGGATTTAAGGATCTGCTGCTTTCCCTGGAACAGGATAGGAAGCTAGCCGGAAAATTCGCAGGAATCTTACATATTACCAATGATTCCATTGCAGATGTGGTGCAGAGTGATCGTACGGAGCTGTTATACGGACAGGAGTATTTTTATGAGGAACTGCTGGGGTTGAAATTCAAGATCTCCACATTTTCCTTTTTCCAGACCAACTCCTACAGTGCGGAGGTACTGTACCAGACGGCAAGAGATTATGTGGGCGACCTGGGCGGCAGTGACAAGACTGTGTTCGACCTCTACAGCGGCACCGGTACCATCGCACAGCTCATGGCACCGGCGGCCGGAAAGGTTATCGGCGTGGAAATCGTGGAGGAAGCCGTAGAGGCAGCAAAGAAAAATGCCGCTGCCAACGGACTGGATAACTGCGAATTCATCGCCGGAGATGTACTGAAAGTACTGGATGAAGTGGAAGAGAAGCCGGATATGATTTTGGTGCATGGCGATACCTCCACCACCTTTGCCGGAGCTCTGTCAGCGTTTTACCACCAGGTGCCGGTAGGCCATGTAGAGGCCGGACTGAGAACCTATGACAAGTATTCTCCCTTTCCAGAGGAAATGAACCGTAAGCTGGTTTCCGCCATTGCGGACCTGTATTTCTGCCCTACGGTGAACAACCGCAGCAACCTGCTCAAGGAGGGCATCACCCAGGGACTGTTTGTCACCGGCAACACGGTGATCGACGCCCTCAAGACCACCGTTCGGGAGGATTACCAATTCTCCACGGAGGTTCTCAACCATTTGCCCTACGGGGAGAAGAAGATCATTCTGGTCACCTGCCACCGGCGGGAAAACTACGGCGAGCCCATGCGCAACATCATGCTGGCCCTGGCCCAGATTGCCCGGGAGCATGAGGACGTGGAGCTGGTGTATCCCGTGCACCTCTCTCCCGTGGTGCGGGAGGCGGTGGACACCTACCTGCGGGGCACGCCCCGGGTGCACCTCATTGATCCGCTGCCCGCCGACGAGATGCACAATCTCATGGCCCGGTGCTACCTGGTTATGACGGACTCCGGCGGTTTGCAGGAAGAGGCTCCTGCTTTGGGCAAGCCTGTGCTGGTACTGCGCCGGGAGACGGAGCGTCCTGAGGCTGTGGAGGCCGGGACGGTGCGCCTGGCGGGCGTGGTCCAGGAGGACATCGTGGCCATGGCCCGGGAGCTGATTGAGGATCCGGAGGCCTACCGCAAGATGGCCCACGCGGTCAATCCCTATGGCGACGGACAGGCCTGCCGCCGGATTGCCGATGCGATTTTGTGGCATTTCGGACGGGGAGACAAACCGGAAGACTACCGGGCCTGATCCGGATGGGGAGGAGGACCGGCTTTGGATGAGCGAAAGCGGAACTGGATTACCTGGTCCTTTGTGGCGCTGACCGTACTGGTGATCGCGGCCATGATGAGCTCCACGCTGCGGCGGACCAACCGGGTGGAGCTGCCCGATACGGATGAGTCACCGGATTTTTCCGCCGATGCCGATACGGGCCTGAACGTGGTGGAAGTAACGCCGGAGACCGTGCAGACCGCCATTGCGACGCTGCACCGGCCTGAAGCGTACCGCCGCACCATTACGGTGGAGCAGTTCTGGAGTACCGGCAGTGCCACCACGGAGACGGCGGTGGCGGTGCTCAGTGGCTGGACCCGGACGGACCGGACGCTCTCCGGCGGGCAGACCCGCCACACCATTACGGACGGTCAGACCACCTATATCTGGTATAATGGTGAAACAGCGGTCTTTGAGGCTGCCGCCGGAGATATCACGGCTGACGAAGAACAGGGAATTCCCACGTATGAGACGGTGCTGGAGCTGCCGGCCAAGGAGATTGCCGTGGCGGATTATCGGGCGATTTCCGGGGTAAACTGCATTTATGTGGAGACGGCGGAAAATGCCGACGGGTATGTAGAGCGATACTGGGTCGGCGTGGATACCGGACTGCTCATGGCAGCGGAACGGCTGGTGGATGAAGAGCCGGTGTATCGCATGGCCGCATTGACCGTGGATATGACCGCGCCCACGGCAGCGGATTTCACCCTGCCGGACGGCCGGATCTTGGTCTCGGAATGACGGAAAAGAACAAAAGAGGACGGATACCGTCCTCTTTTTCTTTATAAAATCAGCAGCAGGCCCAGGGATACCAGCAGTTCCTCGTCGGCGTCTTCCCGGAACAAAAAGAACAGCAGACCCAACAGCAGCAGATCCCCGGTGTCCACATGGTCCAGATGCAGCTGGTCCAGAAAATGGCGCAGCATGCCGGTCAGACCGTCGGAGACCCGGTCGTGATCGTCTGAGCGGCGATACTCCTCCTGGTGGTCGTCGGCGGGCTCCTGCCGGGGCTGGGTGCTGCCGGGAGGGACGGGGGAAGTGCGGTGCTCTTCCTCCGGGATCCGGGTGTAGGCGCCGCTTTCCCCGCGAATATAGCGGTTGTACATCCCTCATCCCTCCCATTCCGATAAAAACCTGCGCCCAATCTGGAACAGACGGGCCAGCTGAAGGGCCCGCTCGATCTTCTCCTGCCGCTCTTCTTTCAGATAAGGGCGCAGAGCGTAGAGAAGCCGGCGGGCATTGGAATCCCGGCCCATTTCCTGCACCAGCGGCAGCAGCTTTCCCAAAAGCTCGGTTCCGCCGGAGAGAGAGGAGAGGACCGACCCGCCGGCGCGGGAGGGCGGCGGATCCGGAGCCGCCGGCGCCGGCGCGGTGTCGGAGTCCCCGGAGAGGGAATTTGCCAGCTGCATGATCTGGGACATGGCGTCCGGATTGGACAGCAGTGCATTGAGCTTGTCGTCAAATTCGGCCAAATCGGACCCCCTGCCTTTCTATATGGATGTGTTACTTGGAAACGGCTTTGTTAATCCGCTCAATCAGCTGCGCCCCGTCGGGACTCTGCATGAGCTGCTGGACCAGGCGGACCATCTGTGAGGTGTCGCCTTTTGTGGCGGATTGGACTGCCCGCTGCAGTCCGGCCCCCTGATCGTTTTGGGTGAGCATCTGCATCAGCGCCTGGCCGTCCCGGGAACGCATGAGAGATTGCAGCAGTGCGGGATTGCGTTTGAGCTGCTGCGCGAGTTTGGCGGTGTTCTCGTCCATAAGTGCCTCCTTGGCGTGTAAAGTGATCGGTTCCAAACCAGTATATGAGGCAGAGATACAAAACGTGCCTGTGCATTTGCACAGGCACGTTCTGATTTTTTATTTGGATTTTCCTGCGTCGCAGTCCTGCCGCAGGGGACAGCCCTCGCAGTGGGGGGAGCGGGCGGTGCAGGTATCCCGTCCGAAGAGCACCATTCGGTGGCAGAAGTTGGACGACTCCTTGGGCGGCAGAACCTCCCGCAGCTGCCGTTCCACCTTCAGCGGGTCCTTGGACCCGTCGGTAAGTCCCAGGCGGCCGGTGATGCGGATGCAGTGGGTATCGCAGACGTAGGCGGGCTGGCCGAACACGTCTCCCAAAATCAAGTTGGCCGTCTTGCGGCCCACGCCGGGCAGGGCGGTGAGTTCTTCCATGGTCCCGGGAACCTTGCCGCCGTGGCGCTCCATAAGCTGCTGGGCGCAGGCGACAATATCCCGGGCCTTGCCGTTGTAGAAGCCGCAGGAGTGGATGTACTGCCCGACTTCGGCCGGGTCCGCCTGGGCAAAGCTCTCCAGGGTGGGGAAGCGGGCGTAGAGGGCGGGCGTGACTTTGTTGACCCGCTCATCCGTGCATTGGGCGGAAAGCCGCACGGCAAACAAAAGCTCATAGTCCTTGTCATATTGCAGGGAGCACAGGGCGTCGGGATAAAGCTCCTTGAGTGTTTCAATGATCCGCTTGATGGCGGCCTTGGATTTCATGTTCGTCACCTCGGGTTTGAGATGGCTTCAGTATACCATACCCGTACCCGGAAGGCCAGGGGAAAAAATCATGGTAATTTCCAGGGAACTGTGTTATGATACAAAATTAGACACGAAGAAGGGAGGCGGCGCCATGCAGCAGCCGTTGGCGGACGCAATTCGTCCGCAGACTCTGGATGATGTGGTGGGCCAGCGCCATCTGCTGGCACCCGGCGCAGTGCTCCGGCGGCTGATCGAAAGCGGCACGGAGGCCAATATGGTTTTCTACGGTCCCTCGGGAACGGGAAAGACCACCGTGGCCAACATCATCGCCGCCAGGACCCATAAGACGCTTCACCGGCTCAATGCCACCACGGCATCCTTGCAGGATGTCAAGGATATTATGGCCGACGTGGGGACACTGATGGCCCCGGGCGGGGTGCTGCTGTATCTGGATGAGATCCAGTACTTCAATAAAAAGCAGCAGCAAAGTTTGCTGGAGTTCATGGAAAACGGCAAGCTGACACTGATCGCCTCCACCACGGAGAATCCGTATTTTTACGTGTACAGCGCCCTGCTTTCCCGCAGCACGGTGTTCGAGTTCAAGGCCGTGCCGCCGGAGGAGGCGGAGCGGGCGGTCCTGCGGGCCCTGGAGCTGGAGCGGGAGCGTGCGGCACTGCCCCTTTCCTGGGAGGACGGCGTGCCGGGGCAGATCGCCATGGCCTGCGGCGGGGATGTGCGCAAGGCCATTAACGCGGTGGAGCTTCTCTGTCAGGCGGCATCCCCCATAGACGGAGCGCTGCGCCTGACCGGGGCGGATGCCCAGCAGCTGGCCCAGCGCAGTGCCATGCGCTACGACCGGGACGGGGACGCCCACTACGACATTCTCTCGGCCTTGCAGAAATCCATCCGGGGCAGCGATCCGGACGCGGCGGTGCACTACTTGGGCCGCTTGCTGGAGGCGGGGGATCTGCTCTCGCCGTGCCGGCGGCTGCTGGTCATCGCGGCGGAGGACATCGGGCTGGCCTATCCCATGGCCATGGCGGTGACCAAGGCCTGTGTGGATGCGGCGGTGCAGCTGGGACTGCCGGAGGCCCGGCTGCCTCTGGCGGAGGCGGCGGTGCTGCTGGCCACGGCGCCCAAGTCCAACACCGCCCATAACGCCATCATTGCCGCCATGGACGACCTGCGCCGGGGCAAGACCGGGGATATCCCCCGGCACCTGCAAAACGTCCACGCCGACACTACTGGCTTTGATAACCGCCAGCACTATCTCTATCCTCACGATTTTCCCCACCGCTGGGTGGAGCAGCAGTATCTGCCCGACGCATTGAAGGACGCCCACTATTACCAGTGGGGAGACAATAAGACCGAGCAGGCCGCCAAGGCCTATTGGGAGCGGATCAAGGGCAAGCCTCTGTGAAGTCCGTCAGGATCGGCGGGCGCAGGCACCCCGGCGGGGAGTAGACCCATTGCTCCAGGGTGCCGTCGGTGATCTGATAGCGCACCGGCTCCGGGACCTGAGGCGGGGGAAGCGTCTCGATGATGTGGAGCTTGATTTTCATCCGCTCGGGACGGATGCTCTTGATGTACACGGACACGCCGTCGCCGGGGGAGAGCCCCTCCCGGGTGTCGGCCAGGCCGGAGAGGTTGGGGGCGAGCTCAATGAAGCTGCCATACTCCCGGATGCTGCGCACGATTCCCCGGACGGTTTCTCCCGGTGTGAAGCGGCTGGCGTTTTCCATCCAGGTGCCCAGCAGCTCCCGGTGGGTCATGGTAATGCGCCGGGTCTTGCGGTCCACGGACCAGACCGCCGCCAGAATCCGATCGCCCTCCCGGAAGCGTTGGGCGGGGTGGGCAATGCGGGAGACGGAGATCCGCTCCACCGGCAGCATGGCGATGATGCCGCAGCCGATGTCCACAAAGGCACCGAAGGACTCCAGCCGGGTGACCCGGCAGGTGAGGACCGTGCCGGGCCGGATCTCCTGGAGAAGGAAGTCCATGGCCCTCTCCTGGGCATCCCGGCGGGACAGCAGCGCCACCGGCGCGCCTTTTTCGTCACTGCGGAGTTCTTTTACAGTAAAGCAAGTTTGCTTTCCAACCCTTGAAATGACGGCAATATCCCGATCCGCACCGCTGATCCAGGGGGCGATGGCCTCCTGGCGGGGAATCTGGGCCTGGATTGTGCCCAGAGACAGGTGCAGAGTATGAGCGGCGTCACAGCGCTGGACGACGCCCTCCAGGATTGTACCGGCGGCCAGGGCCTCTTCCAGATCGGCACGGGTACAGGCGGCGGGAGGGCGCAGGCCCTCCGGCGGGAAAAGACGGTTTACGGGCATAGTTGATCGCATCCTATCTGCCGCATACCGCGGCGTAATCTCCTAGAGAGTATGATATGCACGATCCGGGGACGGATTGACAGGAGGTAGGCATGGACCTGCATTTACATGATTATGTGGAGTTGAAAAAGCCCCATCCCTGCGGGAGCACCCAGTGGGAAATCCTGCGGGTGGGAATGGACATCAAACTTCGGTGCCGGGGCTGCGGCCATGAGTTGATGCTCCCCCGAAGCAAGGCAGAAAAAAGCATTCGCAAGATCCTGAAGAAGGAGGAAACCTCATGAGCAAGAAATCTACCCGGGTTGTGGCGCTGGTATTGGTGGTGGTGATGATCGTGGCGCTGGTGGCGTCCATGATCGCGCCGTACGTATCATAACGGGAACTTCACAAGCGCGCAAAGAGGGCGGACGGCCATTGGCCGTCCGCCCTCTGTTTGCGACGCCTTTCACCGGCGGACCGGCCTATAATAGCGTTCATCGGCGGAAGGGAGGCGGCGTCATGACGGTGGTGTATGTGGACAGCGTGTTCGTCCTCAATGGGCTGATGGACTATCTGCTGCTTCTGGTGACAGCCCGGCTGGCGGGAATTCCGCTGCGCAGGCGGCGGTATCTGCTGGCCGCTCTGGCCGGGGCTGCGTACGCGGTGGCGGTGTTTTTGCCGGGGATGGAATTTTTATCCGCCCCGCCGGTAAAGGCGGCGGCGGGTGTTTTGATGGCTCTGATCGCTTACGGCGGCGAAGCCCGTCTTGCCCGGCTGACGCTGCTGTTGTTTGCCCTGTCCTGTGCGCTGGCGGGCAGCGTGCTGGCGCTGGGGCTGCTGGCGGGAGGCAGTGTGCCGGTGACCCGAGGGGTGTTCTACACGGACGTGGACGCCCGGGTGCTGCTGGCAGCGGCCACAGCGGCTTATGGACTGGTACGGGTGGTGTTCCGGGCGGCGGCCCGCAGCGGCGTGGAGGGCCGTCTGGTTCCGGTTCGGATTGCCGTAGACGGCAAAACGGCGGAGCTGACGGCGCTGTGGGACAGCGGCAATACTCTACGGGACCCGGTGGACGGACAGCCGGTGCTGGTGGTAGCGCCGGCTTCTCTGAGGGGAATCCTGCCGGCGGCAGCAGCCCGGCTTTGCACGCCGGAGGCTTTGCACGCACCGGCGGAGCTGCTGGCGCCCCTGGCCCAAGCGGCGCCGGAGCTGGCGCCGCGGCTGGCGCCCTATCGGGCGGTGGGGGTCCGGGGCGGGCTGCTGGTGACGGTTCGCTCAGAGTGGACCCAGATCGGTACGCAGAGGCATCCGGGACTGCGGCTGGCACTTTCGCCCACAGCGCTGGGAGACGGATATGCCGCCTTGTGGGGCGGCGAGGTGAGAATGGGAGGACGACATGAACATCAAAACACTGCTGAGACGTCTTGTCAGATGGCTGGGCCTGCTGCCGGATGAGGGCATTCACTACATCGGCGGCAGCGACACTCTGCCCCCGCCCCTGACCCGGGAGGAAGAGGCGGCTCTGCTGGAACGGCTGGAAGATGAGGACGCCCGCAAAGCGCTGATTGAGCACAATCTGCGGCTGGTGGTCTACATCGCCCGGCGGTTTGAAAATACCGGCGTGGGGATTGAGGATCTGATCTCCATCGGGACCATTGGCCTGATCAAGGCCGTGGGGACATACCGCACGGACAAGAACATCAAGCTGGCCACGTATGCCTCCCGGTGCATCGAAAACGAGATTCTCATGCACCTGCGCAAAAACGCCAACCGGAAGGGAGAGGTCTCCTTTGACGAGCCCCTCAACACCGACTGGGACGGCAATGAGCTGCTGCTCTCCGATGTGCTGGGCACCGATGCCGACACGGTGATGCGGCCCATCGAGGAGGACGTGGACCGGAGCCTGCTCTCAGCGGCCATCGCGTCCCTCTCTCCCCGGGAAAAGCAGATTATCACCATGCGTTTCGGCCTGGGCGGCACCCGGGAGCAGACGCAAAAGGAAGTGGCAGACCAGCTGGGCATCTCCCAGTCCTACATCTCCCGGCTGGAAAAGCGCATCATTTCCCGGTTGAAAAAGGAAATTTTGCGCCTGAGCTGACCTTGACAAGCGTTGTGGGGTATATTATACTAAAATGGTATATTGGAACTGCGAAGAAGGGGAGCAGTACCGGCCGGCGGGAAGCCAAGAGAGGAAACGGAGGGTGGAAGTTTCCGTGACCGCGGCGGGGAAGTCGTCCCGGAGCATCGCGGCTGAAACACCAGTAAGCCGCGGCGGATCCCACCGTTACCGGGCGGCGGCGCCATGCGCCCCAAGAGCGCGGGAATTCCCGAATCCAGGTGGTACCACGGACTTTTTGTTCGCCCTGAGCCGATGCGGCTCAGGGCGTTTTTTTATGGGTTTCGGCCTGGGAACGCGGAAAACACCAACCAAACAAGGGAGAGACGAGATGAAATTTGAAGCGGAGATGAAATTGACCTACCGCCAGCTGCTGGCTCTGTACACCGTGTCGGAAAAGCTGTTTCGGCGCAAGCAGATGCTGCTGTTCCGATTGCTGTTTTTGGCCATCGGTGTCTGGCGGACCTGGACGGCCTGGGAACAGGTGACGGCGGACGGCATGTCCTTCCGGCGGGTCAGTTACCTGATGATCGGTATTTTGTTTTTGATCGCGGGCCTGATTCCCAATCTGGTCAGCGCGGCCTTCGCCCGGATGCGGGCCATCTATACGGGCAAAATCCTCTTCGAGGGAAGCTGCCTGTATGAGGTGATCGGCGACCAGAAGATCCGTCACAACTATGACAAGGTCTATGCGCTGGTGTATTACCGGGGCTATGATTTTATTTTCCTGGATCCTCTGGCCAGTCTGGTAGTACGGCTGGATGAAGTTCCCGGCCGGGACCCGGAGGAGCTGCGGCGCTTTTTGTCCGAACAGTGCAACAAACCGTATCAGCGTGTCTGATGGAGTCTATCAAAAAGGAGAATCCCCATGAACAAAGAACTACCCAAGGTGTATGAACCTCAGCAGGTGGAGTCCCGCATCTATGCGATGTGGGAAAACGCCGGCTGCTTCCGGGGCGAGCCGGACCCCGACAAGAAGCCCTTTTCCATTGTGATGCCCCCGCCCAACGTCACCGGCCAGCTGCACATGGGCCATGCCCTGGACTCCACGCTCCAGGATATCCTCACCCGCTTCAAGCGCATGCAGGGCTATTCCGCTCTGTGGCTGCCCGGCACGGACCACGCCGGCATCGCCACCCAGATCAAGGTGGAAGAGGAGCTGCGGGTCAAGGAGGGCAAGACCCGGTATGACCTGGGCCGTGAGAAGTTCCTCCAGCGGGTGTGGCAGTGGAAGGAAAAGTACGGCGGCCGCATCGTCGAGCAGCAGAAGAAACTGGGCGTCTCCTGCGACTGGAGCCGCTCCCGCTTCACCATGGATGAGGGCTGCTCCAAGGCCGTGCGGGAGACCTTCTGCGAGCTGTATGACAAGGGCCTGATCTACAAGGGAAGCCGCATCATCAACTGGTGCCCCCA
>ENA-UEYL01003154-UEYL01003154.1-human-gut-metagenome-genome-assembly--contig:-NODE-3154-length-11194-cov-6.068364_pt1 | contig 11194 bp, 9 predicted proteins | sample MGYA00242941_ERZ507946 | MGnify/ENA primary metagenome ERZ507946 (study PRJEB26167, sample SAMN06115482) | human gut metagenome | host: Homo sapiens | place: China:Guizhou | collected 2015-03-11...
ATTTTCCTATATTTGCAGTGAGTTAGTTGACATTTTATCAGAATTAACCTTTTAAAATATAGTATCATGAACATCCAAAAAATCATGTCCTCTTTGGAGGCAAAGCATCCCGGTGAATCTGAATATCTTCAAGCAGTCAAAGAAGTCCTTCTCTCCATTGAAGATATATACAATCAACATCCTGAATTTGAAAAAGCCAAAATCATAGAAAGATTGGTAGAGCCCGACCGTATCTTTACTTTCCGTGTGACGTGGGTAGACGATAAAGGTGAAGTGCAAACCAACCTGGGCTATCGCGTACAGTTCAACAACGCTATCGGCCCGTACAAAGGCGGTATCCGTTTCCATGCTTCCGTGAATCTTTCCATCCTGAAATTCCTCGGTTTCGAACAGACATTCAAGAACGCACTGACTACCCTGCCTATGGGTGGCGGTAAAGGCGGTTCCGACTTCTCGCCACGTGGAAAGAGCGATGCTGAAATCATGCGTTTCTGCCAGGCATTCATGCTGGAATTATGGCGCCATCTCGGCCCGGATATGGATGTGCCTGCCGGCGACATCGGCGTAGGCGGACGCGAAGTAGGCTATATGTTCGGTATGTACAAGAAGCTGACCCGTGAATTTACAGGAACCTTCACCGGAAAAGGATTGGAATTCGGCGGTTCACTGATTCGTCCCGAAGCTACCGGTTTCGGTGGTCTGTACTTCGTTCATCAAATGTTGCAGGCAAAAAATATAGATATAAAAGGGAAGACAGTAGCCATCTCCGGATTTGGAAACGTTGCCTGGGGTGCAGCAACCAAAGCTACCGAACTGGGTGCGAAAGTAATCACCATCTCCGGCCCGGACGGATATATCTACGACCCGGATGGCATTAGCGGCGAAAAGATAGACTATATGCTTGAACTTCGTTCTTCGGGCAATGACATCGTTGCACCTTACGCAGAAAAATATCCGAACGCAACCTTCGTAGAAGGCAAACGTCCCTGGGAAGTGAAAGCTGATATTGCGCTTCCTTGCGCGACTCAGAACGAATTAAATGGAGAAGATGCTCAAAATCTCATAAAAAATGACGTACTTTGCGTCGGAGAAATTTCCAACATGGGCTGTACGCCGGAAGCCATCGACCTCTTCATCGAACATAAGAAGATGTATGCCCCGGGCAAGGCAGTCAACGCAGGTGGTGTTGCCACTTCCGGACTGGAAATGTCTCAAAACGCCATGCACCTGAGCTGGAGTGCCGCCGAAGTGGACGAAAAACTCCACGCAATCATGCACGGTATCCATGCGCAATGCGTGAGATACGGCACAGAACCCGACGGATACATTAATTATGTGAAGGGTGCCAACATTGCCGGATTCATGAAAGTAGCCCACGCAATGATGGGACAAGGCGTCATTTAGAAAGACTTTGTTTAGTTGTATTTGTATTTGTGGTTTGCGCTACTCGCCTCCTGTGACAGGACGCGGGTAGCGCTATTTTTTTGAAATTAACAATATTTTCAATGGAATTAATTATCTTTGTGGCATTGTAGGGTAAATAATAGATTGTGAAATTGTTATTCGGGATAATTAACTCACAACTAATAATTTATCACGCATAACTTTGTAAGAAATAATCATGTAACAAATAACTAAAGATGCTACAACCCGAATTAAAATTCCGCCGCGATAAGATTCGCAGTCTGATGGCGTTACAGGGCATTGACGCCGCGCTAATCACTTGTAATGCAAATTTAATTTATACCTATGGCTGCGTAGTCAGCGGTTATATTTATCTCCCTCTCCACTCACCTGCATTGCTGTTTTTCAAACGTCCCAATAATATCACAGGCGAACATGCGTTCCCTATCCGCAAACCCGAACAGATTGTCGATTTGCTGAAAGAACAAGGACTGCCATTGCCTGCAAAACTGATGCTGGAAGGCGATGAACTTCCCTACACGGAATATTGCCGTTTGGCAAGCCTGTTTCCTGAAGCGGAAGTAGTGAACGGAACCCCGTTAATCCGCCAGGCACGCAGTGTAAAAACCCCTGTTGAAATAGAAATGCTCCGCCGTTCGGGCATTGCCCACGCAAAGGCATATGACCTGATACCGAGCGTATATCGCCCCGGCATGACCGATGTCGAGTTTTCTATCGAAATAGAACGCCTGATGCGTCTGCAAGGTTGCTTGGGCATTTTCCGCGTATTCGGACGCAGTATGGAAATATTCATGGGTAGCGTACTGACGGGAGACAACGCCGGCTATCCTTCTCCTTATGACTTTGCTTTAGGTGGTCAGGGACTTGACCCTGCCCTTCCGGGGGGAGCTAACAAGACTCCGCTGAAAGAAGGACAAAGCGTCATGGTAGATATAGGCGGTAACTTCAACGGATATATGGGCGATATGAGCCGCGTATTCTCCATCGGGAAACTATCGGAAGAAGCCTATGCGGCTCACCAAGTCTGTCTCGATATTCAGGAAAAGATTGCTGCCATGGCAAGACCGGGCGTTGCTTGTGAAAAACTATATGATGCTGCCATCGAAATAGTCACCGCAGCCGGATTCGCAGACAAATTCATGGGTACAGGTCAGCAAGCCAAGTTTATCGGTCACGGTATCGGTCTTGAAATCAATGAAGCCCCTGTCCTCGCCCCTCGCATCAAGCAGGAGTTGGAACCGGGAATGGTGTTTGCCCTCGAACCGAAAATCGTTCTTCCGGGTGTAGGCCCTGTCGGCATAGAAAACTCCTGGGTAGTCACTAATGAAGGAATCGAAAAGCTGACTAATTGCAATGAAGAAATTATCGAATTGAAATAATTCTTTCATTACAAGAGCATTATAAAAGACACCAAAAACATACTATAACGAGGGCCTCAAACACAAAAAGAGGCTCTCTGTTATTCCAATCAATTTTATACATACACTGACAAACATGCCCATTATATCAATTTTTTAATCAATTTAATAATACCCCCAACAAGATGATGAAACAACCTTTGATTCTAACCCTTGTATCTTCTGTTGCTTGCACCGCAACCGCAACGAACAAAATGCCGGAAAACACAACACCGACAAAGTCAAAAACCCCTAACGTCGTATTCATCTACGCTGACGACCTCGGCTACGGAGACTTGCAATGCTACGGAGCCAAAAACGTAGAAACTCCCAATGTCAACCGACTGGCAAAATCGGGTATTCTTTTTACCAATGCCCACGCCACAGCCGCCACCAGTACTCCTTCCCGCTACTCCATGCTGACAGGAGAATACGCATGGCGTAAAAAAGGAACGGACGTAGCTGCCGGAAATGCCGGAATGATTATCCGTCCCGAACAATACACGATGGCAGATATGTTCAAAAGTACGGGATACACTACCGCTGCCGTCGGCAAATGGCATCTCGGGCTCGGAGACAAGGCGGGAACACAGGACTGGAACGCTCCCCTGCCCTGCGCACTGGGCGATTTGGGCTTCGACTACCATTACATCATGGCTGCCACAGCCGACCGCGTTCCCTGCGTGTACATCGAAAACGGGAAAGTAGCCAACTACGACCCCAGCGCCCCTATCGAGGTGAGTTACCAGAAGAACTTTGAAGGTGAACCGACCGGAAAAAGCAATCCCGAAATGCTGTACAACCTGAAGCCCAGCCACGGTCACGACATGTCCATCGTCAACGGAATTTCCCGTATCGGCTACATGAAAGGCGGCGGAAAGGCACTCTGGAAAGACGAGAATATAGCGGACTCACTAACCACCCACGCCATCCAATTTATTGAAGAAAACAAGGACAAGCCTTTTTTCCTTTACTTCGCAACAAATGACGTACACGTTCCCCGCTTCCCTCACGACCGTTTCAGAGGAAAGAATCCGATGGGATTGAGAGGTGACGCCATCGTACAGTTCGACTATTGCGTCGGCGAAATACTGAACACACTGGAGAAACTGGGATTGAGGGAAAACACCCTCATCATCCTTTCAAGCGATAACGGCCCGGTGGTTGATGACGGATATGATGATAAAGCAGAAGAACTCCTCAACGGACACAGCCCTGCAGGACCGCTGAGAGGTAACAAGTACAGTGCTTTTGAAGGCGGAACCCGTATCCCTGCCATCCTTAGCTGGCCTGCCGGAGTGAAAAAAGGCATGACTTCAGACCTGTTGGTTTCACAAATCGACTGGTTGGCTTCTCTCGCTTCACTGACGGGAGCCATTATGCCCAAAAACACCGCTCCGGACAGCTACAATTTCCTCGGAAGCTGGCTGGGCAAAGACAAGAAAGACCGTCCGTGGGTTATCGAGCAGGCTTCCAACCACACACTGTCCGTCCGTACCAAAGACTGGAAATACATCGAACCCAGTAACGGGCCGAAAATGATTCAGTGGGGACCGAAGATTGAAACCGGAAACTCCAAAGAACCTCAGCTCTACAAAATGCAGGAAGTGAAAGAGGTGACCAACTATGCTTCCCAAATGCCTGAAAAAGTGACCGAACTGCAAAATATTCTCCAAAGTGTACGCGACGGAAAGGATATTATAGGCAAATAATTCCGGATACTCATACATTCAACCTTAAAAAACAGACATTCAACCTTTAAAAATAAAACAACCTAATGGATTATAAATCAATCTCAATAATTGGCGGCACACTGCTCTTATCCGCCCTATCCGCCAATGCACAGAAAAAGAATGCCCGACCTAATATTATATTTATCCTCTGCGATGACATGGGATACGGAGATTTGGGCTGCTACGGCCAGCCGTTCATACGCACTCCCCATATAGACGCTATGGCAAGCGAAGGCATACGTTTCACTCAAGCGTATGCGGGCAGTCCCGTCAGCGCTCCTTCGAGGGCTTCGTTCATGACAGGACAACACAGCGGCCACTGCGAAGTACGCGGCAACAAGGAATATTGGGGAAATTCCCCCATCATCATGTACGGAAACAACAAAGAATATTCCGTAGTGGGGCAACATCCTTACGACCCCGACCACATCATCCTGCCGGAAATCATGAAAGACAACGGCTATACCACAGGTATGTTCGGCAAATGGGCGGGCGGCTACGAAGGCTCCTGCTCCACTCCCGACAAACGGGGCATAGACGAATATTACGGCTATATCTGCCAGTTCCAGGCTCACCTCTACTACCCCAACTTCCTGAACCGATACAGCAAAGCGCTGGGCGACACAGGCGTAGTACGTGTCATCATGGACGAAAACATCAAATATCCGATGTACGGTCCCGACTACCAGAAACGTCCGCAGTATTCCGCCGACATGATTCACGAGAAAGCAATGGAGTGGTTGGACAATCAGGACGGCAAGCAACCGTTCTTCGGGGTATTTACTTACACTTTGCCTCATGCGGAACTGGTTCAGCCAGAAGATTCTCTTCTGAACGAATATAAGGCAAAGTTCGACCCTGACAAAGTATTCAAAGGCAGTGAAGGCTCACGCTACAACGCCATCACGCATACACACGCCCAATTTGCAGCCATGATTACCCGCCTGGACTATTACGTAGGCGAAGTCCTGAAAAAGCTGAAAGAGAAAGGACTGGACGAGAACACATTAGTTATCTTCTCCAGTGACAACGGTCCTCACGAGGAAGGCGGAGCCGACCCTACTTTCTTCGGCAGAGACGGAAAACTGCGCGGACTGAAACGCCAGTGTCACGAAGGCGGCATACGTATTCCGTTTATCGCCCGTTGGCCGGGACGTGTACCCGCAGGTGAAGTAAACGACCATATCTGTGCTTTCTATGATTTAATGCCTACTTTCTGCGATGTAGCCGGCATCAAGAACTACGAAAAGAAATACCGTAACAAGGAAAAAGAGGTGGATTATTTCGACGGTATCTCTTTCGCCCCGACCTTGCTAGGCAAGAAGAAACAGAAACAGCATGACTTCCTGTATTGGGAATTCAATGAAACGAACCAGATAGCGGTACGCATGGGCGACTGGAAACTAATCGTCAAGAAGGGAAAGCCTTCCCTCTACAATCTGAAAACGGATATTCACGAGGACAACGATATAGCACTCCAACATCCTGAGATCGTGGAAAAGATGAAAGCCATCATCTTTGAGCAACATACTCCGAATCAACATTTCTCTGTGACGTTGCCCAAATAGATGATTTATAGTTAAGACATAAGAACATTTTATCAAGCAATGATAAATTATAATTCTCAAAAATAATATGTTCTTTTGTTCTTATGTCTTAAACTTCCAATATATCAGCCCACAGGCGTCATCCCCATCTTCTTCGCCCGCTCCATCAGAAAAGCATAGGCAGCTTCATATTCATTGGGAATCACACCGTCCAGAATGGCATCCTTTATCGCGCTTTTCAGCACGCCCACTTCCCGGCACGGCTGCAATCCGAAGATTTCCATAATCTCCTCCCCGCTCACAGGCGGCTGGAAATTACGTACCCGGTCTTTTTCTTCCAAGTCCTTCAGTTTCTGACGTACCAACTGGAAGTTATTCAGGAAGCGCTGCTTGCGTTCCATATTCTTAGAAGTAATATCCGCTTCGCAGAGCATCATCAAGTCATCAATATCATCGCCCGCCTCAAAGAGCAAACGACGCACCGCCGAGTCCGTCACCACATCATCCGCAATGACAATAGGGCGCATATGCAGGCTAACCAGCTTCTGCACATACTTCATCTTCTCATTCATTGGCAGCTTCATCTTCCGAAAGATAGACGGAATCATCTTCTCACCTATGAAATTATGATTGTGGAACGTCCATCCCGCTTTCGGTTCCCACCGTTTCGTGACAGGCTTGGCAATATCGTGCAGCAATGCCGCCCAACGCAACCAAAGATTATCAGTCTTCTTGCTGATATTATCCAACACTTCGAGCGTATGATAAAAATTATCCTTGTGCGAACGCCCGTTCCGTGTCTCCACCCCTTGCAAAGCAGCAAATTCCGGGAAAATCAATGGCAGCAACCCGCTACGGTCGAGGTCGATAAACCCTTTCGAGGGAATCGGTGAAAGAATAATCTTATTCAGTTCGTCCGCAATGCGCTCACGGGATATAATTTCAATCCGCTCCTTATTGCGGCAAAGAGAATCGAAAGTATCGTCGTCAATATAAAAGCCCAACTGCGTAGCAAAACGGATACAGCGCATCATGCGCAACGGGTCGTCACTAAAAGTAATATCCGGGTCGAGAGGAGTACGAATCGTCTTCTCCTTCATATCTTCCAACCCGCCGAACGGATCTACCAATTCCCCGAAACGCGCCTTATTGAGACAAACTGCAAGGGCATTAATCGTAAAATCCCGACGGTTCTGGTCATCTTCCAACGTACCGTCCTCTACAATCGGTTTGCGCGAATCCCGCTGGTACGACTCCTTGCGCGCACCTACAAATTCGACTTCCGTACCTTTATATTTTACCTGTGCCGTTCCGAAATTCTTGAAAACAGAAACGTGCGCCCCCCGTCCCAAATGCCGGCCGAGTGCTTCCGCCATTGCAATTCCACTGCCTACAACTACTACATCTATATCTTTAGAGGGACGTTGCAGAAAAATATCGCGAACATAACCGCCTACCACATAGCACTCCAAACCGAGCGCATCCGCCGTTTCGGCTATCTGTCCGAAGATGGGTTCGCTGAATTGCTGCTTCAATTCCTCTTGAGTCAACTCTATCATTCCTTTTAGTTATACGTTTTGAGGGTGCAAAATTACAAAAATAAGGGATATATTTGTACTTTTGCCATTAATAAGTGAACAATGCACCATAAACAGGCCGTCTGTCCTGAATCGTAAACTGTAAACAATAAAATAGTAAATAAGACTTGTGATGAAAAAACTGATTATCCTCTTTTGCGGCACGCTGGCACTGGCTGCCTGCGGCAACGGGCTTGAGAAAAAAGCCAATGAGAAACTGGCAGTTGCCAAAGCTGCCTACGAACGTGGCGACTACGAAGAAGCCAAGTCGCAAATCGACAGTATCAAAATCCTCTACCCCAAAGCCTTCGAAGCACGCAAAGCGGGACAGGCACTGATGCTCGATGTAGAGACTAAGGCACAGCAGAAGACACTCGCTTACCTCGACAGCGCCTTCCAGGCAAAGACCGGGGAATTCAACGCTATCAAAGATAAGTTTATCCTTGAGAAAGACGCCGAATATCAACAGGTAGGCAATTACCTTCACCCTGCACAGACTGTTGAAAAGAACATGCACCGCTCCTTTCTCCGCTTCCAGGTGGACGAACTGGGCAACATGAGCATGACTTCCATCTATTGCGGCGCAGGCAATATCCATCATGTAGGTGTCAAAGTAGTTGCCCCCGACGGCAGCTTTGCCGAAACTCCGGCTTCCAAGGACAGCTATGAAACAACCGACATGAATGAAAAGATAGAGAAAGCGGACTACAAACTGGGAGCGGACGGAAACGTTATCGGATTCATCAACCTCAACAAAGACAAGAATCTTCGCGTTGAATACCTCGGCGACCGTGCCTACAAGACAACCATGAGCCCGACCGACCGCCAGGCTGCGGCGTCTGTCTACGAGTTGGCACAGATTCTTTCCGCCATGCAGCAGATTAAGAAAGAACAAGAAGAAGCCAATCTGAAAATCGAGTTTATCAATAAGAAAAAAGAACGGAAAGCGCAGGAAGAGGTTGCCGATAAATAAAGGCTACTAATAAATAGAGGTAACCGACAATAAAGAAGGTACCTCTCCGGCAAAAAACAAAGGACAGACGGGAATAGTCGTGATTTTTCATATCAACAACTATTCCCGTCAACTATCTTATCACGTTCTCCATTCCCCTGCTTCAGAGAAACAGCGTAGCCTGCCACCACCTCACTTCACCCTTCTATTCAACTGATTATTAGCTTTTTCCTGCTTCGACTTCCCCACCCGTTTTCCGGAACTCTTCTTTTTCCCTGCTCCGGACTTTGCCTTTCCGGCAAAGGGATTATTACTTTTTTTGATTGGCATAGCTTACTCCTTATTCTCCTTCATAAAACTCGCCCAAGAACCAGCGAGCCACAAAATCCCAATTCTCCTGCAACAGCGCCTTTCCGTTCTCGAACGGGAACTGTGCGTCCGGCAGCAGATTATGCTCCATTCCATACTTCAGCAAGTCGAACGGACACAACCCTTCTTCGCAGAACATTTCATACGCCCCTTCCTCAGCCTCTTCGACACTATAAAACGGATTATTCTTATCAGCAAAAAACTGGGCTACATCAGGGCCTATCAACAACCCTTTCGGATTGCCGTAAACAACGAAATTATCGAACTCCGCCAAGTCCGGCAACAGAGCATCTTCCTCATCTTCCCACTTCAAAGAATTTACAAAGAAGAATTTCAGAGCATTGTATGAACCAAAGAACATGAGCGACTCTCCATTACTTGCCTCGAAAAAACGTTCCACATTCGTCGGCATCTTCTCGCCCGGCAAAGCCACAGGCAGTGGTTCGCGCTTCTTCTGCATCAGTTCCGTTTCCATCATCCACCCCGGAGCGAGATGCTCGCTGATAGGAGCCGACTCGAAAACAGCATCCAAACGCTCGTAAAGTACATCCGCAAACTCCAGCAAATCCTTGTCCATCGGATTCTCCACCCAGTCGAAATCATCACCGACCGGCGAATTGATAGCCCACAGCAGGAAAGCGATGTCCTCACGGTTGATTTCATCCGGCAAGTAGTCCTCAGACAGCGGATAGAACGGCAGGTAACGGCCGTAATTCTCCTTATGCCAATGAATGAACTCCCGCCAGTGTCCAGCGTCCGCCACGCAATCTTCCAGATACAGGGCACACGACAAAGCCACCCGCCGCTGGTCTTCCACCATTTCCCTGCCTTGATACATATAAGATTCCGCCACCAACGGCAACAGTTCGTTAGCCAGATTAAGATACCACTCATCCGTGGCCATCACCTTCGCACGACCATGTATCTCAGTCCATGCCCGCATATAAATCTTCTGTTCCTTCATCGTTACAGTCGTTACAATGTTTCAGTCGTTACAATCGTTTCAAAGCCAGTTTAATCACCTTTTCTACCGGAGCATCCGGCTCTTCCTTCAATATCGCCATCACCACCTTCTGCGAAGGCGCAGCGGCAAAACCGAGCATCGTCAATGCGGCCACAGCCTCTTCCATCACTTCCGCGTTGGCAGCTTGCAGCAACATGCCACCCGCACCGGCAACACCGCCGGCAGCAGACATTCCCATCGTCTTGATTTTATCCTTCAAGTCGACAATCACACGCTGCGCAGTCTTCAGCCCGATACCCTTCACCGTCTTCAGCATATTCGCGTTCTCGGTACTGATTACATTCACCAGTTCGGCAGGCGAAAGAGCGGAGAGAATCATACGCGCCGTATTCCCGCCAATGCCCGAAACAGAAATCAGCAGCAGGAAAATCTCCCGTTCCTGCTTCTCGGCAAAGCCATAAAGCACATACGCATCCTCACGAATCGCCTCATAAATATACAACTTACAGGTTTTCTTTCCCTGAATAGCCGAATAAGTATTCAAGGATATATTGGCGGCATACCCCACCCCGTTACAGTCAATCACTGCGGTTGCCGGACTAAGTTCGGCAAGCTCGCCTCTAACATACTCTATCATAATGCCCACAAAGATAAAACTTTCCCGCCACAGATTCTCCTGTTTTTTACAGATTATTCTTTTCCGTAGCCCGACAGTTAAAATCTGAGGGCATCAACCGGCGCATTTCATGCAAACTGTAGCGAATCTAAAAAAAATAAAAATAATGCCGCCCGTAAACAATCCTTCCTTATCTTTAAACCGTGAATAGATCGATCCTGTCGTCGTTCCTGCCTTTGCGGCGATCGTCCGCAGAGATGCATCGGAATATCCTTTCTGCAGAAATTCTTCCTTTGCGCAGGCTATGATCTTTTCTGAAACTCCTTCTATCTGTTTTGTCACTGGCTCCTCCGCTCATTTATAACAGTGTTATATAACACTGTTATAAATATAATCATTTCTTTTTTGTTTGTCAATATAGGAAAGTCCTCGATCTCTCCTGTTTACAATACAACAAAAAAAGCATGTTCTGCAATTCTTTTGAATCGTAAAACATGCTTTTTCCTATACCTTTTTATGCTTTCGCTTCCCCTTCCGGGAAAATGATCTTATTTACAAAGAAAAATACGACCATTGAAACTCCGCCGTTTAACACGGTCGTTCCTATATTGTAC
>ENA-UEYL01003160-UEYL01003160.1-human-gut-metagenome-genome-assembly--contig:-NODE-3160-length-11174-cov-4.400198_pt1 | contig 11174 bp, 12 predicted proteins | sample MGYA00242941_ERZ507946 | MGnify/ENA primary metagenome ERZ507946 (study PRJEB26167, sample SAMN06115482) | human gut metagenome | host: Homo sapiens | place: China:Guizhou | collected 2015-03-11...
CGTCATCACGGCGCTGACGGTGGATGCTTCCGGCGAATTCTACGCGCTGGGCGGCAAGTGTGCCGACGAAGCGTTCATCCAGGAACAGCATGCCCCGGCCCACATACCGCTTGGCAATGGACACCACCAGGCGCAGGTTGGCCTCGGCCAGCTTCTGCTTGGCGGCCTCGCCCTGGCGATAATCCTTCTTCCAGGCGGCCTCTTCCTCAGCCGTGACAGTCACGGCTTCGCCGGCTTCCCGCTGAGCCTTGAGCTCAGACAGGCGGCGCTCCGCTTCGTTGCCGGCGGCCATGGCCTTGGCCAGGTTGGTTTCCTCATCGGGGGAGAGCAGGGGCACTTTGCCGATCTCCTTGAGGTACATGCGCACGGGGTCATCGATGGAGAAGTTGTTGACCAGAGTGTTGGGGTCTACCAATTCCTCTTCTTCCACATCGGCGATCTCATCGGCGGCAGGCTCATCTTCCGGCAGATCGTCCGGCAGCAGATCCTCACCGGCACTGATGTCGATGTTCAGCGCTTCCAGAGAGTCGTAGAGCTGGTCCATCTGATCGCTTTCCAGATTCAGATCGTCCACGGCGTCCATGAGCTCACTGGAGTCCAGCTTGCCCTTCTTTTTACCTTTTGCCAGCAGTTCCCGCAGTTTTTCATTGCCGATCAGCCAGCTGGCGGCAGGAAGTGCGGCTACCTGCTTATCGTCCAGGCGGACGATACCGGCTTTGCGGGCTTCCTCATCGGTCATAACGACAGCAGCCTGCTGGGCACCGTCGTCTTTCTTCCGCGTGCTCTTGCGGGTGGATTTCGTGGCAGGGGCATCCGTTGCCTTTTCTGCGCTGTGCTTTGCCGCGTCAGCAGCCAGAATGGCATCCGCCTGTGCTTTGAGCTCTGCGGGAGTCATATGTTCCAAATCTTTCGCCATGCTGATTTCCTCACTTTTTATCTTTATATTTTTCTGTCGCTGCCAGCAGAGGATCGATCTCTCTGCCGCTTCGTTTTTCAGCTTCCGAACGGATGATGCGTATGTAATCGGAAAGGGCCTGCGAGGCATTCCGGGCCGATTCCGGATGCTGACATACCGAGGTGATGTGGTTCATCTCCTCCTGGCTTAGGGAGCCGGCCAATGCCGCCAGGGAAGGCGGCCGTCCATCCTTTCGCGCCTGCCACAAGAGGCTGAACACGCGGCCCAGCAACGGGGAAGAGAACTGCTCTGGAGTCAGGGGCGGATCCGGGGGAAACAGGCTTTCGTCCAGTAAAAACAGCCGGATGATTCCCTCCTCAGCCCGGGCGGAGCGGAGGTTTTCGTAACGCAGGGACCGCTCCTGGGGCTGCAGGGCCGCCGCGGGGTTGAGATCCTTTCGGGTTTGTGCCCGCTTTTCCCGGGCGGCCTGACGCCGGAAGGCACGCTGAACCTCCAGCTTCATGGCTTCGGGTGTGATGCGGGCAACTTCAGCAGCGCGGGTGGTGTAGATCTCCCGTTCCACCGCGCTGGGCAGGGAGGCCAGCAGAGTGCTGATCTCTTCGCAGTAGGCCACGCGGGCTTCGTCATTTTGCAGGTCGTATTTGCCTGCCACCTGAGCCATTCGGAACTCCACACCGTTTTCGCTTCCGTTAAGCAGGCGCTCAAAGGCGTCAGGCCCCTGAAATTTGATGAAATCATCGGCATCCTGCTTGACGTAGGCCCCGTCCACCAGCCGCCGGGGCAGCTGCAGGACTTTGACGGTGAATTCCGAGTTGTCCAACAGCTGGAGGGCCCGCTCCGTGGCAACTTTGCCGGCATTGTCATTGTCGTAGCAAAGGACCAGTTCCCGGGTGAACCGGGAGAGCAGACGGATCTGTTCCACGGTCAGGGCGGTTCCCATGGAGGCAACGGCATTGTCAAAGCCCGCCTGGTGGAGTGTGACGATATCCAGGTTGCCCTCACAGAGGATGATGTTGGGGCGCTTGGTTTTCTTGGCCAGATTCAGACCGTACAGAACCCGGCGCTTGCTGTATACGGGCGTTTCGGAGGAGTTCATATACTTGGGCTCCGACCCGTCCAGAACCCGGCTGCCGAAGGCCACCACATCGCCCCGCGTGTCAATGACCGGAAGCATCAGCCGGTTGCGGAATTTGTCATAGAGCCCGCCATTGCGGTTTTGCACCACCAAGCCCGCGTCCAGCAGTTCTTTTTTGGTGTAGCCCCTACGGGTCATAGCGGTCAGCAGAGCGTCCCAGGCATTGGGGGAGGCCCCCATTCCGAAACGCACGGCAGTCTGCCGGGTGATTTTGCGTTTGGCAAGATAGGCCCGGACCGCATCCCCCTCCGGCTGCTGCAGGAGCTGATAGTAAAACCGGGCAGCTTCCCGATTGAGTTCCAGCAGCCGCGCCCGGCGGCGCCCAGCCTCCTGGTCGCCGTCCTCCTCGGGGATTTCCATCCCGGCCCGCTTGGCCAGAAACCGCACGGCATCCGGGAAGGTGAGGTTCTCCTCCTCCATGATGAAGTTGATCACACCGCCGCCGCGCTTGCAGCCGAAGCAGTAGTAGATCTGCTTATCCGGAGAAACGGAGAAGGAGCCGGTCTTCTCACTGTGGAAGGGACACAGGCCAAACAGATTGGCCCCCTTGCGGCTGAGCTGCACATAGCTGCTGACAACATCCACGATATCGTTGCGGGCGATGAGCTCGTCCATGAAATTTTGGGGAAATGCCAAAGCCGGAGTCCCTCCTTTCGGTCAGTTTTGCCACAATTTCCGGCAATCATACTGTAAAAACGATTGCTTTATAACTTGGCAATCTAATATACCCCATAAACTCGGGAATTCCTCTTTTTTTTTGAAAATTTTTTTAAAAAGTTTTTCCAGGCAGGATTTACAGGCCGCTGCATTGTGCCGTACAATAAAAGGACATTGCAGGGGGGAGGGATGTCCATGGCTGTGGAACTGTGGGCGATGCGGCTGGAGCGGCCGCTGACGGCCGAGGAGACGGCGGTGCTGACCGCACTGCTGCCCAGTGGGCGGCGGGTGCGGCTGGAACGGATCCGGGACGCGGCCCGGCGGCAGGAGCCGCTTTGTGCCTACTTCATCTTACGCAGGGCGGTGTGGGAACAGTACCATTGGCAGGAGCTGCCGCCGCTTGCCCTGACGGAGCAGGGAAAACCCTATTTCCCGGATGTTCCTGCTGTCCACTTCAGCCTCAGCCATACCAACGGCGCCGTGCTGGCAGCGCTGAGCGCTGCACCGGTGGGTGTGGATGTGGAGCGGCTGCGGCCGGTGGGCACGCGCATCATGCATCGACTGGCAGATACACAGGATCCCACCGCATTTTTTGACCATTGGGTTCGTCGGGAAGCGCTGACCAAGCAGAATGGTATGGGGGTGGGCGCCTCTTTGCACCGGGAACCGGCGGCACAAGCGGGGGTGCGCTGTCAGGCGCTGGACCTTTTTCCCGGCTACGCGGCAGCGGTGGCCTCTGAGGAAGCAGTGGGAACCCTTCGCCGCTATACCTTGGCATCTCTGTTGGAACCCTGGATGCAGGAGCGTTCCATCACATAATTTGCCAGCAGCACACCCTGCCGTTCCACTTCCTGACGCTGGAGGATCCGATAGCCCCGGCGGGCGAAAAAGGGCATGGCGGTGATGGAGGCGTGGGTGGTGACAGTAGAAAAGCCCTGCTCCAGCTCCCGGCACAGTGCGGAGGCAATGCCCTGATGCTGATAAGCGTGATGGACATAGAGGCGGTCCAGGTAGCCGGTTTCATCCATGTCTCCAAACCCCACCAGAATGCCCGCCTCTTCTGCCACCAGAGTGCGGTGAGCGCGGAAGGAGCGGTCCCAGGCGGCCAGATCCACCGTGCCGGTGGCCCAGGCATCCAGCTGGCGGGGGGTATAGTCCCGGGCATTGATGATGTGGACCGTGTTGTAGAACAGCTGCGCCATTTCCGGACAGTCCGGCGGGCGATAAGGGCGAATTGTGTACATCAGTGTCCTCCTGTGTATGAATGTGCTTGGATGCGTTTGCGCTCAGAATGGAGAAACAGCACCGCTGAGCACGGTGTTCCGGTGCTGTTATTGACTTTTACGGCATAACCAGTATAATATTTTCGGAAGAAAATTCCCTGTGTGAACAATTTTGAGGGAGGCAAGGAGCTATGCATACCTATCCCATGACGGTGGCGGGAGTCAAACGGGAACTGCCCATCTGCAAAGTCACCGATGATCTGTACATTGGTGCATTTATTTGCTTTGGCGATGCGGAACTGACCGTAGCCTGCGCCCGGGAGCTTTTGAAGCTGGTTCCGGCGGAGAGCTATGACTATCTGTTTACGGCGGAGGCCAAGAGCATTCCCCTGATCCATGAGATGGCCCGCCAGTCCGGGGCATCCAAGTATTTTGTGGCGCGGAAGGGCCCCAAGGCCTACATGCCGGATCCCATTCACGTGGAGGACCGCTCCATTACCACGGCAGGCGTTCAGGCGCTGTACCTGGGCCGGGATGATGCGGAGCTGATCCGCGGCAAGCGGGTACTGCTGATGGACGATGTGATCTCCACCGGCGGATCCCTCAAGGCCATGGAAGAACTGGTGGAACTGGCCGGCGGCACGGTGGCCGGGCGCGTAGCGGTGCTGGCGGAGGGCGATGCCCAAAAGCGCACGGATATCTGCTATCTGGCGCCTCTGCCGGTGTTCAACGCCGACGGTACACCCAAAGAATAAGACGATGAAACGGCGGTGTGCGGTTACAAACTGGCACGCCGCCATTTCGTTTTTACAGGAGTGGGAAAGGAGAATGCGGCATGCGGGACTATCAGCGGCAGCTGCAAACCCTGCGGGATCAGATTGCGCAGCGGGAGGAGGATCTGGCTGTGCTGGTACGGCTGGAACAGCAGGAAGAAGCCTGCCGCCGGCAGGTGGAGGAATGCCACGCCCGATGGGAGCAGGAGCAGAAGGATGTGGACCGGCTGGAGCGGGTGAGCCTTGCTGCGCTGCTGTCGGCACTGCGGGGAAGTAAGGACGAGGACCTGGACCGGGAGCAGGCGGAGGCCTATGCCGCCCGGATGCGCCTGCAGGAGGCGGAACGGCAGCTGACCGGAATCCAGGAAGAGATTCTGGACCGGCGCCGCCGGATCGAGGAGACAGCGGATTGCCGGAGGGCATATGAACAGGTACTGCGGGAAAAAGAGACTGCCATCTGTGCCCAGGATCCTGCTCTGGCCTGGCAGCTGCAGGCAGCGGAGGAGCGGATTCTGGAGCTGAATACCCGGATGCGGGAGCTGAACGAGGCAGCTCAGGCAGGCCGTCAGGCGCTTTTTTGCCTTTCAGCGGCTATAGACCGACTGAACAGTGCCAAGGGTTGGGGGACCTGGGACGTTTTGGGCGGCGGAATGTTCACGGATGTCATGAAGTATTCCCACATCAATGAGGCCCAGGCGCAGATGGAGCATCTGGCCGACGCTCTGCGGCGGTATCAGGCGGAGCTGGGGGACGTGCCGGATCTGGCCGGGGAAGCGAATGTGGATCTGCGCCCGGGGGAGTTTACCTGGACATTGGATCTTTTCCTGGATAATCTCTTCACCGACGGAATGGTGCTCCACCAAATTACCCAGGCCGGAGACCGTCTCGGGGCCTTGAAAAGCCGGGTTGAAATCCTGCAGGACCGGCTGGAGCGGAAGCGGGAGGAGAACCAGGCGGCCCTGGATCAGGCCTGTGCCGGGCGGGATCAAATGGTTCTTCAGGCGTAATGTAAGAGAGAGGAGAGTATGGGAGTGCGGATGCGTTTTCGCCAGAGATTGTTTTCCTGGCTGGACAGTTACGATATTTACAATGAGACGGGTGAGACCCTCTATACCGTAGAAGGGAAGCTGGCCTGGGGGCACTGCCTGCACATTCTGGATTCCACAGGCGAGCATATTGCTACCGTTCAGGAAAAGGTGCTGACCATGCTGCCCCGGTTTGAGCTGTACATGGGGGATCGGCGTGTGGGCTGTGTGCAGAAGGCCTTTACATTCTTCCGGCCGCGCTTTGACATTGACTGCGGCGGCTGGCAGGTAGAGGGGGACTTCATGGAGTGGGAATACCGTGTCACGGAACCCTGCGGGGCTCTGGTGGCGACCATTTCCAAAGAAGTGTTCCAACTGACGGACACTTATGTCATCGATGTGGTGCAGCCATCCGACGCCCTGCAGGTGCTGATGCTGGTGCTGGCCATTGATGCGGAAAAATGTTCCCGCAGCTGAGTACGCCCCGTCTGGTACGAAATTTGTACCAGACGGGGCGCTGCCATATTAGAGAGTTCAGGAATCTGCCTGTTCTTCCTGGGCAAATTCTTCCCGGGCCTGCTGGAGAATTTTCCGCTCGGCCTTGGTAGTCAGCTGGCTTTCGTCAAACTTGGCGAACAGGTCCGGACGGCGGCGCATGGTGCGCTTGTAGCTCTCTTTTTTCCGCCAGGCGGCGACTTTTCCGTGATCGCCGGAGAGCAGGACTTCCGGCACTGCCCGGTCATGCCAGACGGCGGGGCGGGAGTACTGGGGGTATTCCAACAGTCCGTTCCAGTGGGATTCCTCTTCGAAGCACTCCGCATCCGGCAGAACACCGGGGACCATGCGGCATACGGCGTCGGTAATGGCCATGGCGGGGATCTCACCGCCGGTGAGAACGAAATCTCCCACGCTCAGCTCTTCATCCACGCACTCGTCCAGAAATCTCTGGTCTACGCCCTCATAGTGGCCGCACACCAGAATCAGGTGCTCGTACCGTTCATTCAGTTCCCGGGCGATCTCCTGGTTAAAGGTTCGGCCGCAGGGAGACATGAAGATGGTCCGGCCGGGACCGTATGTTTCCACCACATGGGTCCAGCAGCGGTAGAGGGGGTCTGCCTGCATGACAGCGCCCCGGCCGCCGCCGTAGGGGTAATCGTCCACCTGCATCTGCTTGTTGGTGGTGTAAGCCCGAATCTGGTGGGTGCGGATGGCAATGTGGCCCCGGGCCTGGGCACGGCCCAGGATGCTGACATTGAGCATGGCATCCACCGACTCGGGAAAGAGTGTCAGAATATCAATGTTCATCACTGCGCATACCCTCCAGGATCCGGACCTCCATCCGGTTGGCATCCAGGTCCACAGACCGGATGAATACCTCCGGTACGGCGGGAATCAGGTATTCCTCAGAGCCCCGGACGGTGTAGACCTTATGGGCGGGATAGGCATCCACGCTGACCAGCTCGCCCAGAAGGGCACCGCTGTCGGCCTCATATACGGAAAGCCCCAGCAGCTCGTCGTCGAAGTAGACGCCCTGCGGCAGATGCGCGTCCGCCCGGCGGATATACAGGTCCTGTCCCTTGAGGGCCAGGGCGGCGTTCATATCGTCCACACCGGGCAGCTTCATCAGCACCACGCTCTTATGAACGTGATTGGCGGTGGGGGTCACGGGCTGGCCGTTGAGGAGGAAGGTCTTGAACTGTGTAAGAAAGGCCGGATCGCCGTCCCGGGGCTGGACCCGGACTTCGCCTCGGATGCCGTGGGCGTTGACAATGCGTCCGACATTAATGGTTTCCAGTTTCATGGAGCAGACTCCTTTTGCTTGATAGAGACAGTATAACCGGTTTTTCCCGGGCAGGCAAGAGGCGGCAAGGAAAGGAGCGGTGCTGTGCACCGCTCCTTTTTCAATCAACGATATCCACGGAAACCTTGACGCCGGTGCGCTGCGCATAGGAACGGACCACAGTCCGAATTTCCTTGGCAATGCGGCCCTGACGGCCAATGACCTTGCCCATGTCGTCGGGGGCGACGCGCAGCTCCAACGTCAGTTCCTGATCGCCCTGGATCTCCGTAACGGAAACCGCATCGGGATCATCCACGAGGTTTCTGGCGATATAGAGCAGCAAGTCTTTCATGATCCGTCCTCCGGATCAGAGGACTTCCACTTTTTTCAGCAGAGCCCGGACGGTGTCGGTGGGCTGAGCGCCGGACTTGATCCAAGCCTGAGCGCGCTCGGTGTCGATCTTGATCTCAGCGGGAGCGACGCAGGGATTGTAGGTGCCAATCTCCTCGATGAAGCGGCCATCCCGGGGGAAACGGGAATCGGCGACAACCACGCGATAGAAGGGAGCCTTCTTGGCGCCCATGCGGCGCAGACGAATCTTAACCATAATTGTGTACCTCCAAATATTGTAACAAAATTTTATATCTATAAATGCCTGGAAATGCACTTATATCCGGTTTATTTCAGCCGCTTTTTGCGGCCGAAGGGGGAGCCTTTCCCCATACGGGGCAGGCGGCCCTTGGTCAGCTGTTTGGTCAGCTGCTGCATCATGTCAAACTGCTTGAGAAGGCGGTTGACATCCGACACATCCAGACCGCAGCCGGCGGCAATACGGCGCTTGCGGCTGGCACCCAGAATCTGGGGATTTTCCCGTTCCAGGGGGGTCATGGAGAGGATAATGGCCTCGGTGTGGGCCAGGGCTTTGTCGTCGATGGTGGCGCCCTGGAGCTGCTTGCCCAGTCCGCCGGGCATCATGCCCGCCAGCTGGCTCAAGTCGCCCATGCCGCGGATCTGCTGGAGCTGCTCGTAGTAATCCTGCAAGGTGAAGCGATTTTTCTTGAGCTTTTCCTCCAGCTTGGCGGCCTGCTTTTCATCGTAAGTCGCCTGGGCCTTTTCAATAAAGGAGAGCATGTCGCCCATACCCAGGATCCGGGAGGCCATCCGGTCGGGATGGAAGGGTTCGATCATATCCAGCTTCTCGCCGGTACCCACGAATTTGATGGGCTTTCCGGTGGAGGCCCGGATGGAGAGGGCAGCGCCGCCTCGGGCGTCGCCGTCCAGCTTGGTGAGGATCACGCCGTCAATGCCCAGCGCCTCGTCAAAGGCGGAAGCGGCGTTGACCGCGTCCTGACCGGTCATGGCGTCCACAACCAGCAAAATCTCGTTGGGATGGACAGCGGCCTTCATGCGCTTGAGCTCGTCCATCAGCGTCTCGTCCACATGGAGCCGGCCGGCGGTGTCCAGGAAGACCATGTCGCTGCCGTAATCCCGGGCGTGACGGATGGCATTTTCCGCGATCTTGACCGGATCGCCCTGTCCCTGCTCAAACACCGGCAGATCCAGCTGGCCGCCCACCACTTTGAGCTGCTCAATGGCAGCGGGACGGTAGACGTCGCAGGCTGCCAGCAGCGGACGCTTTTTGTACTGGCGCCGCAGCAGTCCGGCCAGCTTGGCGGTGGTCGTGGTTTTACCGGCGCCCTGCAGGCCTACCATCATCACGATGGTGGGACCGTTGTTGGCCATGGCGAGCTTGGAACTGGAGCCGCCCATGAGATTCGTCAGCTCTTCGTTGACGATCTTGATGACCTGCTGGGCGGGGGTAAGGCTGTCCAGCACATCCGAACCCACAGCCCGCTCCGTCACGGTGGCCACAAAGTCTTTGACCACCTTGTAGCTCACGTCTGCTTCCAGCAGGGCCAGGCGGACTTCCCGCATGGCCTCCCGGACGTCGTTTTCCGTCAGGCGGCCCTTGCCCCGCAGGCGCTTGAACGTGGCGTTCAGTTTTTCAGTCAATCCTTCAAATGCCATGGCTCATTCCTTCAGTGCGGCGGCCTCGGTCTGGATGCGCTGGGCAAGCTCCCCAAGATGCGCGTCCTCATAGAGACGATAGTTGATGGTCTGGATCTCCTCGGCGGCGGACTGGATGGCGTCCAGATGGGGCCGCAGCGCCTCGAAGCGCCGGATGAGGCCCGTCTTGTCCTCCACCTCCTGCATGATGCCCTCCGCCCGGACGATCACGTCCCGGACGCCCTGACGGGAGATGCCCGCGTTTTCCGCGATCTCCGCAAGGGACAGGTCCTCATTATAATAGAGGTCGAAGAACTCCTTTTGCCGCTCGGTGAGAAGCTCCCCATAAAAATCGTATAACATCGTCATGCGATAGGTCTGATTTTTCATGAGCAGCTTCCTTTCTGTAAAGTTGTTCGCCTTTACAACACGAAATAGTTTACAGGAATTTGGGAAAAAAGTCAAGGGAAAAAACAAAACATTTTTCGGTTTTCCTGAGAAAAATTCTGCTCAGACTTGCACAGAGGGGCTAAACCGCTTATACTGGTGGAAAATTGTGTGTCAAACAGGAAGGAAGCGGAATAGACTTATGCTGACGAACCTTTTTCAAAGCGTCCTGGGGCGATCCACCCTCATCGCACCGGAGGATACCTGGTCCCTCCTGGCGCTGCTTTTGGCGTCGGTGGCCCTGGCCATTTATCTGGAGCAGCGCTATACCTGGGCCTCCAAGATCTCCGGCGCCATCATTGCCCTTCTGATTGCCCTGGCGGCGTCCAATCTGGCCATTATTCCCACCAGCTGCCCCCTGTATGACGATATCATCTGGAACTATGCGGTGCCGCTGGGCATCCCGCTGCTGCTGCTTCAGTGCAACATGCACCGCATCTGGAAGGAGACGGGGCGCATGCTGGTGATCTTCCTCATCGGCTCGGCGGGCACGGTGGCCGGCGCGTTCATCGCCTATACGCTGCTGCATTCCTACATTCCGGGACTGGAGGGCGTGGCGGCCATGATGACCGGCTCCTACATCGGCGGCGGCGTGAACTTCGCGGCTCTGGCCCAGGAGTTCGACGTGGGTGAGATCAAGGCGGCGGCCACGGTGGCGGATAATCTGCTGATGGCGCTGTACTTCTTCGCCCTGATCGTCATTGCCGGCATGGGCTTTTTCCGCCGGCGTTACTCCCATCCCCACATCGACCGTGTGGAAAAAGAGGGGGAGAGCCAGGAGGCCCGCACCCAGGCGGCGGCCTACTGGAGCCGCAAGGATATTTCCCTGAAGGACATCGCCATGAACTTCGCCTATGCCGGCGCGGTGGTGTGGGCTGCCAAGCTCATTGCCGGAGCCCTCAGCGCCCTCATCCCCGACACGGGCGTGGCGCTGCATATGCTCAATACGTTCTTCGGCAGTGAGTACGTGTGGATCACCACCGTGTCCATGGCCTGCGCCACCTGGGGCGAGCACCAGGTGGAAAAGCTCAGCGGCTCCCAGGAGATCGGTACCTACCTCATCTATCTGTTCCTGTTCGTCATCGGCGTGCCGGCCTCCATTGCGGAGATTTTGCACAAGACGCCGCTGCTGCTGGCCTTCACGGCCATCATGGTGGTGGTGAACATGCTGTTTTGCTTTGTGGGCGGCAAGCTGCTGCACTTTGACCTGG
>ENA-UEYL01003162-UEYL01003162.1-human-gut-metagenome-genome-assembly--contig:-NODE-3162-length-11171-cov-4.280061_pt1 | contig 11171 bp, 9 predicted proteins | sample MGYA00242941_ERZ507946 | MGnify/ENA primary metagenome ERZ507946 (study PRJEB26167, sample SAMN06115482) | human gut metagenome | host: Homo sapiens | place: China:Guizhou | collected 2015-03-11...
TACAAGATGCAGATCGCAAAGGCAGCGAATAGCCAGATCTACAGCGCAATCGTCCTGAGCGATCCTTCTGATGTGCAGTATAATGTTAAGACTGCTGCCCAGGCCCAGGACCTGCTGGACAACGGTCCCAAGAACGAGCTGTACCTGGCGCCGGGCGAGACCTTGGTGTTCAAGGTGGACGGCGTCAGCGGCAAGAACGTCCAGGTGGGCCTGAAGAACCTGACCGGCAGTGGAAACTGCACCGTCAACGGCAAGACGGTGAACTCCAGCACGGATATGTTCTACCAGGTTGAGACTTTTGATGGCTATGTGGCCATTCAGAATACCGGCACTGGTATTCTCTCCGTTACGGAGCTGAAGATCGCTTCCGGCAACTAAGCACATTTCTGATTTCCTAAGCGCAACGCAGCGCCCCCGGTGCATAGCACCGGGGGCGCTGTTATCTTAGTGAATACACGTGACACCGCAGAGTGAAGCAAGGCCGCGCCCAATGGGCACGGCCTTGCTGCGTTTCGGTATCTAATTTTTCCACGGCTCACAGCCGCATGTCCTTGTCCTCCGCGTACCAGAGGTTCCAGGTCTGCCGGTAGACGGCGGCGGCCGCCTCCGTGTGGCAGATCATGCGTACCCGCTGGGGCAGGTCATGGCTGCGGAGAAAGTCCATGATGGCCTTCAGGGCCACGGTAGACGCCTGGGGCAGGGGGTAGCCATAGATGCCCGTGGAGATAGAGGGGAAATCCACCGTGCGGATGCCGTGAACGGCAGCCACCTCCAGGGCGCTTTTGTAGCAGGAGGCCAGCAATGCAGGCTCGCCCATACCGCCGCCCTGCCAGACAGGGCCTGGCGTATGGATCACATAGTGTGCCGCAAGCCGAAACCCCGGCGTCAGCTTGGCCTTGCCGGTCTCACAGCCATGGAGCGCACGGCAGGCCTCCAGCAGCTCCGGCCCGGCGGCCCGGTGGATGGCGCCGTCCACACCGGAGCCGCCCAGCAGCGAGGTGTTGGCGGCGTTGACGATGGCTTCGGCGTCGGACTGGGTGATGTCTCCCACAAGAATCTCAAAACGGTTCATGGGCTCGCCTCCTTTGTTCGATCATAGCCCATAAAAGCGGAGGGCGCAAGATCAGAAATTTCCTATTTTTTACAAGCTGCGGATCTGGTTCTGGATCAGGGTGCCCACGGTGTCGGCGAACTGGTCCAGGGAGCGGATGCGGGCGAAATCCCTGCCGTAGATGGTGTGGGCAGCGGGGATATCGTCATCCTCGCCGGTGAACACGCAGATCACGGAAATGTCCTGCCGGGTCAGGGCACGGACCTCCGCGGCGGTGTTCTGCACGCTGTTGTCTCCGGCGTAATCCACATACCGGCCCGACTGCTCCATCTGGATCACGTCGTTGGGCTTGGCGTCGGACAGCAGAATCAGCATCCGGTGCTCACAGGGAGCGTCCTTCATTTCCCGGCAGATGGCCCGGATGGCCAGGCCGTCTCGGTTGCATCCGGTGGTAAAATAGTTGAATATATTGTCATTTTTGTCCACTTCGTTGTAATCCCGGTAGCGGGTGAGGATGGTGTAGCCGCTGAGGGAGCAGTAGGAGGACACCCGCACGGGGATGCCGCAGCGATTGAGGCTCTCGGCGATCATGTACCCCTGGGCGGCCACCACCTCCTGGCGCCGCAGCTGGGATGTGGAGGCGTCCAGCAAAATGTCCACGCACAGCTGGCCCGGATCGGACTGCTGGATGTGAGTGAACACCTTGTCGTCGTCCAGGTAGACGCCCCGCCACACCCGGCTCCCGTCCAGGGTGCCGTAGGAGGTGCGTACCACCTCGGGCTGGAGATAGGCCATCATGGCGTTGCGGATGCGGGCGGTGAGGCGGAGGATGCTGTTGCGGTGGCGGAGACTGTCAGCGGCGTAGGCGGCGCGGTTGGTGTCCATCTGCTTGAGGGCAGCGCGCCGCTGGGTGGCGGTGTAGCCCCGCAGCCGGGGGTCGAAGTCCGTGCTGGCAGCGGCGTAGTAGAGGTGGCAGCCTTTGTGACTGTCGGCGCACAAGGTCCGCTCCCGCTGGGCGGTATCCTCCGCACTGTACAGCGAGGCACCGAAGCAGGCGGTGATGTACTTGCGCAGAGCCTCCTCCGTCTGGGCGGCGTTCTTGTCCGTCAGCCGGCGCTGGGCGGGCTGGGCATTCTCACCGCCGCCCTGGGAAAGATGCTCGCCAAAGCCACGGCCGAAGCTCCGCACCGACGGCAGGGCGGCAAGATCTCCCCGGCGGCCGAAGAGCAAAAAGCGGCGCCGGGGCTTTTTTTCCGGAAGCTCCTTGCCGGGAACGAACCCAAACCAGGTGTGCAGCAGTTCCAGGGCGTTTTGCATCAAGGTCGGCCCGTCCCAGTCGGGAGGGAACTCCAGCGCGTCCAGGAGCTTGCGGTCCCAGGGGGTCAGTTCCTCCGGCAGGCCCAGGGCCCGGCGGAAGTGGGCGTCCTCCAGCAGGTCCAGCTGCTGCGCAGCGCCCCGGTTGTTGGCCAGCACCTGCCGGGCGTAGGCCCGGCGCAGGGACGGCAGGGCCGGGCGGCCGGCGGCCTCCCGCTGGTAGACGGCGTTTTCCAGGCCGATCCAGAGGAGCTGCTCGTAAAGAGACTCCCGGGCGCTGCCGTGGATGGCGCGGAACAGAGCTTCCAGCGTGTCGGCGCCGTAGGCCTTCCGGGCGGCGCCGATGATGCTGTTCCAGTAGAGGTCGGCCCGACCCGCGGCGTCATAGGCCTTGAAATCCGGCTCGTACCCATATTCCCCGGCGGCGTTCCAGATGAGGTTGCGCGCCCGGCGCTTCTCGCTTTCCTGGATCTCCATCAGGCAAACACATCCTCGGTCGTCAGGGTTTCAGGCAGACGGGTGCGGATCACATCCGTGACCAGCTGCTTTTCAAAGTCGTCAAAGGACTTGTTCACAAGGCCCAGCTCCAATGCCCGGTTGCCCTCTAGACCTGTCTGCATGAGCCGCACGGAGGCCACCAGGCCCCGCAGGTCCAACGGCTTGGTGGAAAGCTCGCCGCCGTCGCACTTTTTCTGAATGTCCTGGAACAGCCCGGCCAGCTGGGACGCATACTCCTGCCGGAGGGAGGGGAACTCCCGCCGTAGCAGCTTGATGAGGCCCTCTTCCGTGATGGCGGGCATATCCAGCACCACAAAGCGGGAGCAGAGGGCCTCATTGAGCTCCCGGGTGCCGGCGTAGCCATAGTTCATGGTGGCGATGAAGCGGGTGGCGTCGTGGAGCTGGATGCGCTCGTAGCCGGGCATATCGATGGAGCGGCGGAAGTCCAGCGTGGCGTGGAGCACGGCCAGCGACTCATTTTTGGCCATGTTGATCTCGTCCAGGATCCCGAAGCCGCCCTCCTCCGCGCAGCGGTAGATGGGGCCCTTGCGCAGCGACACGGCGCCGTTTGCAAAGGTGTCGGTGCCCAGAAGCGTGGCGGCGTCGGTATTGATGTAGAAGGACACATCCCAGCTGGGACGGCCGAAGGCGGCAGCCAGATTCTCCGCCAGCACGTTTTTGCCCGTGGCCTTGGGGCCTACCAGCAGCAGGTTCTCGCCGCACAGCAGGGCCGTGGCCGCCTCTTCCCACACATCCTTTCCATAGTAGAGATAGCGGGGGACGGGCACGCGTTGCTGCAGGGACTCCTCCGCCGGCCACTGGGCACGGAAGCGGCGGATCTCCTCAATAATCCGCTCGCTGATGCCTTCCTGCCGTAAAAATTCCAGCATATCCAAGATATCTTCCTCCATTCGCCGGGCTTTCAGCACGGCGCACACAAAGTTTCAATAGGGCTTTAGGCCTCCATGACCCGGCCGCCGGCGGTCAAAAACAGCTGGGCGGGCGGGGTCAGGAAGGCAAACTGCATGGGGGTCATGACGGCGGCGTAGCAGCCGGCGTTGTCCAGGGCCAGGCCGTCACCGATATCCATGCGCGGCAGCGTCACGTCCCGGGCGATGATGTCCGCGGAAGTGCACAGGTTGCCCGCCAGGGTGACGGTCTCCGTTTCCGTGTGGTCGGTCAGGGGAAGGAGGGCAGAGGCCTGGACGTGGGTGAAGATGGGCTCGTAGGGATAGGGATGGTCGGAAAGGGAGCGGACCATCTCACCCACGGCGGGACGGGCGAAGCCGTTGAGAGTGCCGTAGAGCAGTACGAAGGTCTTGCCGTGGGAGACCTTCTTATCCAGCACCCGGGTGACATAGGTGCCGCTCTTGCCTACGATGTAGCGGCCGCTCTCGATGAGAATCTTCAGCTGGGGCCACTTCTCGGCGCAGACCCGGCGCATTTCCTGGAACCGCTTTCCAAGGCCAACCACATCCAAGGGCTCCTCGCCGGGGGCAAAGGGGATGCCCAGGCCCGAACCGAAGTTGGCAAAATGCAGCGTGACACCCAGATGCTGCTGCACCCGCTCGATCAGGGCGAACATGTTCTCATAGTAGTGGGCCAGCACGTCGGCGGAGAGCTCCTGGCTCTTGGCGTGGACGTGGATGCCCACGATGTCAAGGCCGGTGAGATCCGCGCTCCAGAGGGCCTCCTCGTCGATGCCGAACTTGCCGGCCACGCCCTCGTCGGCGGCGAAGGTGAAGTCCGGGTTGATGCGCACGCCGATGGCGGGCGTCTCGCCCTTTTCCGCGGCGATGCGGCGGATCATCTCCAGCTCATGCAGGCTGTCGGCGATGAGCACGCAGCGGCCCCAGGCAGCGCGCAGGTCCGCCTCCGTGCGGGCGGGAGCGGAGAAGTAGATGAGGTCGGGCGCCACGCCCCGCTTCCAGGCAGCGTCCACCTCACCCAGGCTGGCGGCGTCGGCGCCGATACCCTGGGAGAACACGGTGTCCAGCACCCGGCCGGCGGGGTTGCATTTCATGGAGTAGAGGAACTGAGCGCCGGGGAAGTTGTCCTTCAAACGGCGGATAGAGTCTAAGATACAGGATTCTTCATAGAGGTAAAAGCTGTTGTGATAGCGCAGCTGCTGCAGCAGGACCTGACGATCAGCCATGGGAGAACCTCCTAATCAAATGTGATATCCATATCATACCATATTTCCCGGGAAAGACAAGCGCCCCCGGCGGATTGAGCCGGGAGCGCGGAAAAAAGCATGGGTCACAGGGCCTTTTGGAGATTGTCCTGGAGCCGGCCGCAAAGAAGCTGGTACTGCTGGATCTCCTCCGCCGTAAAGCCGGAAAAGGCGGTCTGCCGGTAGTCGGCCAGGGCGGCGTCCAGATCGGAGAGTACCGCGGCTGCCTGGGGCGGGAACGTCACCCGCACCCGCTTGACCTCGTCCCGGTCCGGGGTGCGCACTTCCTCCAGCTTCAAAAGGTCCTTGGAAATAAGCCGCTGGCTCAGCACGGCGAAGGTTCCACGGGAGAGCCCGGCAAAATCGGCCAGGGTCCTGCGGTCGGCGGCAAAGTCGATCTGCCGCAGGTAGAGAAGCAGCCGGGCCTCGCCGAGGGACAGGTCGTGCTTGAGGGCCACGGTCTCCAGCAGACGGTCCAGCAGCTTGCGCTGGCGGAAGGCATCGTGGGGAAGGCTGCGGCCTTCCAGCAGCTCCGGGCTGACCTGGATGCGCTCCGTGCCCAGTCGGGTGGCACCGGGCAGGATGGTGGGAGGCACGCCGCCGTCTCCCGCCGCGTCCACCAAAAAGCGGTAGACCTTCAGGCGGCTCTTTTCGTACTCCTCCTCGTCCAGCACGGTTTTGAAAAACTGGTGATAGTATTCAAAGACCATCAGCTTCATCCGCACGGTCTTGCCGATGCTAAGACTCTGAGAGGCCAGAGAGCCCTTGGTCTTGACGTAGTAGTAGATGGGCACCTGAAGGGCGTAGAACCGCCGGGAGCGGCGGATGTACTCCAGATTGAACATGAAGTCCTCGCACCAGCTGATCTCCGGGTCCATCTGCAGGTGGTGGGCTTCCACGATATCCCTGCGGTAGAGCTTGTTCCACAGCACCCCGTAGTAGAAGTCGGCGGGGTTTTCCATCATGTGGGCGGCGTACTCCTCCTGGGTCAGCACGCCGGGATCGTCGATGTCCCCCTTGTGGGACACCCGCTCGCCGCACACCCGGTAAAAGTCGGCGATCACCAGGTCGCACTGATGCTCCCGGGCGGCACGGACCAGGGAGGAGGTGGCGTCGGGGGTGATCCAGTCGTCGCTGTCGAGAAATTGCAGGTACTCCCCGGCGGCGTGGTCCAACGCCAGGTTCCGGGCGGCGGAAACACCGGCGTTTTCCTGATGGAACACCCGCACCCGGCTGTCCTGGCGGGCATAGGCGTCGCACAGGACGCCGGAGCCGTCGGCGCTGCCGTCATCCACCAAAAAGAGCTCGAAGTCCTGATAGGACTGGTTCAAAATACTGTCCACGCACCGCTCCAGCGTCTTTTCCGCGTTGTAGACCGGCACGATGATGCTGACCGTTGGCTGCATAGGTTCCTCCTTGGGTGATCTTGGATGGGCCGGGCCTTCTCCCTGGCACGCGAACAAAACAATTGTATCATAACATGGTTGAAATTTCACCGGTTATCCGCCATAATGGAAAACAAGACCAAAAAAGAAAGGAAATTCCTCCATGATCGACGAAATGCTTGCCTATAACCGGGAATTTGTAAAAAGCGGGGCCTACAAGCGCTTTGCCACCAGCAAATACCCCGATAAAAAGATCGCCATCCTCACCTGCATGGATACCCGTCTGGTGGAGCTGCTGCCTGCGGCTCTGGGCATCAAGAACGGCGATGTAAAGCTCATCAAAAACGCCGGCGGTATGATCACCGGACCCTTTGACAGCGCTGTGCGGAGCCTGCTGGTGGGCATCGTGGAGCTGGGCGTGGAGGAAGTGATGGTCATTGGCCACACGGACTGCGGCGTGGCCCACATCAATGCCGAGACCATGATCCAGCACCTGATCCAGCGGGGCGTTTCCCAGGATCACATCGACATGATGCGCTATTGCGGCATCGACTTTGAGGCGTGGCTCCGTGGTTTTGACACGGTGGAGTGCTCTGTGGCGGAGACGGTGGACCTGCTGCGCAACCACCCGCTCATGCCCGCGGACGTAACCATCCGCGGCTATGTGATCGACACGGAGACCGGTGAACTGACGCCCCAGGAATAAGACCCATAAGCAAGGCCGCCGCGCATTCCGCGGCGGCCTTGCTCATCTTACTGCAGTACGTCCAGGCTCGCAAGGGGGACAGTGTCACAGCTGCGCTCTTTGAGCAGCGACTTGACTTCCTCCAGCGTGGGCAAAGAGGGCATGGCGCCCATGCGGGAGACGGTGATGGCGGCGGTGTGGCTGGCAAAGGTCAGCGCCGCCTGACGGCTGAGTCCCACGGTGAGGCCCACGGCCAGGGCACCCACGAAGGAATCGCCGGCGGCGGTGGGGTCAGCCACGTGGGGCATGCGGACACAGGGGATGTAGTCGATGCTGTCTTCTCCCACCACGGCGGAGCCCTGGCCGCCCAAAGTGATGATGACGTTTTCCACGCCCTTTTCCCACAGGGCCCGGGCAATGGAATGAAGATCTTCCTCCACCAGTACGCCGTTTTCACTGCGCAGCGGCAATCCGGTCTCCACGGAGGCCTCCTGCTCGTTGGGGATCAGGTAGGTCACCAGGCTCAATAGCTCCTCGTCCAGATCGGTGGCGGGAGCGGGATTGAGCATAACGGGCACACCGGCCTCCTTGGCCCAGCGGGCCACGGCCCGGTTGACTTCAATGGGAACTTCCAGCTGCAGCAGCACCATGTCGTAAGAGGTGATCTCCTGGCGGATCCAGCTGACGTCCTCTACTGTCAGGGTGCGGTTGGCACCGGGGATGACGATGATGCGGTTCTGGGCGGTATGCTCCGTCACTTCCAGCGTCACATGGCCCACGCCGGAGGTAACGCCGGGGCGGACCAGCACGCGGCTCACGTCTACGCCGGATTGCCGGGGGGTGTCCAGCAGCGTCTGGCCGAACAGGTCGTCGCCCACGCAGCCCATCATGGTGACCTGCGCGCCCAGCCGGGCGCACTGGAGGGCCTGATTGGCACCCTTGCCGCCGGGCGCCATATGGAAGGATTTACCGTATACAGTCTGGGCGGAGGCGGGCACCCGCTCTGTGGTGGCGATGACGTCCATGACGAAGCTGCCCACCACTAAAATACGAGGTTTGTGATCCATGACTTGATAACTCCTGTTTGTCAACTGAGGATATTACCCATTATAAGACTTTGCAAAATAAATACAAGCCTTTTCCATAAAGTTAAAAGAAAAACGATTAAATTAACGAGAAAACGACAAAGAGCGGCGGGCCGTTAGGCCGCCGCTCTTTGGATTGCAGACAATTTAGTTCCGGCTGCCGGAGTTGGTGGTGTCTTTCAGCAGCACGTCGTGTGCGCCGCCGCACCCCACGGAACTGTGTTCCGCGGGGACCCCGCATGAAAATCAACCGGGCAGGCGGAGCCCGCCCGGTTCAAGATGGCCGCAGGCGGCCATGCCTGGGCGCGCCGTGCGCGGAGGTGGAAGGCGGCGGAATGATGCCGTCAGGAGACTTTAGTTCCGGTTGCCGGAGTTGGTGGTGTCCTTCAGTAGCACGTCATGTGCGCCGCCTTCCACGATGGACACGGCGGACACCAGCGTCAGCTTGGCCTTTTCCCGCAGCTCGGGGATGGTCAGCGCGCCGCAGTTGCACATGGTGGAGCGGACCTTGGCCAGGGTGGTGGCCATGCCGTCGCTCAGGGCACCGGCGTAGGGCACATAGGAGTCCACGCCCTCTTCGAAGGAGAGCTTGGCGGCGCCGCCCAGATCGTAGCGCTGCCAGTTGCGGGCACGGGCACTGCCCTCGCCCCAGTACTCCTTCATGTAGCTGCCGCCGATGAGCACCTTGCTGGTGGGGGACTCGTCAAACCGGGAGAAGTACCGGCCCAGCATGCAGAAGTCGGCGCCCATGGCCAGCGCCAGGGTGATGTGGTAGTCCTGAACGATGCCGCCGTCGGCGCAGATGGGCACATACACGCCGGTCTCTTCAAAGTACTTGTCCCGCTCGGCAGCTACGTCGATGACGGCGGTGGCTTGGCCGCGGCCGATGCCCTTGGTCTCGCGGGTGATGCAGATGGAGCCGCCGCCGATGCCGATCTTGACGAAGTCGGCGCCAGCGTCCGCCAGGAAGCGGAAACCCTCGCCGTCTACCACGTTGCCGGCGCCCACCTTCACGGTGTCGCCGTAGTGGTCGCGGATCCACTTGAGGGTGCGCAGCTGCCACTCGGAGTAGCCCTCGGAGGAGTCGATGACCAGCACGTCCACGCCGGCCTCCACCAGAGCGGGCACCCGCTCGGCGTAGTCACGGGTGTTGATGCCGGCGCCCACCACATAGCGCTTCTGGGAGTCCAGCAGCTCCAGGGGGTTGCCCTTGTGGGAGTCATAGTCCTTGCGGAACACGAAGCTCACCAGATGGCCGTCGTCGGAGACGATGGGCAGGGCGTTGAGCTTGTGGTCCCAGATGATGTCGTTGGCCACCTTCAGGCTGGTGCCCTCGGGAGCGGTAATCAGCTTTTCGGCCGGGGTCATGAACTCCGCCACAGGCGTGGAGGCATCCATGCGGCTGACACGGTAGTCACGGCTGGTGACCAGGCCCAGCAGCTTGCCGGTGCCGGTACCGTCATCGGTGACGGCCATGGTGGAGTGGCCGGTGCGCTCCTTGAGGGCCAGCACGTCGGCCAGAGTGTCACCCACGCGCAGGTTGGAGTCGCTGACCACGAAGCCGGCCTTGTAGTTTTTCACCTTGCGGACCATCTCGGCCTGCTGGTCAATGGGCTGAGAGACATAGATGAAGGCGATGCCGCCCTCACGGGCCAGGCCGATGCCCATCTTCTCGCCGGAAACGGCCTGCATGACGGCGGAGACCATGGGTACGTTCATGGTCAGGGCGGGGGTCTCACCCTTGCGGAACTTCACCACCGGCGTCTGCAAAGAGACGTTGGCGGGAATGCACTCGGAGGAAGAATAGCCGGGGACCAGCAGATACTCGCTGAAGGTACGGGAAGGCTCTTTGAAAAAGTAGGCCATGGCAAAAACCTCATTTCGTTAGATTTGTGGGACCGGACGTCCATGCGTCACAGGTCCAGCCGCAGGTAGACGGTGTTGTCCAGGGGACTGTCGTTGTAGCGGGGGATGTCGATAAAGCCGAAGCGGCGGTACATGGCAATGGCGGTATCCAGAAAAGGCAGGGTATCCAGAAACATCTGCCGGTATCCCAGGGCGCGGGCATCGGCCAGAATGGTTTCCACCAGAGTGTGGGCGATGCCGTGGCCCCGGAAGGCGGGGCGGACATAGAGCCGCTTCATCTCACAGCGTCTTTCGTCCAGTCGGCGCAGGCCGATGCAGCCCGCGTCCTGTCCGTCCGCCCGAGCCAGATACAGCACTCCTCCGGGCGGGCCGTATTTTTGTTCCAGATGCGCCACTTCCTGATCGTAGTGCTGCAGCTCCAGGTAGGATGCAAAGGCGGGATCTTCCCGCACCAGCATGTCCGTATACTCGGCAAACAACGCGCCGATTGCCTGGGGATATTCACATCCGGGCAGCAGTTCCAGCTGCATGGCACATTCCTCCGCTTCTCAAATGGTTTCACCCATTATACCCGCTGGGGCGGGATGTGTCAAAGTGAAAAATACGCTTTTGCGGATTCAAACAGGTTCAGCTCGTAATCACCGGGGACGTTGCGGTACAGGGCCGGACCGATGCGCTCGGAGTGGCCCATCTTGCCCAGGACCCGGCCGTCGGGAGAGGTGATGCCCTCAATGGCCCAGACAGAGCCGTTGGGGTTGACATCCACATCCATGGAGGGGGTGCCGCTGAGGTCCACATACTGCGTGGCGATCTGTCCGTTTTCCAGGAGCTGCTCCAGCAGAGCGTCGGAGCAGAGGAAGCGGCCCTCGCCGTGGGAGATGGGAACATTGACCACGTCGCCCACCTGCCGTCCGGCCAGCCAGGGGGAGCGGTTGGAGGCGATGCGGGTGCGGACGATCCGGGACTGGTGGCGCCCGATGACGTTGAAGCTCAGGGTGGGGCAGGTGTCGTCGGTGTCAATGATCTCGCCGTAGGGCACCAGACCCAGCTTGATGAGGGCCTGGAAGCCGTTGCAGATGCCCAGCATCAGGCCGTCGCGCTGCTGCAGCAGACG
>ENA-UEYL01003163-UEYL01003163.1-human-gut-metagenome-genome-assembly--contig:-NODE-3163-length-11164-cov-4.191035_pt1 | contig 11164 bp, 12 predicted proteins | sample MGYA00242941_ERZ507946 | MGnify/ENA primary metagenome ERZ507946 (study PRJEB26167, sample SAMN06115482) | human gut metagenome | host: Homo sapiens | place: China:Guizhou | collected 2015-03-11...
TCGCCCTGCTTGTAGAAGGAGATGTGGGCATCCTCCGGCAGATCCTGGATCAGCTCCACCTTGTAGGGCTCGCCCTTTTCCTCCATGAACTTGATGGCCTCTTCCCGGGGCAGCTCAAAGCGCTCCAGCTTCAGCTTTTCCTTGCAGATCTTGCGCATCTCGCCTTCGATCTTCTCCATGATCTCGGGGGTGAAGGGGAAGGGAGAGTCCATATCGTAATAGAAGCCCTCATCAATGGACGGGCCGATGGCCAGCTTCACCTCGGGGTAAAGCCGCTTGACGGCCTGGGCCAGCACATGGGAGCAGGTATGCCAATAGGTACGGCGATACTCCTCATTTTCAAACGTATACAGGTTTTCCTCAGACATGTTCATTTCCTCCTTTTTCGTTGAGGGGTGAAAAAAAATCTCACCCCTGAAACATCAGGGGTGAGATACGAAAACGTATTCCACGGTTCCACCCTGCTTGCATCCTGAAAAGATGCCGCTCGTGTCCTCTGTAACGGGAGAACCCGTCCCAGCCTACATATCGGTGGGCAGCTCCGAGGCGGTGGCATGCTCCGGTTCCGGCAAGGGCCGCTTGCAGCCAGCGGCAGCCCCTCTCTGGTGTCATTCCCGGGCAGCGTCCTCTTCAACGCTTTTTGATATCGTGCTTCACTATATCACGGTGTGCTGTCCCTGTCAAGGGCACATTTTTCCTCTGCGCAGGGAACCTTCTCCGGCACTTCTCCCTACTCTCCCGGCCACAGGATGTCCCGTGCCACCGGGGTATAGAACAGCCGCTCCACTTCGGACCGCTCCTTTGTGATGCCCAGGATCCACATGAGCTTTGCCGTCACCGCCTCCGTGGTCATATCATAGGCCTCCAGGACGCCCAGGGTATTTTTCAGCCGGTGGCCCACATGGTACACCCCCAGATCGCTGCCCTCGTTTTCCACCTGGGTGGTCATGACCACCGTCTTTCCCCGCTCCATCCAATCCCGCACGCACTCAAAAAAGCCGCCGTTTTCCGGCAGCCCGCCCACGCCGAAGCTCTCGATGATCAGCGCGTCGTTGCGCGCAAGCAAAAAGTCCGCCTGCTCCCGATCCGCCCCGGGCACCAGCTTCATCAGCGCCACACGGTCGTCCAGATCGTCGTAAAATACCGGCGCATCGGCGCACTCCGGACGGATAAACCGCAGCAGCACGCCGTCCCGCAGTACCCCCAGCACCGGGAAATTGATACTGGAAAAGGCCCGGAAGCTCTTGGAGCGGGTCTTTTTGGCCCGGGTCCCCAGGATCACCTTCCCGTTAAAGACGATGGACACCCCCGGCACATCCTCCGTGGCGCAGCGCAGCGCATCGGTGAGATTGATCTTGGAGTCGGTGGAGTCGAAGCCCATGGGCTTCTGGGCACCGGTAAACACGATGGGCTTGGGGCTTTGCTGGATCAGGTAGCTCAGCGCCGCGGCGGAATAGGCCATGGTGTCGGTGCCGTGGGTAATGACAAAGCCGTCATAGGCATCGTAGTTTTGGCGGATGCACTGGCTCATAAGCTTCCAGTGCTGGGGTCCCACGTTGGTGCTGTCCAGGTTCAAAAGCTGCAGGCACTCTACCTGGCAGATATCGGACACCACCGGCAGATGCTCCAGCAGCTGGCTCGTGGTCAGCTCCGGCGCCAGGCCGCTCTCCGTCACCGCGGAGGCGATGGTCCCGCCGGTGCCGATCATCAGAATTCGCTTCATGTAATTCACTCCAGTTCTCTATGTTCCAGGGCCGCCAGACCGAACCGGGCCGCCAGGGCGATGCGCCGCCGGGTCTCGTCATCTCCGGCGACCTCCCATTTCTGCCGCAGCGTGCGCAAAAAAAGCCCCCGCAGGGAATCCTCCCCCGCGCCGGCCCACACGTCGGAGGCCATGCGTGTCTCGTCCCGCACCTCCAGAGCATAAAACCGCTCCCGCAGAGCAGATTCCACCGCCCGGGCATTCACGGCACCGTCCGCCTCGCCGGTGAGAATGATGCGGTAAAGGTCCCGCCGGGTATCGCCCCGGATGGCCTGCTCCGCCGCCTCCAGCGCCGTGCGGCCGGTGACGTCTGCCTCCACGATCTCGTAGCGGCGGCGGGCAAAGGGGACGAACGACGCCTCCACGGCACCATCGTCCGATACAGTGCCGCACAGGATGCCCTTTTCCCCTGTCTCATCAAAGCCCCGCCCCTCCGGGCAGCCGGGCCAGGCCCAGAGCGTTGCGCCGCAGCGCTGGGGCTCCATGCCCTTGTGAACATGCCCCAGCGCCAGATAGGCAAGGCCGCTTTGGGCGATCTCCTGGCGGGAAATGGGATCGTAGCGGCGGCGGGAGGGCTCCACCTCCCCGTGGAGAACACCCAGATGGACGCGGCCGTCCTTCGGGGCGGAAAAGCCCGCCAGCAAACTCTCCGCCTGCTCAGGCCCGGTAAAGGCCGCCCCGTGCACCACGGTGTTCAATCCGGGGATCTCCACCGCCTCCATCCGCCCGGCCCGGAAAATATGGACGTTCTCCGGCCAGGCCACCGTGTCCCACAGAGCGCCGGGCGTATAGAAATCGTGGTTTCCCGGGGCGATGCACACCAGCGCGTCCATGCGCCCCAGCTCCGCGGCCAGCTGCTCAGCAGTATCCCGGTAGACACTGCCGGAGTCCAGCAGATCTCCGGCCAGCAGCACCAGGCGGATACCCCGGGCGTTCACATAGTCCGCCATGCGCCCCAGCATGGCCCGGCTCTCCCGGCGCCGCTGGGCCGCCAGCTCCGGCGGCAGGGCGGAAAAGGGGCTGTCCAGATGGAAATCGGCCCCATGCAGAAACTGGAACATATCTTACGCCTGCTGCTCTTCCGGCCGCCAGCCCTTGCACACGTCCACCCATTCCACAAAATTGGACGCGCACCGCTCCAGCTCCTCGCAGGTGAGCTCAATGGCGCTGTTGTCGCTGCCGGCGGCGGGGAACACCGTCTCGAACCGCTTGAGGGAGACGTCCAGGTACACCTTCACGTCCTCCGGCAGAGCAAAGGGGCACACGCCGCCCACGTCGTGGCCGATGCGCTCATGGGCCTCCTCGTGGGTGAGCATCTTGGCCTTGGTGTGGAAATAGGCCTTGTAACGGCTGTTATCCACTTTGGCGTCTCCCGCCACCACGATGATGATGGGCTGGTCATCCACCTTGAAGCTCAGGCTCTTGGCGATCCGGGCGCCCTCCACGCCCACGGCCACCGCCGCCAGCTCTACCGTAGCAGAGGAGACGGAAAACTCCCGGATGCGCTCTTCCATGCCCAGAGGGCGAAAATACGTTCTGACTTTTTCGATCGACATATGCCTCTCTCCTGTTCGTTCGGATCTATATTTGATTCAGCGCACGTCCACCCGCTCCACAGCGGTGCAAAGGCCCGTGGCACTGTCCAGCGTAAAAATGGCCCCCTGGAGCTTGCAGGGCCCCTGGGGCGCCTGGTAGCGGCCCGGCAGGCCGCCCAGAAAGCCCTCCACCGACTGCTCGGGCCGGATGCCCAGCACGGACTCCGCCGCCCCGGTCATGCCCAGGTCCGTGATATAGCCGGTACCCTTGGGGTATACCCGCTCATCGGCGGTGGGCACATGGGTGTGGGTGCCCCACAGGGCGCTCACCCGCCCGTCCAGATAATAGCCCATGGCCAGCTTCTCGCTGGTGGCCTCCGCGTGGAAGTCCACCAGGGTGAATGTGGCCTTGTCCTTTTCCAAAAGATGGTCGGCGGCGGTAAAGGGGTTGTCCGCTCCCCAGGCAAGATCGCACCGGCCGATGAGGTTCATCACCCGGATCTGCACCGGTCCCAGGTCGTAGACGCCGCAGCCCCGGCCCGGCGTCCGGGCGGCATAGTTGGCCGGGCGCAGCAGCCAGGGCGCCTCGTCCAGAAGCGTGCCGATCTGGCTTTTTCCAAAGGCGTGGTTGCCCAGGGTCACCACGTCGGCTCCCGCGTCATAGATGCGCCAGGCCTGCTCCTCCGTCAGTCCCACGCCGGCGGCATTCTCGCCGTTGACCACAGTGAATGCGATATTTTTCAGTTTCTTCAGTGGGCGCAGGTGCCGCTCCAGGTGCCTCAGGCCCGGCTCCATCACCACGTCGCCCACTGCCAGAATGTGATATTCCATCAGCGCGCCTCCTCTTCCGGCAGCTCCAGGATGTCCGCCAGCTCCGCAAACGAGCGGATGTGCCAGCGGGCGCAGCTCTCCTCGTCCGCCTCCCCCTCCGGCGTAAAGCGGCAGCCGTCGATGCCCGCGCCCTTTGCCGCCAGCATGTCCAGCTCCCGGTCGCCTACCGCCAGCGTGCGAACAGGGTCCAGGCCGTGGGTGGAGAGCAGATAGAGGTTTCCCGCAGGGCTGGGCTTTCGTTCAAACCGGTCCGTGGCGGACACTACGTCCTGAAAATATCCCGTCAGCCCCGCGCCGGACAGGTAGTCATGAACGGAGCCGCTGCGGTGGGTGAAAATGAAATTCCGTCCCCCCGCCGCCTGGAACCGGCGCAATATCTCCTCGGCATAGGGAAAGGGCAGCGCCTTAGGCTGGCCGTGCTGGGCCACCCAGTCCCGGTACACCCGGTCCACTGCCTCCGCGTCCATGCCCGCCTGGGCGGCGCAGTAATCCAGCACCTCTCCGCGGGAACGGGTGAAATGCGCCAGCAGATCCTCCAGGGGCAGCAGGATGCCCAGCGCCGCCATCACCGACTGCAGATCCCGGCACATGGGCGGGTAAGTATCGAATAGCGTTCCGTCAAAATCCCAAATAATGTTGTCGTAGCGCATAACCCAGCTCCTTTTTGGTCCAATTGGGTATCAGTATAGCAAATCCAAGTTCTTTTCGCAAAGGCTTCTAAAAATTTTTTGCAGCCCGTTGCCTTTCTCGCGGCGCTTGCTTATAATGGGGAGCGTGCAATAAGCAACACTGATTTCAGGAGGAGCCCCCATGGCAGTCAAGCTGGAGCTGTATCGCGTGTTCAAGGAGGTTGCCGAGACCGGCAACATCTCCGTAGCCGCCAAAAATCTCTATATTTCCCAGTCCGCGGTAAGTCAATCGGTCAAGCAGCTGGAAAACGCCCTGCAGGCCCGGCTGTTTGCCCGCAGTCCCCGGGGCGTCACCCTGACCGGGGAGGGCCAGATGCTCTACCAGTACGTCCGCAGCGCTCTGGGACTCATCGCCACCGGCGAGGACAAGCTCTCCCAGGCCCAGCAGCTGCTGCTGGGCACGCTGGTCATCGGCGCCAGCGACACGGTCACCAGCTTTTTCCTCACCTCCTATCTGGATGAGTTCCACCGCCAGCATCCGGGCATCCGGCTCAAGATCGTCAGCGGACGCAGCGCCAAGGTGCTCAGTCTGCTCAAGTCCGGCGCAGTGGACATCGCCTTTGCCTCCTCCCCGTCGGACAGTGCCCTGGAATGCTGGCCCTGCTTCGCCACCCATACGGCCTTTGTGGCCGGCAGCGGCTATTCCTGTGACTTCGGCCACCGCTACACCCGCCAGGAGATCGCCGCTTTCCCGCTGATCCTGCTGGAGCGCAAGGCCAGCAGCCGGGTGTTTTTGGAGCAGGAGTTTTTAAAAAGCGGCGTGTCCCTGACGCCGGAGATCGAGCTCTCTTCCCGGCAGCTGCTGGTGTCTCTGGCCAAGATCGGCCTGGGCGTGGCGGGCGTCACCCTGGAATTTGTCCAGGACGCCCTGGACAGCGGAGACATCCGTCTTTTGAAGACCGATTTTGAGATCCCGGCCCGGAGCGTGGACATGTGCACATTACGGGACGTGGCTCCCACGGCAGCCGCCAGCGCCTTTATGGAGATGGTGCGCCGGGGACACGCGTGAGAGGTGCGCTGTGGAGACATTCATTTTGATTCTGGAGCTGGCAGGCACCATGGCCTTTGCCGCCTCCGGTGCCATCACCGCCCTGAAAAAGGGCATGGACCTGTTCGGCGTGTGTATTCTGGGTCTGACCACCGCGGTGGGCGGCGGCGTCATCCGGGACGTGATTCTGGGCAACACCCCGCCAGCCACCTTCCTCAATCCCATCTACGCCTCCGTGGCACTGGTGACTTCCCTGGTGCTGTTTCTGCCCCGCATCCGCCATCTTCTCATGTGGGACCAGCGGCTCTATGACCTGTCCATGCTGATTCTGGACTCCCTGGGCCTTGGGATCTTCACTGTGGTGGGCATCCGCATCGCCTGGCGCTCCACGACGGAGCCAACGCTCTTTTTGCTGGTGTTCGTGGGCGTGGTCACCGGCGTGGGCGGCGGCGTGCTGCGTGATGTGATGGCCGGCGACACGCCGTACATCTTCGTCAAGCACATTTACGCCTGCGCCTCCCTGGCCGGGGCGCTGGTGTGCGCCGGACTGTGGCGCCCGGCGGGAGAGGTGGCCGCTATTCTCGCCGGCGCGGGCATAGTGGTGCTCATCCGCTTCCTCTCCGCCCACTACCGCTGGAACCTCCCCCGCGCACGGGACTAATGATTTTGCCCCGGACCGATGCCTTACGGCATGCGGTCCGGGGTATTTTTTTCTTCCTCCCGGGGAAGCGCCCGGAAATACTCCACAATGAAGCGCCGCAGCTGCCGCACCGGCTCCGGGTGGTAGGCGTCCTTTTTCCAGGACAGCACCAGCCGTAAACACGGCACGCTCTCCGCGATGGGCAGCTCCCGGATGCCGGTCTTGTCCTGGGCCTGCAGAGTATAGACCGGCACGATGGCAAAGCCCATGCCCTGCTCCACCAGATTGCGGATCATAAGGGGATCGTCGCTGTAAATGGGGCGGCGCACCCGCACGTCAAACTGCTCCAGCACCTGCTGCAAGACGGCACTGATGAAGCGGTTGGGGGCAAGGCCGATCATAGGCTGGCCGGTCAGGTCCCCCAGACGCACCGCCTCCCCGGCTGCCAGGGGATGCTCCGGCGGCAGCCACACCCGGAACGGGTCCTCCACCAGCTCCACACTAGAGTACTTGGGCGGGTGGATCAGCGTGGAGCCGATCATCAGGTCATATTCCTGGTTGCGGATCACATTGTTGTCGTTTTGCACCACGCTGACGGCAATATCCGGGTTGCGCTCATAAAACTGCGCCAGAAGGTCCGGCAGGATGCTGGCTGCCGCACGGGCTACCAGCCGCACCGGCTGGCGCTCCTGCTGAACGCCCCGCAGCTCCGCGCGGATGTCCCCCACATGCTTGAGCACCTCCCCAGCTCGGGTCTGGAGCAGCGTGCCGCTCTCCGTCAGCACGATGCTGCGGCCCCGCCGCTCAAAAAGCTTGGTGCCCAGCTCCTCCTCCAGCTGCCGGATGGCCCGGCTGAGAGCCGGCTCCGACAAATTCAGTTCCCGGGCCGCCCGGGTCATATGCTCCATCTCTGCCACCTTGGCGAAATACCTTAATTGATACAGCTCCATGTTGTCCGCTCCTCAGGGATTTTTCCTCATTATAACACACTCATTTCAAAAACGATTTGTTTTTTTTATCAATCATCAGCAGGGACTATTGGATTTTTTCTCCCGAGCATTTTATTATCAACGATAACCCATTATCAAAAAAACAAATACGGGAGGGAAATATATGCTTGGGTATATGCTTTATTTTTCCATTGTGCTGGCACTGTTCGTCATCGGTGACTGGCTGGGCATCTGGACCAAGGCGAAGCTTTCATCCATTTTTGTGGTATTGATCAGCTTTTTGCTGCTGTTCCTGTTCAAGATCGTCCCCGCCGACATCATTGACCAGGCCGGCCTGACCGCCGCCTCCAGCTGGGCCACCCCCATGCTGGTGTTCCACATGGGCACCATGATCAACCTGCGCCAGCTGCTGGATGAGTGGCGCACCGTGGTCACCTCCGTCATCGGCATGGCCGCCGCCGTCATCGGCATCCTGCTGGTGATCCCCCTGATCGGCCGGGACGCTGCTCTGGTGAGCATCCCCGTCATCAACGGCGCATTGGTTGCCACCCAAATCATGACCGACGCCGCCGTGGCCAAGGGTCTGACCCTGGCCGCCATGCTGCCTGCCGTGGTCTTTGCCGTGCAGAAGTTCGTGGGCACGCCCATCGTCTCCCGCTGCGGATTGATCGAGGCCCGTCACCTGCTGGCCGAGTACCGGGAGAAGAAGGCCCAGGGCATCACCCTCTCCGCCACGCCCGCTCCCAAGGACGGCAAGCAGAAGGTGAAGTTCTGCCAGAAGCATGACCGCTTCTACACCTCCAACACCTGCATCTTCATCACCGTGTTCGGCGGCTTCATCTCCGTGTGGCTGGGCACTGTGACCCCCATCAACTACTCCATCATCGCCCTGGTGCTGTCCGTGGTGCTGTGTGAGACGGGCCTGATCCCCGAAAAGGTGCTGGACAAGGGCAAGGCTTCCGGCCTCATTACCATGGTGGTGTTCGCCGCCATCATCCCCGCTCTGGCCAACATCTCCGTGGGCGACATCGCCACGCTGGCGTTCTATGTGGTGGTCATCTTCGCCGCCACCATCGTGGCCTCCCTCGTCATCATGTGCGTGCTGCCCTGCTGGAAGATCATGGGCTCCCGGAGCCTGTCCTTCGGCATCGCCATGTGCCAGATGCTGGGCTTCCCCTCTACCTACCTCATCTCCAACGAGGTGGCTCTGGCTCTGGCCGAGAACGAGGAGGAAAAGGAGTACATCCTGGGCAAGATCATGCCCCGCTTCGTGGTGGCCGGCCTGGCCTCCGTTACCACCCTCTCCATCATCGTGGCAGGCATCTTCGCCTCCATCCTGTGAGAAAGGAGCCTGTTTTTCATGAATTTCTCCTTTGACGCCATGTCTTACCCCTATGCCTCCCGCCGCAGCGTGGTCTACGGCCGGCGGGGCATGGTGGCCACCGCCAACCCCCTGGCCGCCCAGGCGGGTCTGGAGATCCTCAAGCAGGGCGGCAACGCCATCGACGCCATGATCGCCACCGCCGCCGCGCTGACGGTGGTGGAGCCCACCGCCAACGGCATCGGCTCCGACGCTTTTGCCCTGGTGTGGGTGAAGGACAAGCTCTACGGCCTCAACGCCAGCGGCCCCGCGCCCGCCGCCATGACCCTGGAGGCCCTCCAGTCCCGGGGCTTTAAGGAAATGCCCGTGCTGGGCATGCTGCCGGTCACCGTGCCCGGCACCCCCGCCGGCTGGGCCGCCCTTTCCAAGCGCTTCGGCCGCCTGCCTCTTTCCCAGGTGGTGGAGCCCGCCGCCCGGTACGCCGAGGAGGGCTATGTGCTCCAGCCCGCTGTTGGCAGCGGCTGGCCCAGAAACCTTGCCAAGTTCAGCAAGGCCATTGAGACGGACAAGAGCGTCCAGGGCTGGTTCGATACCTTCCTGCCCGGCGGCAAGTGCCTGGGCCCCGGCGACGTGCTGGTTCTGAAGGACCATGCCGCAACGCTGCGGGAGATCGGCGCCACCAATGCCGAGAGCTTCTACCGGGGCGCCCTGGCCGATAAGATCGACGCCTACTTCCGCCAGTTCGACAGCTTCCTGCGCAAGGAGGACCTGGCGGCCTACCAGCCCCAGTGGGTGGAGCCCATCTCCGTCAACTACAAGGGCTACGACGTCTACGAGATCCCGCCCAACGGCCACGGCATCTCCACCCTCATGGCACTGAACATCCTCAAGGAGCTGGACCTGGGCCCCGTGGATTCCTTCCGCAGCACCCATCTGCAGCTGGAGGCCATGAAGCTGGCCTTTGCGGACGCCCGCCGCTATGTGGCCGATCCCGACTACATGACCGTGCCTGTGGAGCGGCTCCTCAGCGACGACTACGCCGCCCAGCGCCGCGCCTGCATCGGTGACCGCGCCCGGCTGCCGGAGCCCGGCGACCCCATCCGGGGCGGCACGGTGTACATGTGCGCCGCCGACGGCGAGGGCAACATGATCTCCTACATCCAGTCCAACTATATGGGCTTCGGCTCCGGCGTAGTAGTGCCGGGCACGGGCATCGCCATGCAGAACCGGGGCAACAACTTCTCCATGGACCCGGAGAGCGACAACTGCGTGGCCCCCGGCAAGCGGCCCTATCACACCATCATCCCCGGCTTCCTGGCCAAGGACGGCAAGCCCATCGGCCCCTTCGGCGTCATGGGCGGCTTCATGCAGCCCCAGGGCCATCTGCAGGTGGTACTCAACACCGTGGAATACGGCATGAACCCCCAGGCGGCGCTGGACCATCCCCGCTGGCAGTGGGTGGGCGGCAACACCATCGAGGTAGAGCAGTCCTTCCCCAATGATCTGGCCCAGGCCCTCCAGCGGGCCGGCCACGACATCGTGGTCAAGGCCGACCCCATCGGCTTCGGCCGCGGCGAGATCATCTGGCGCAACGACGAGGGCGTCCTGTGCGGCGCCAGCGAGCCCCGCAGCGACGGCCAGGTGGCAGTCTGGTAAATAAAAAAAGAGGCACTTCCGGTGGGAAGTGCCTCTTTTTAAAAGCGTCCGGGATTTAAAGATCCTCAATGCGCATTTTGTCCTGCTCCTTGTTCCTTCCCTGCTTTTCCCGGCAGGCAAAGTAGATGGCCAGCAGGATGACCGTGGGGATGTTGCCCAGCACCAGTGTGCCCAGCAAAGGGCCCCAGTGGGCGCCATGGCCCACGGACGTTATATTCAGCGCCATGATCAAGGTATACAAAAACGTCAGCCCCGGCAGCACCAGCCCCGGCCACTTGGACTTCCGCCGGGCCAGGAAGATCTCCAGCAAAATACCGCCCACCACAAATACCAGCATCACCACCGCCAGAACCGTTGTCGTTCTCGACGCAATCGCCATCTCAATGTTCCTCCTTTGTCTTTCGATAAGCCCCGATCAGGATCTTTGCCGTTTCCACATCCAGCTTGTCGTCCACTGCCAGGCGCTTGACAAGCGCCACATACTCGTCCGGCTCCGCCGACTCCGCCAGCTGGATCTTCTGGATGAGCCGGTCCAGCCGCAGCCGCACTGTGGGATAGCTGACGCCGTAGACCGACGCCACCTCCTTGAGGGAGCCCGATGCAAGCACAAATTTTTTGATGAAGGCCAGGTCCTCGTCCTCCAGTCCCTCCATCCACTCCGGAATTGATGTCATCGCCCCACCGCCTTTCATAAAATGAATATAAACTTTAATTTTATGAAAGTCAATATGAAAATAAATACTTCATAATTTTTATTTCTCTCTTTTCCTGCAAAAGCCTGCCCGCCCCCCT
>ENA-UEYL01003164-UEYL01003164.1-human-gut-metagenome-genome-assembly--contig:-NODE-3164-length-11163-cov-4.314811_pt1 | contig 11163 bp, 9 predicted proteins | sample MGYA00242941_ERZ507946 | MGnify/ENA primary metagenome ERZ507946 (study PRJEB26167, sample SAMN06115482) | human gut metagenome | host: Homo sapiens | place: China:Guizhou | collected 2015-03-11...
GATGATGCCGCTCTTGCCCTCGTTCTGCTTGATGAAGCGGATGATGTCGCGGTCCACGTTGTGCTTGGGCCGGATTTCGTAGTAGAGGTTCGGGCGGTTGAACGACGACTTGAAGACCGAAGCGTCGGACATGCCCAGATTCTTCTGAATGTCCAGCTGGACCTTGGGCGTGGCGGTCGCCGTCAGGGCAATCAGCGGCGCAGGGCCGATTTCGTTGAGGATCGGACGGATGCGGCGGTACTCCGGCCGGAAGTCGTGCCCCCACTCCGAGATGCAGTGCGCCTCGTCGATGGCGTAGAACGACACCTTTATCTTATGCAGGAAAGCCACGTTGTCCTCCTTGGTCAGCGACTCAGGAGCGAAATAGAGCAGCTTGGTCTTTCCCGACAGCACGTCGGCGCGCACCTGTGCCACGGCGGTCTTGTTGAGCGACGAGTTGAGGAAATGGGCGATCCCCGAATCGGCCGAGAAGGTGCGCATGGCGTCCACCTGATTCTTCATCAGCGCGATAAGCGGTGAAATGACGATCGCCACGCCGTCCATGATCAGGGCGGGCAGTTGGTAGCACAGGGACTTTCCGCCGCCCGTCGGCATAAGCACGAACGTATCGTTTCCCTCCAGCACATTGCGGATCACAGCCTCCTGATTCCCTTTGAACGACGAAAAGCCGAAGTATTCCTTCAGCTTGTCGTGCAGCAGGGACGATTCATTTTGTTTCATTTCGCCGATTCTACTCTTTATTCACAAATTCTTAGGTAAAGTTAGCAAAAAATTCGGAATTCCGCACCATCTACCGATAAAAATTCAGCGTCCCGGCGATTGGAGCAAGCCCGGCTCAACGAAATGGTTTCGTTTCTTTCCGGTACGGACACAAGAACGGACGCCCCGGAAAAATGGCATATTCTATGCAAAAGAACTCCCCGATTCCCTGCAAACAGTTTGCTGTCCGACGCTTATTAACCGACATAACCAGTCAGCCATGAAAAAACGCTTACTATCCGCACTGCTGTTCACCGCCGCACTGAGTCTCCCGGCGGCCGCGCAGACGCTCCCCGCACAACCCGCCCCGGAAGGCTCCGGCACACGACCGGCCCCCCGAACAAGCGCCGCCGAGATCGACGACGCCAATGACGCCGCTTCGCCGGAAGAGGTCTCGAAGAAGATCACCCGGTTCGAGAAGATTCTCGCCGCGCTGCCCAAATTTTCGGGCTATGCACAGATCGGCTACACCTACCAGACCAACGTCGGGGGAACGGACGGCAAAAATTCGTCGTCGTTCAACGTCAAGCGCATGCGTCTGATCCTCACGGGCGACATCTCCCGCACGTTCGACTACAAGATGCAGTTCGAGGGCTTCTCCAGCTCGGCCGACCAGCAGGGCAAGGCGCTCATCACCGTGCAGGACATGTACCTGCGGGCCAAAATCCGCCCCCAGATACACATCTGGGCCGGTCAGTTCCCCGTTCCGCTGACCATCGAGAATTACGACATCTCGCCCGGCACGCTCGAAGTCCCCAACTTCTCGCACGCCATTCTCAAAATGGTCTGCCGCAACGCCGTGTCGGGCTACAACACCTACGGACGCGACTGCGGCCTGCAAGCCACGGGCGCGTTCCTGCACCGCGACGGCTGGGACATGCTCACCTACAACCTCGCCCTCTTCAACGGCTCGCAGATGAACCGCCCGGACGACAACAAGTCGAAAGACATCGTGGCGCGCCTCACATTCTTCCCTCTCAGGGAGCTGCGCATTTCAGGCTCGGTGAACTGGGGCGAATACACCAACAACACGGTTTCGAAGGACTATATCCCCATGACGCGCTACGCCGCCGGCTTCTGGTACGACAGCGAACACATCCTCGTCCGGGCCGAATACGCGCACACCGGCTCCTCCGCGGCCTACACAGACAAGACGACGGGGGAAAAGACACGCGGCAAGGTCGACGAACAGATGTACTACCTCATCGCAGGCTACAAATTCAAGGGCAAATACATGCCCGTAATCCGCTACGACGTCTTCAACGGCAAACGCAACACCTACCTGCCCGGCTCGGTCGGCAAGCAGCAGGACTTTCTGGTGGGCTTCCTCTACATGCCCATTCCGCGGCTGAAGGCGCAGGCCGCATGGACGCTTTCGAAATACTCGGCGGCGGGAGCCAAGAACGGCAACGGCTTCGAAGTGGCGCTGATCGGATTCTTCTGACGCCCGGCCCGATTGTCCCCGCAGTTGCCGGGACAACATCGCCGCACGCTCCGGCCCGCACGCCCGGCCGCCGGGGAACATTTCCGCGGCCGTTCGGAACCTTTTTGCCGCCGCTGCGGACAATTTCCGGACTTCGCCCCCTTTCCGGAGAGAATTATGGCCCCGCGGTTTGGAGTTTTTACCTACTTTATATACCTTTGTTGCGACGGCCCCGGCCCGCAGCCTTCCCGTTCCGGCTCATCGGCCCGAATACGGAACCGCTTCGGGATGAAGGGGCTGCAAACCTAACCATGCAGCAACATGCGCCTATACACAAGCGAACTTGTCAAGAAATATAAAGCCCGCACGGTCGTCGATCATGTCTCGATCGACGTCAATCAGGGCGAGATCGTCGGACTGCTCGGCCCCAACGGAGCGGGCAAGACCACGACCTTCTATATGATCGTGGGACTCATCAAGCCCAACGAAGGACGCATTTTTCTGGAAAACGACGAGGGACAGGTCGCCGAGCTGACCAACGAACCGGTCTACAAGCGCGCGCAGATGGGCGTGGGCTATCTGGCGCAGGAAGCGTCGGTTTTCCGCCGCCTGTCGGTCGAGGACAACCTTCGCGCCGTGCTCGAAATGACCGAATATTCGAAGGAGTATCAGGCCGAGCGCGTCGAGTCGCTGATTGAGGAGTTCCGCCTGCAGAAGGTCCGCAAGAGCCTCGGCATCCAGCTTTCGGGCGGTGAACGCCGCCGCACGGAGATCGCGCGCGCCGTGGCCATCAACCCGGCGTTCATCCTGCTCGACGAACCCTTCGCGGGCGTGGACCCGATCGCCGTCGAGGACATCCAGTCGATCGTGGCGACGCTCAAGCACAAGAACATCGGCGTGATCATCACCGACCACAACGTCGACGAGACGCTGGCCATCACCGACCGCACCTACCTGCTCTACGAAGGCAAGATCCTCAAAACCGGCACCGCCGAGGAGCTGGCCGCCGACCCGATGGTCCGCAAGGTCTATCTGGGCCAGCACTTCGAGCTGAAAAAGAGCCACCAGCTGACGCAGGAGATGAAAAACCGCAAAACTCCGCAGGAATAACGGCCGAAACACGAAATCAGGGATGCGGCGCTCTTGCGCCGGCATCCCCGCATAACCATATATCACCCCATAATGGATAAGACGGTTCCATCGGGCCGCGTCAAAGGCACGCTGACGCCGCCCTGCTCGAAAAGCTACGCACAGCGCGCCTTGGCGGCATCGCTTCTCTGCGAAGAGACCTCCGTGCTGCGCAACATCGAGTTCTGCAGCGACACGCGCTCGGCGCTGCAGTGCATCGAGACGCTCGGCGCCCGCGTGACCCGGATCGGCGAAGAGACGCTTTCGATCGAAGGCGGACTGCGCCCGCAGGGGCACACGCTCCGCGTCGGCGAGTCGGGTCTTTCGACACGCCTTTTCACCCCCATCGCTTCGCTCTGCGGCACGCCGATCACCATCGAAGGCGAGGGCACGCTGCTCCGCCGCCCGATGGAGATGATGATAGGACCGCTGCGCACGCTGGGCGTCCGGGTGCGCGACAACGGCGGATTCCTGCCCTTCGAAGTCCGCGGACCGATCCGCGGCGGCGAGGTCGACGTGGACGGCTCGGTCTCGTCGCAGTTCATCACGGGACTCATGCTGGCGCTGCCGCTGGCCCGACACGACACTACGATCCATGTGCGGAGCGCGGTTTCGACCCCTTATCTGGACATGACCATAGACACCGCGGCCCGTTTCGGCGTGGAAATCTGCCATAACGATTACGAAGAGTTCTACATCGAAGGCGGCCAGCGTTACAGCCCGGCCTGCCTGAGCATCGAGGGCGACTGGAGCGCGGCAGCCATGCTGCTGGTGGCCGGCGCCGTCGCCGGGGAGGTCACGGTACGGAATATCTCGATGCTCTCGAAGCAGGCCGACACGGCCGTCTGCACGGCGCTGGTCCGGGCCGGCGCCGCCGTCATCAACGAAGCCGATTCGGTGACGGCGATCAGCCGCCCGCTGCACGGCTTCGAATTCGACGCCACCAACTGCCCCGACCTCTTCCCAGCCCTCGCCGCCCTCGCCGCGGCGGCCGACGGCGTCAGCACGATCCGCGGCACTTCGCGGCTGCTGCACAAGGAGAGCAACCGCGCCGAGGCGATCCGCGAAGAATACGCCAAGACGGGTATCGAAGTGGACATCTCGGAAGAGGACGTCATGCGCATCCGCGGCGGCAAAATCCGCCCGGCGCGCGTTTCGAGCCACGACGACCACCGCATGGCCATGTCGATGGCGGTCTCGGCGCTGCGCTGCGACGGGCAAATAACGATCGAAAACGCCGAGTGCGTGGCCAAGAGCTACCCCGGCTTCTTCGAAGACCTTGAAAAAATCAGAGTTTAAAGCCATGAACATTTTCGGTCACAATTTCAGACTCGCCATCTGGGGCGAGTCGCACGGCCAGCAGATCGGCATCTCGATCGACGGCATTCCGGCTGGCGTCCCGCTTTCGGCGGAGGATTTCGAAACCGACCTCGCACGGCGGCGCAGCGGCGCACGCGGTACCACGCCGCGCCGCGAACCCGACATCCCGCAGATCGTGTCGGGACTCTACAACGGCATGACCACGGGCGCCCCGCTGACCATCGAGTTCGCCAACCGCGACACCCACTCGCAGGACTACGCCAACGTGATGCGCCACTACCGGCCCTCGCACGCCGACATGGTGGCCTACCACAAATTCAACGGCTTCAACGACCCGCGCGGCGGCGGCCACTTCTCGGCCCGCCTGACCGTGGCGCTCACGGCCGCAGGCGTGGTCGCCAAGAAGATACTGCCGCCGGGCGTGACCTTCGACACCCGCATCGCGGAGATCGGCGGCTGCACCGACCCGGAGGGCTTCGACGAGGTGCTGCGCGCCGCGGCCGCCGAGCAGGACTCCGTAGGCGGCATCATCGAATGCCGCGTACAGGGCGTTCCGCTGGGGCTGGGACAGCCCTTCTTCGACTCGGCCGAAAGCATGATCGCCCACCTGCTCTTCTCGGTTCCCGCCGTCAAGGGCGTGGAATTCGGCAGCGGCTTCGCCGGGGCGCGCATGCGCGGCTCCGAGAACAACGACCCGTTCCTCGACGTCGAAGGCACGACAGCGACCAACAACGCGGGCGGCATCAACGGCGGACTGACCAACGGCAACGAACTCGTCGTCCGCGCCGCCGTCAAGCCCACGCCGAGCATCGGCCGCGAACAGATCACCTACAATCTGGCCACGAACAAGGTTGAACCGCTGACGATCCGCGGCCGCCACGACGTCTGCGTCGCCCTGCGCGGCGCGGTGGTCGTCGAAGCCGCCGTAGCCATCGCGCTGGCCAACTTCATCCGCTGATGACCACGCGCCGCGACATACTCGGCCGTATTTCGACACGCCTCGCGCCCCTCTACGGGGCGCGTGAAGCACGGAGCATCGCCCTCGTCGCCGTCTCGGAGCTGTCTGGGCTGAGCGCGTCGGCCCTGCTGACCGATCCCGGCGCGCCGCTCGAAATCGCGGAACTGGACGACCTCCTCGGCCAGCTGGCCGCAGGCCGTCCGGTGCAGTATGTCGTGGGGCGCACGGAGTTCTGCGGCCGCACGTTCGCCGTGCGCGAAGGGGTGCTGATTCCCCGGCCCGAAACCGAAGAGCTGGCGGCATGGATCGCGCAGGCCGAAACCGAAGCCGCCGCGCTGCTCGACGTGGGCACCGGAAGCGGCTGCATCGCGGCCACCCTCGCGCTGGCGCTGCCCGGCGCGCAGGTATATGCGGCGGACATCTCCGACACGGCGCTGGAAACCGCTGCCCGCAACTGCCGGGCGCTCGGCGCCGGGGTCATCCTGCGCAAGGCCGACGCCCTGAGCGATCTGGCCGATGTCTTTCCGGGACCGTTCGACGTCATCGTCTCCAACCCGCCCTACGTGCCGCAGAGCGACCTGCCTGCGATGCACGTCAATGTGCGGGAATACGAGCCGCACGAAGCGCTGCTGGTCCCCGACGACGACCCGCTGCGCTTCTACCGCGCCATCGCCCGCGCCGGACGGCGGACGCTCCGCCCCGGCGGCAGGCTCTACTTCGAAATTTACGAACGCTTCGCCGAGGCCATGCGCCGCATGCTCGGCGAAGAGGGATATACGGACACCGAGGTCCGCGAAGACCTCAACGGCAAACCCCGCATGACATGCAGCCGCCTGAAGTAAAAAAGACCGGGAAACGCGCCAAAACGCCCGAACAGGCCCTCGCCGCACTCATGCGGCTCTGCGCACGCGCCGAGAAGTCGCAGGACGACGCCCGGCGGCTGATGCGCGGCTGGGGGCTTGCTGAGCGCGAGGGCGAGCAGGTGCTGGCGCGGCTCGTCCGCGACCGCTTCATCGACGACGGCCGTTACGCCGAAGCTTTCGTGCGCGACAAACTGCGGCTGAGCGGCTGGGGCGAATACAAGATCCGCACGGCCCTGCAGCGCAAGCGTATCGACAGGGAGCTGATCGACGCGGCGCTGGCGCAGGCCGACCGTCAGGATATGGCCGGCCGGCTGCGGCAGCAGCTGGAACGCAAGATGCGGACAACCAGACATACGACACAATACGAACTCAAAACCAAACTGATACGTTACGGGCTTTCGCTGGGATACGACTACGAGACGGTGCTCGACAGCGCCGCCGCGCTCGTGACGGACACGGAGACATGCGACGAATTCTGACATTACTGCTTTTCACGACGATCTGCTCCGGGGCGCAGGGCCAGCAGCTCAACCCCGGAGATTACATATATCCGATCCGCGGCGTCGCGGGGCTTTACTCGGCCAACTTCGGCGAAATGCGTCCCGGACACTTCCACGGCGGCATAGACATCAAGACCGACGGCGGCGAGGGCAAACCCCTCGTGGCCGTGGCCGACGGTTACGTCTCGCGCGTGAGCGTCAGCCCGTCGGGCTACGGACGGGCGATATACCTCACGCTCGGCAATGGCACGACGGCCGTATACGGCCACCTGCAGCGGTTCCGCGGCGACATCGAAAAACACGTCCGCGACGAACGCTGCCGCCGCCGCGCGAACAGCGTCGATCTCTGGTTCGGCCCCGGCGCATGGCCCGTCGCACAGGGCGACACGATCGGATTTTCGGGCAACAGCGGTTCGTCGCTGGGTCCCCATCTGCATTTCGAACTGCGCGACACCCCGACCCAGCGGCTCTACAACGTCGTGCGCGAAGGCGTCGTCCGCCCCGACGACGACCTGCCGCCCCGCATCATGCGCATCCACTACATCGAGGTGGACAGCGTGCAGGGCGTTCCCGTCCACGGCAGGCCGGAGAGCTACTCCGTCGTCCGCGAAGCGGAAGGCCGCTACCGGCTGACGCGCGAAGAGCCTGTCGGCACGGGACGCAAAGGCTATTTCGTCCTCGAAGCCAGCGACCGCCGCAACGGGGTGCACAACACCTTCGGACTATGGAGGGCGAGCATGTCCGTGGACGGCGATCCCCGGTTCGAATACCGCATGGACGGCTTCACGCACGACCTTTCGCGCTGCTGCGACGCCGTGAGCCACTACCCCATGCAGCTCACCTCGCGCAACGAGGTGATCCGGCTGGCGCAGCTGGCCGAATCGCCCGACTGCTTCTATCCCGTCATGCGGGAGCGCGGCCTCGTCCGCACCGCCGAGGGCGAGAAACGGCGCATCCGCATCGAAGCCGAAGACGACTGCGGCAACCGCTCGCAGCTCGAATTCGACATTCTCGGCCGCACGGAAACGCTCCGCGCCGAAGCAGACAGCACGGCCGTCGTCCTGCGGCCCGAAAAGGCGGCTTTAGTCCGTGCGGGCCGCGATCTGACGGCCCGCATCCCCGCAGGAGCAGTCTACGAACCCATTTTCTGCCGCCCGGAACAGCGTCAAGCCCCCGCATCCGACTCCACGGCGGCGGTCCTCTCGCTCGCCTACCGCATCCTCGACGCCGAGACGCCCCTGCGCCGCCCGATGACGGTCTCCGTACACGCCTTCGTGCCCGACGACATGCAGTCCCGTACGGTTCTCGCGACCCGTACGGCCAAAGGACGCATCGCCTGCATCGGAGGCAGATACGCCGACGGCGCCGTGACGGCGACGACCCGCACCACGGGCGACATCTTCGTCGCCGCCGACACCATACCGCCGCGCATCCGGCCGCTCTTCAGCGAAGGGGCCGACCTCGGCGGCGCCCGCAGCATCCGCTTCCGCGTGAGCGACAATTTCTCAGGCATCGCCTCCTCCACGCTGCTCATCGACGGCCGCTGGGTGCCCTGCGACCGTTTCCCGATGCAGGGTACGCTCGTACATGCGTTCGACCTACCCGCCGCAAAAAAACGCCGCAGCGTGCAGCTCACGGTGACGGACAGATGCGGCAATACAGCCCGCTGGGAGGGAACATTTTGGCGGTAAACTCTTAAATTCAGGAATTATTTTCTATATTTGCACACATCCCAACAACAAACACAATGACAGACAACAATCCCGACGTACGGAAACCCTTGATTCTGATAGCGGAAGATGTCGAGAGCAACTACAAGCTTCTGGAAATAATACTCAAAAAAGAGTACGATCTGCTATGGGCCAAGAATGGCAGGGAGGCTGTCGATTTTGCCATGGAGCACAAGCCCGACGCAATACTGATGGACATCAAAATGCCCGTCATGGACGGCATCGAGGCGCTGAAGGAGATTCGCCGCTACACGGCCGAACTGCCCGTGATCATGCAAACGGCCTATGCCTTCGACACCGACCGCCGCACTGCCGAGGAAGCCGGATGCAACGGATTCATCACCAAGCCCGTCATGCCGCGCGAACTGAAAATGTATCTGGACAAATACCTGAACAAATAACAGAGAAGGTCCGGGAACAGCCGTCGCAAATCCGCCTCACACCCACACCGTCTCCAGCGGCCGGCGCCCGAAAACAGGCACCCCGCACAAGACTCAAAACAAGCCGGACAGACCGTCCGGCTTGTTTTTTCGCCCGCCCGCCGACGCTTCGGGATACGCCCCTTCAGACCGGAATGGAATGCACCGGAGCGGTATCCGACGGCCACCGGGCCGCCCGCCCTGTCCGAACACCGCCTGCGGCATCTGTCCGTTCCGCACCGCGCTCCTCCCGACCGCCCCTGCGCGGGACGGCGCTCTGCCGCAAAAACAGCACAAAAAAAGCGTTGAGAGACTCAACGCTTTTCCGTTTCATAACCGCCGTCAGATCACTTGTCCGTCACGGGAATAGGACCGTCGTAAGTTCCGCGCATGGTGATACCCTCGACGCTGATCAGCGCAATGTCGATATGATAAACGCCGTTTTCGTAACCGACCGTCACCCGGCCGTAGTCCTGCGCCGCACCAGACAGGATCTTGCCGTTCGCATCGCTCTGCATGCAGTAGGTGCCGTAGGCCATCAGCATTCCCGGCATGTAGTCCATGATCGCGCCCGGCACCATCGTAAACGCCTCGCGGGAAGCATTCACCTCATATTCGCCCGGCACCAGTTTCAGATCGCCGCGATCGTCGGTCGTCGGCATATTCAGCTCCACGCCGAAAAGCGTTCCCTTGACAAGTCCGCCCCGCTTATCGACCTCTCCCGTCCAGAACTTAAGCTGCGTCCAGTCCACGCCGGGGTCGTTGTATTCCTTGTAGCACACGGCCGTCACCTCTTCGAGCGCAACATTGACGGCATGTTTGAGCCGGCTGCCCGTCATATCGATCGGCTTCATTTCGATCGGCCCGGCGTAGCGGAAACTCAGGCGTTCGCCCGCTGGGGTTTCGACATTCGCCGCAAGCAGGTAATTCGCTCCCTCGCGCGAAACCGTCACTTCGCCAGCCGCGAAGGTCAGCACTTCCCAAGTTCCGTCCTCCAGACGCCGCGTCGCATAGGTGTGACGCGGATCGGCCGACGGCGGAACGTGCCCCTGCGCCAATTCATAAGTCCCGTCGGGAATAACAGCATCGGCCGACGCGGCGCCGTACAGATCGAACAGCACGGCGTATCCGGCCTGCTTGGTGACGGTCAGACCGCCCTGAATCTCGGTCTCGCCGCTGCTCAGTCCGAAATAGAAATTATCCCCGTTCTGCTCGGCCACGCCCGGAGTATGCAGCGATTCGAATTGTTGCGTCAGGTCATTCGCCGGATCTTCGAGCGTCGTCAGAACGAGCGATGCGACCTCACTCAGCCGGTCGTTTTCACCGGCGGCCGCCGCATAAACATAGTAATCGGTCGACGGCGCCAGCTCCGGAATGACTACCGGCTCGGTCCATGCCGGGGGAGGGAGTTCGATTCCGGAGTCCGAAAGAATCTCCCTTGCCGTGAGGGCGTCGTTCCTCTCGGTCAGCACGACATAAGCGCACTTGGACGCATTTTCGACAAGAGCCGTGAAACTCACCGAAAACGGTGCGGTTTCACCTGCTGTCAGCGAGATTTTCGGAGCAGGTCCGGATTTTTCCCCGTTGTCATCGTCGCCGCAGCCGACGCATAACGACACGCAAAATACCGATGTGAGCAACATCGTCACAGGAAGCAAAAAATTTTTCATAGGGTTAAAGATGGGAATTGTGCCGGAACCATTCCGGCGGAATTAATAAAAACGCAAGTTACGACACCGTAAAGGCTCCGAAGCCATACGGGTGCAGCCGACGGCAACGTCCGGGCATCCTCCGGTAACGTATTTGCAAATATAAGCAATTCAGACTATTTTTAATACATTACAGCCGATTTTTTTCATTGCGAAAGCCGAATTATCCCGCCGCGCCGCGGACCCGACGCCCCATTCCCTGCGATAAAGGGCAAGAAAACACGAAATAAATTTGTAGATACTTCGGAATTTCGTACTTTTGCACCCGAAAATCGACATGGTCTCGTAGCTCAGTTGGATAGAGCAACAGCCTTCTAAGCTGTCGGTCGTGGGTTCGAATCCCGCCGGGATCAC